>Ga0116228_10005929_pt1 | contig 10912 bp, 5 predicted proteins | sample S1TSphfallax_2_FD_89694 | JGI IMG/M metagenome (GOLD analysis project Ga0116228, IMG submission 89694) | Host-associated microbial communities from peat moss isolated from Minnesota, USA - S1T2_Fc - Sphagnum fallax MG | ecosystem: Host-associated > Plants > Peat moss > Unclassified | place: USA... | reverse complement strand
GAGGCATGACAAGGAGGTGCACTTCAAGCTATCAAACATTCTGCACATAGAAAAAACCAAGCAATATGATGATGTGCAACAAACAATAAAATTGGAAAGAAGGGAGATAGCATCTGATGCAGCAACATTCTTGTGACTCATTGAAAACTTGTCTTTTCTGGTATCATGCTGCTCATAATTCCAGCTTTCAGTTTTCCACAAATAAAAAGTATGTTTTAATTTTCATGTTTGCTGTGGAGTCTTCAATTCCAAAGATGGACCCCAACTCAATGAACCAGGCCATTGATATGATTCCCCTCACCTTTATTTTAGAAGCCATGCTCAAAAAACATAGCCAAAAGGACATCTCTGAATATAAAGTTCTAGCACTGGCAATTGAAACTGTTGTGAGCAAAGTTGCGCACCCAACCATTTCCTCATTGGAATTGAGAAATTGTGCTGCTGCACTGAGAATTTTGTACTACCTGTCAATAGATGTTTTCTTTCAACTTACACTGCCCTAGAGTTGAGGAAAGTGAGCATGGTTGGAAATCCAATTCAATCCAATCCCAAAATGCAATTCCACATTTCAAAGAAATCACATATCAATGTATCTCTTTCACAATTTCAAGACAAAATTCCCACGTATCCATCCTATTTATTAAAAAAATCCAATGTTATGATCCAAAGATTAATAGGTGTAATGGGTGGGCACATTTTGTTTATTGTTAGCCTTGCCTTGGTATGCAAGGATATTGTGTATAATAGCTTAAGGGATTTTGGCCCCTAGGTAGTAATAGGTCTATTTTTACATGAGGATTTTTGAAAGATGATATTTTGGCTTGTGGTGAAACTTGAGATTAGTTATAGAGTTATAATATCTCGAAAGATTTTGGTTTCTATTAGAGAATTTTTTGAAAATTATATTTTTGCATGGTGAAATATTTGAGTTTTCATAATTGTTCTTTTGCCTTAAGATACCTTCTAATGTAAATGGCAAGGCCATAGTGTGACACACCCCTTGTTCATTACATTTCTAGAAGATGGAGGTAGGGGGGAAAAAAAATTGAAAATTTCAATTTATTTCACCACAATCTCAAAACATAGACATTTTCTAGTGTAATTGGAGAATGCCTTACAAAGTGCATTTTATCTTCTGTTGTTTGTGGGTCCTTTCCAAAAATAGAATGCAAATTGTGGTGGGCAAAATGCTCCTTGATTTTTTTCTTTTTTTTCTTTGATACACAATTGCTAAAGCATCACCTAGCATAATTATCAAAGCAAGTCAATTCAAGTGGGAGGCTCAACAACGAGATACTAGCTAGCCTTCCACAAGAGCATTTTGCAAAACACAATGCCTATGAGCGAGGTCGTTACAAACCTAAGAAATTAATGTGTATGCAAGAAGAGAGTTGAGGCAACAATCCAAGGCAAATGGCCATGAAGGGCAATAGGTTCAAGTGTTCAAACCTCCCTTTGTGAAAAGATACTATGATTACTTTTTGTTCTCCATCTTTTCATGTTGATGCACATTCATGTTAAGTCATGTGTCTAGGAACATATGACTATGAGGAAACATAAACATTCTAGAATATGCATTGTTAACAATGAGATAATGTGAAAAATGTGAAATGGAAAGGCCAAATGTATTTTGAAAAGGAAAAGTTACCAAATGAATGGATATGCACCATACTCCAAATTGTGTCCCATTTACCATTCACAATTTGCTTTGCAAAGTTGCAAATCCTCCATGAATCTTAACCTATACCTATCACCTTCATTCACATTTTAAGACACACACTCCCTTTACACAAACCAATATGTTGATGGAAAAATGTGAATAAGAACAAGAAGGAAGAAATATCTTGGGTTTTAATCAAATAGGTATTAGAAAATAAATAAAGTGAGAATTATTAAGCACCTTATGTAAAAGGTCAATACATTTAGAGAGTCATAATTAGCAATGTTGGGCGGGTGTAAGGCCAGTTTGAAAACTGGCAATGGTTCCAAGCCATTGGAAGTCACTTATTCTCACTTCTAGATGAAAACCAAAAATGCCCGGAACCTAAAGGTTCTCATTTTTCATGTGCTTGTATGGGGTCATTATTTGTTTTATATTTTCACTACATGTGTTAAAAAGGGTATTGGTTGGGGGTATTATATGAGGGAGCTTAAAAATCTTCCATCTTATTATGTAAATTTTAATATTTGCTTATTTAAACCATTCCAAACTTAATTTTAAAATTTATTTTTGCATTGAATTTTGACATCATATATTTGTTTGAATTTTTTAAAAATTGAAAGCATGAAGAGTGATGAAATAAACGTTACTAAAAAGATATCATGCATAAAATATTCAAATTTATTAGAAAAAGCACATCAACAAACATTTCAATATCATATCACATTTAAATAATGAAAAATAAGTATAATAGCACTCAGAAAATTCTGACAAACATTAAACATTTGACTTATTTCCATGGAATTTTTTTTAAAAAAACATTGACATAATTTAGTTTCAAAAACAAAACAAACAAGATGTGCATTGTAACCCCACTAGGTGGACCACCAAGTTGCTTCATCCAAACCTTCATCAACTCCTTGTCATGACCAAGGGAATATCACCTCATTGATGCTACCTTTTACACTTTGAATTATCAATATAAATTACACCTTTCCTATCCTATTAATTGAACCTACCAACAAAAAAAAACATATTATAAGTCTCTTGTAAACATGTTTTATTTTTTGTAATTTTTTTAAATACATGTTATGAATGCATATCCTATATAAATTATTTCTAGATTTTTTTAAAAAATCCTATTATAAAATTAATTGAACTATAATTTTTACCCAATGACCAACTTATGAAACTCTACATTTTTATTTACATAATTTTTTAATTTAAAAAATAGCCCACCCCAAGGTTGTGAAAATTGCCATTTTTAAAAACTTATAAAGGTATAGAAATAAGTAAGTTTGATACTAGTTGTTGGTGGTTTAATAGTCATACCTTGGGAAGTTATTAGGCCTAGGGGGATCCACATGGTATAAGGTTATTAGTTAATGATTTTATTTTTCACTTTTTTATTGAATTTATTTATTATTATTTTTTCCCCTTTTTTATCCTCCTCCTACACTATGCTGAGAATTGATTTTAAAACACATCTTGAAGATGCATTCCACCACATCAATAAAAGAAATAAGTAAAAAAGTGGAAATTGAATTTATAAATTTATTTTTTTGTTTAAAAAAACATGTTTTAGAAAACTAGTGAATGATAATTGATTATTATGAAAAATGTGAAAACTAACCTATTTAAAAATTAATCTCAAATTTATTATGGATAAATTCGAACCCTTGGATGGCAAGTGTTATCAAACAAAAATTAAAAATGTTTTCCACCAACTAGGATGATTCTTGGAAACTATTTTGAAAACTTTTACCCATGGGTGGACAATTAAGTCCATTTGGGTCTTAAATGGTGTAAAACTAACATGTGCACAATAAAGAATAATTGCAACCATTTTGTGTTAGAGAATGCATTTCAAACGAGTCTTTTGGGTTAAGGCCAAGCTCTACGGACAAACTCAAGCAAAATGTTTCCCCTAGGGTGTGTTCAAATCATTAATTAACAAAAATAGGTCCATGTGGTGGGAAATATCAAATTTGTAGTGGTGGTCAATTCTATAATTTAAAACCACCTCAAAAACCTTCAATAAGATTTATTGAATATTTTAAGCATTTATAAAGTCAGCAAGTCACATTCAATACTTACTAGTTGTAGCGCTTATGTCCTTGAAGTTGAAAAAAAACGAATTCACAAATCATCTCAATTCATAGTTAACATTGGTAACAATTCCTCAAAATGAACCAAAGTGAATTAAACATCACAAGGGCAGAATATAAGATGGATGATGTGTGGATAGGAAATACATTTTCACAATATTCTCGTCACATAAATAACCATTGTGGTTAATTATATATATATATATAATAATGTTGGCATGTTCTTTGGTTTGTAGTGTTAAAGTTCCTCCAAGTTTATGTTTAAGTTTACATTCTTTTAATTCGGACACAAACTAACATTCTTTTGGTGGAATTGACACAAGAATTGAACCTTGAAATTATCCTTTTGTTAAAATCATAACACAAACCAAAATTGTGAAAAAACAATGTTTGAACACAAGTTCAAATTCTTTGAGAAGGTGAATTGAACTTTTAAAAGAATTGGGCAAGTAGGTTGAATTTTGAAAATAATTGATCAATTTAATTTATTGTCAAATTTTGAATCTATACAAACTTTATTTTGATTTATTGTAAACCTTCATACTTGAACAATATCCTACCTTTGGCGTGTTTGATCTACATGTAGTTAGACCTTGTTTTTAATCAAATTCAAAAAATGTGGCATAATCAAAACTTCAAAGTTTAAACATTTGAAAAATTGGGTTTAAACTTGCAGTATTTTTTTTTTTAAATATTAAAAATGTGTGAATAGCTTTTTACCATTTAAGGCATTCCCATGTTGGCACTTATAACTATCATTGCCATCACACATACAAAACATAATATGAAAATACCTTGAATGGTCCACCATGTTCAAATACAAGTTTGTATGTGTTTATATGCATGGAAATAATTTTTGCATGTGTGGAAGTGTTGGGTTTGGATTCCTATTTTCTTTATAGGCAAATGACCATTTGGAGTCATTAAAAGTGATTCAAAATCACAAAAACTGGGGTTATATCACATCCACATAATATCCATAATCTTGTTCACACTTGAATCGATTTGAAATAAAAACCCAAACAACTAAACAAACTTAGTTTATCCTTAATTAACTTGGACTTAATGAAATAGTTCAACTAGCACACTTAACAATTCATAAAAATTAAAGTGAAATTGGGTCTAGTTTTTGGAATTGGTTCTTAAATTGGAATCAAAATCAAAACATTTTACAAACTAGGTTTCCAATTCTATTTGTGTATGGAATTGAAACTATATTTTTTATTTAAAAATAAATAAAAACCAAAGGTTAATCAACTATTAATTGTCAATTTCAATCAAGGTCACCTAAAATTAAAGTTGGTTTTCATAATCGAAATTGATTTTTATTTTTTTTGAAAAACTGAACTTTAAACTAGACTCATGATTTTGGAAGGTTTCCATTGATATAAATGAGATAAAAACCCATCAAATTTATATATTTGGTTTTCAATTTCTAACCTTGAATATAGAAGGTTCATTCATACTCCACATCTTGTTATATAAGTTAGAGTTTGTTAATTTTCTGAACAATGATTACCACTTAGGTTACATAAAGAAATTTAGGGGAAAAAAAAACAAACATCGGTATCTTACCTACCTTTAACAATTATATTAAATATATATTTATATTCTTTTGGTGAAGTCCATTTCAATGATTTTAAAAAAAATCATGTGACTACAAATTCTGCATATATTCCAACTTGAAAACATTGTGTTTTCACATTTGCCAATCTGAAAATTTCTACAAACAAATTAGACAATAATAATTAATGTTGTGTTAGATTATTATTATTTTTTACACTTTCAAAATTATTTTGCCCTTGCAATTTCTGAAAATTTTCAAAATCTGAGTTTTTCTAATTAATTAGTATTATTACGACATCTGAGCTCCATTTAATTTTCACTTGCTTTTTAGTGACCTCCTTAGGCTACTTCTAATCAATGCAGATTAAATTTTGACCAGATCCAGCTTCCTGACGTCATCTGACGGCTTGTATTCAATTGAGGTGAGTGAATGAAATTTTGGGGCGTCCGATGAAACTCTTCAATTTTTGCAGCTCGTTTAAGAGCCGCCACCCCCTTCCCCCCAAATAGGTACCTACCTACCCCTACCCAGCACCCCCTCCAAAGGAATACACATTTGAAACTAGGTTTTCATCCATTCGAACGAAAGTGGATGAGGTTTTCATCTATTTGAACAAAAGTGGATGAGATTTGCATCTATTTGAACCGAAGTGCACAATCACTTGTTTTCTTAATAATTAATTTAAAATTTTAAAAGAAAAAGTTTTTCATTCCACGTAGAACTTGTTAGTCTACATGACTTCTCATAAACAGCCATATGTACCAATGTTGGGCGGTTATTAGACCCACAGGGATAGACCCCCGGTGGTTCTCAGGGCGGTTCTCAAGAGATTGATAACCATGGGACTTGATAAAACCAAGGACCCAATTCTGGTATATAATCCTGACCATTCTAAGAAAATTGAACCATAAAGGCCCTTATGGTGACCCTTGCACTTATATAGCAGAAAATAGGGGTGGAAATTTTCTTAGGGTGAAAATAGGGTCAAGGGTGGAAATTCCAAATACTCAAAGAGGCTTCACCCTCCACTTAATTAGCACACTTTGGCCCTTATGGGCACCATGGATGATTTTGAGGTTCAATCATCTGTTTTGGAAATCTTGTAGTCTTCTTAGCCAGTTCAGGTTTCATCCAGTTTTGGGTAGTTGTGGATGAACCTCAATTGAGTTAATATCTGGTTTCATATTGGTAACCCATTCTGTAAGACGTGTGGGTTCTATAGACAAGTGATAGGTAAGAAAATAAGATAGTAACTAGTAACTACTAGGTAATAGATGGCTTTTAGTTTTTTACATAGGTAAGGGCTGTTTTTTTTACTACCTACCTACTACTAACAGCCCACTTGCAAATTGCTAGGTGGTAGGTAGTTAATAAAAGCAACTCAGGTAATCACCATGGTTAGCTAGGGAACTGGAACTTAACCCAAAAAAAATGAAACTATTTCCTTCCTGACTAGGTACTTACTCACCATCTAACACTTTTATGGGTTTAGGGCTGCTGGGTGCTGCTGCTGGTTCACTAGAGCCATTTGGGTGGGTTGATTTCATGTGCTTTAAGGATTTATTGCTCTTGTTGCACTCAGAAATCAATTCCAGCCGTCATGGGAAATTCAACTGTTCTCTTCCTCTGTCTCTCTTAACAATTGTGCAATGAAGTGAGCTCTCTTTCTCTCTCTAACTTTGAATGTTTTGTAGAGTTTATAGATCACATTAAACTTTCAACCCTAAACCCATATTTTGAATTTTTCTTCCAACAATTTGTGATGAGAGATTGTTGGAGGAGACCAAAGATGAAAAACAAAACAGAGAAAGAGAGAGAGATCTCACAGGAGTAATCCATAGCAAGTTTAAGTTTACCATATACTTGGCTTTTCTTTTGTTGGGCTTTGGCAATTCAATCTAATTGACCACCCCTATTGCCTTGTCCCCAAACAACTTAAAGGACTTGGAGAAAATTCTTACATGTAAAAACCAACCCCTTTGGACCCTGCCCCCTCCCAACCACTTCCTCAAACAAGCTGCAATATGCAAGTCATGGATGTTATTTGTTTGGGTTTTGTTGGCCTTTCCTTGGTAGGCAAAGATATTGTGTTTAGATTCATTATAGAGTATATTAGCTTAAGGGATTTTGGCCCCTAGGTAATAATAGGTCTATTTTTATATGAGGATTTTTGAAAGATGATACTTTGGCTTGTGTTGAAACTTGAGTTAAGTTATGAGTTATAATATCATGAAATATTTTGATTTCTTTTAGAGGATTTTTTGAACATTATATATTTTTGCATGGTGAAACATTTGAGTTTCCATAATTCTTTTATTGCCTTAAGATACTTTGTAATGTAAATGGCAAGGCCACACAGTGTGGCACACCCCTTGTTGTGCTTGTTGCTGATGAGAGATTCAGAAATCATTTATTAGGTATCCACATTTATTATGAAGTTATTGAAATTCAAAAATCCTTTGATGTGAAGAAGAAGTACAAAACTTTCCCTTTGAATGACGCATGTAAGAGATCCTTGTCTTGTAAAAGGACTTGTGGGAAACAACCAATTCTTTAAGTCATCCTTTTTGGATGGGAAACAACCAATTCTTCAAGCCATCCTTTTTTGGATGATACAATTAAAAAGTTCACAATAAGTCATCCATAGGGTTGGAGTTCAATGTTTTTCTCTCATTCATGTTGCGTGCTCATCATATAGTTAATCATCAAATAGATGATCTAAATACCCCTAGTAAATGAAGAGCTTGTATATCACTTCTTCCTACACCATTGATGGGTTTTGCCATATAGCCACCTGCTTATCCTCATGATGGAATTTGTCAATAATGTAAGATTTCTTTGATTAACCTACTACATTCTTGGGTTCAAAAAATACTAATTTCACATGTTTGTCGAACCAATAAATTTGGACCCAACAAATCTTTGCATATTAATTAGTGGTGGCTTCTTCTTTATGACACACACCTATATGGTGGTGGCACCACATTTTTCATGATTAACCTATTGCATGAGTTTCTTTTTTGTTGCATTTTAGGCAGGAATTTATCAAGCATGTGTTTACTATTATTGATGATCTACTTGAACGTGCATCGTGATCACATAACATCACAAAATCAGCAACTTATTTAGATAGATTGCCCCTGTTTTGCTCATTAGCAAATCATTTGATATTTTGTGCTTGTTTTTTTAATAGAGTTGTATAATGTAAGTTATTGATGTGAGTTCTCTATATCTATTATGAACTTAATCATCTCGCAAAACTCGAAGATGTTTTATTGTTGGCTTTGTCTATAAGGGAGAGAGTGCTAAAACCATGTAGTTTTTGTAGAGACTCACCTCAATTTTATTTGTTAATGTAAATTGGATCACACCACCAACATTGGTATTTTTTCCTCCTCCACTGTTAGAGGGGGTGGTGGGGGTGTGTTTCAAAAAATGGACCGACCCCGCCCTCCAAGGGCATTTTCAAAAAACTGATGACTGACTAGTATGGGCATTTTGTTTTTTTATGAAACATTGCCCCCATTTTTTGGTTAGGCCCTGTCCTGTGGGGGCATGGACTATCGTCGCATTTGATCCAACTTTTGGAAGTTTTACCTTATTAGAACTGGTTTCTTTGGTGAAAGTGTTTAGACTGTTTAGATTGGAACCGATCTTTGCGGTGTTCAGAGTGTGTACTTGGAACCGATCTTTTCGATGTTCAGAGTGTGTACACAGTAGTAGGTACATGTACAACATCTTATCTATTGGCAAGGCCAGCATGTTTGTGATATGTTCAGAGTGTGGACACAGTAGGTAGATGTACAACATCTTATCTATTGGCAAGGCCAGCATGTTTGTGATGCCTTTGTTGTTTCTTTTCCCATGATAGGGGCTGGGCTGCACAGGCTTTCTGAGTGAGCACAAAGACTCAAGGCCGTGTGACCTTGGGGCTTTTACTTACATATTTGTCCAAGAATGTTCACCAAATGTTACTCTCCTACTGTACATTCATATTTGGGGAACTTCATGGATGATTGATGTATGGTGCTCATCCATCCTTCAGATAGGTATCATTTATGATGATCAGATTGTGATGGCCCCCTAACTTGCACAAGTTTGTTTGCTTGTTCTTAACTCTTCTCACAAAATTAAAAATTTCTCTAAAACCTTTAAACTTGAAGTGTGTGGGTATTTAAAGCAAAGCAGAGCTATATAGATAGCCAAAATGTATTTTACGGATTCTTCCATTTCAAACAAAGGGGTTGTTTAACAACACAGGTGCCCAACTTTCCCTCTAGGGTTTGGCTCTATGTAACCATGGTTTTCGGTCACAAGGTGACCTCGTTATGGCCAAGTGATGCGTAGGGTTAAAACCTGAGGCTGTGAGCTTTACCAAGTGTACAGAGTTGCTCTGATCTTTTCTCTTTTTTTGTCTCATGATACCTTCCATCATTTGATGAAGAAATACAACAAAAATGATGAAGCATTTCAAAAAATAACGGATCGTCTGAGGAGTTTCAAAGAATGGAATGTCCACTCTGATGGGTGTTCCATTTTCTGAAACTCTCTTTCAAGCAAATATTATCACATAAATAATTAATTAATCATTCTTTTTCTACATGTTTTTTTTTTTTTTGAGTGTGCTCATTCTGGTGAACTTGCCTCAAGTTTCTGTCAGCATGATGTGTTCACAGAGTATAATGCACTTTCCAGCCTAAGTTTATGCCCTACAGTTCCATCATCACCATGTGTTTACACAATTTGGTTATGCACTTGCAAGGTTAGTAGAGTGGGGTGAAGCTCTATTAAATCCCTTCTTTATTTCAAAAAATAATAATTTAATAATAAAGGGTAGCTAAGGATAGATGGATGAGAATTTTTTTAATTTAAGAATCTTGAAATGTGGTATGATTTGTCCTCACACTGCAAAAAAAAAAAACAAAAAACAAAAAACAAAAAAAAGGAGAATTCATTAGTTTAGTGAAATAGAGAATTGGCTAGTTTAGTGAACATGAACTAATGAATTATACCCACATTTTGTAATAGTGTCAAAAAAATTTAATGATTTGACGATTATTATTTAAATAGGACGATCACAAGGTCTATTAATATTTCATTCTATCGAATTTCAATTTGAAAATTTATTTAACCGATTCTCAAGTATAAATGCATGAGAAAATGTTTTTTTCAAATGTATGTGTTTTTTAAAATATTTTTTTCTGAACATCATATTCATGATCTAATTTTTAATACCTTCTTCACCAATTTGCATCTTTTTGTATAAAAAATTAAAAAATATAATTCAATTGTTGAATTGAAAATTTTGAAACTTACAATCCAATTGTCAAATTCAATTCAAAGTGCATGCAATGTGATTCAAATATTTTTCAATCACGTGGAAGTTAATTTCTTCAAAATTAATTCATTTTTTTCATCAATTGATCTCTGAAAATAATGTAAATAGTGTCGTAGATACAAATGTACAATCAGCGAATTTTTATATTAAAAAGTTCATATCGAAATTTTGGCGATAAGGCAACAGAAACCCAACAGAGAACTGTTTCTTGATCAGTTCTCATCCATCCATTCATCCAT
>Ga0116228_10005928_pt1 | contig 10915 bp, 6 predicted proteins | sample S1TSphfallax_2_FD_89694 | JGI IMG/M metagenome (GOLD analysis project Ga0116228, IMG submission 89694) | Host-associated microbial communities from peat moss isolated from Minnesota, USA - S1T2_Fc - Sphagnum fallax MG | ecosystem: Host-associated > Plants > Peat moss > Unclassified | place: USA... | reverse complement strand
TTAGTTTGGGGTTGAGGGGTGATGAGAAGGGGTTAAGAAGGAGGGGGGAGGGGGGGGGGGTGGGTGTGGTGTTGTATTTGTGAACAACAAAATCCAAAGTGGCTTGTTGTCATTGTTGCACTTCCAAATTATGGTTTATTTGCATTTCTCCAACCCCCGCTTTCCTACAAGATAATAACCATTTAATAGAAATTGATGATTATGTGCACTTGGATGTGAACATTGAAGGACAATTTGACACTTTCACAATATATGGATGATAAAAAAAATTGTTAATTTCTTGTCATGTTTTAATTTGTAAGCAAAAAATCAATTATAGTTTGAAAAATTGATAACAAATTTGAAAATCCTCCACCCCCAACTAATTAATCTGCAATTCTTATTTGGGAAATACTGAACTTGTTGATTGAATTTGAATACCATGTTTTACATGTATAAGGTGTTGCGACCCATATGACTAGCATGAATTCCCTAGAAGACAAATGTATTTGGAACTTGGGTTAGTGATATGCAATTATTTAATTGAAAAAGTTGAAATGAATTTGGTGATGTGATCATCATGCACTATCCTATTTAAGGACTTAAAAAAAAGGTCGAGAGAAATGGAAGACAATATAATGTTTGTTTATTTGGATTGTTATAGGTCTTAAAGATTTATGTGTACCTAGTTTAAATGAGCATGATGATTATTCATTGCTAACACCAGAGAAGAAACGACATTTGAATGGGAAACATTCATGTAGCTGAAGTTGTTACAAACTTTCAACATAGATGCTTGTGATGGGTAGCGTTGCAACTCCAACACTTGCATTAGTAGGTTCTTGTGGTTGATGCGATTTTCACCATATGTGGTACCAATCGTACAAGTCTCATGAAGTTGTGCAACCATTGTTGATGTTGTGATGACTTTCAATTGAGATCAATTTGCAAGAAGCCTAATATTTTGTGATGATGAGTGTTGAATGTGTTACACTTTCATTTGTAGTCTTTTTATATTGTCAAGCACAAGTCTACATGCTAGACCTTCATGAACACATCACCATCACATCATCACTTTACAAAATACAACTCACTTTAATGGGTTGGCCACTTTCCATAATATGGAAAGTAGAGGTCCATTCATGTACTTTATTCTTGGCATGAATTATGAAAAATATTCCTGAAATTCACATGGTCATATGAACATCACATGCATGATTATGTGGAGAATAGGTTATGTGTGAAATGTTCAAGGGTGCAAACACCCCTTTAAAACCTTTGGGTGAAAATCTTAAACTATTTTCAGAGCAAATTATTTTCAATAATGAGGCTTGTTACACATTGTTTGTGATAGCCCTAAGATGAGAGGATCTTCCAGGGAAGAACCTTGCAATGACGGATTATTTTGGTATAACATAAGTTTTAAACAAAGGTTCATTGGGTGTTATGCCAAGGAAAACTCCACTGTCAGGGAATTATGGCACGGGACTTGGGCTCCTGCCTTAGTCCAATCACACCATAATTCCATGACTGTAGTGCCTTATTTGAAGGACGTTAAATCGGTAATGGGTCCTTATTTGGAGACAATACAAAAGTATTGTCTGTACTTTTTCCATGCCTGCCCAATTACCCAACCAAGATGTGTCCAGTGATGACCAGACACATCTTGGTGCTACCCAGACACAAATTTCATGTCTTATTATACACACCCTCTGGACATGTTTCTTACATGGCCCGAGCCTGTAGAACAGGACCCAAAATTTGGGTTTGGGCATCATTTATCATTTTCTCAAAATGATGAATTGGGCCAAGGGCCGACAAGAAGAAAAAGATGCACACAGTTGTAGTGTCTGCAATAAGGACCCATTGTTAACTTAATGTCTTCCGGACTTAGAGCATCCCCAATGGTGCTCAGTATGTGAACCTGCCAAAATATTTCTCACATCCAAGTTTAGTTACTTTTTTGCAACCCCACTCATAAAACTGAAACAAGGACTGCAAATAGGTGGGAACAACTAATAGCAAACCCCCTGGACCAATCATTATGATTGGCCAATGAAAAACAGGGAGCAGCAGTCAGATCATATTCATTACTCTCTTCTCTAGCAGGTGCAGAGCTTTGCTGCGCTTTTTACCAGCCTCAGCACAAATGCAGGAGAAAAACCATTTTCCTGAGCCAAACCGGCATATGTTGAATTTTCTTCATCCAATTTTAATTTGCAGGGTCGCATACTGAGCACCGGTGGGCATGCTCTTACCCTAAACATAAAACATGCATGAGTGTAAATCAATGGTAATAGAAACCGAACAAATCTTCATTGACACATCACCATCACATGGAACACAACTCATCCTGATGGGGCCAGTCATTGTCCATATATTAAAAGCAAAGGTCCTTCTATGCACATTACAGACCACATGCATGTTTATGTCCAGAAAATCTATGCATGAGATATTCAAGGTTGAAGACATGGCACACTTTAAATAAGCAAAGGGTCCTTATTGCAGACCGCCAAAAAGTATTGCCTACTTTGTCTTTTCTTTCCATAGTTTCCCTCAACCAGATCCATCTTTTTCTCCCAAACGATGGAGGAAAAGAAGGGTCCTTACTGCAGGCGGTATAAAAGTATTGCCTACTTTGTCGTTTCTTTCCTTGTTTTCCCTTGACCCAAACCATCTTTTTCTCAAAAAAATATTGAGGAAAAGAAGTGTCTTATTGCATGCGGTACAAAAAGTATTGCCTACTTTGTCTTTTCTTTCCATATTTTCCCTCGACCAGATCCATCTTTTTCTCCGAAATGATGGAGGAAAAGAAGGGTCCTTACTGCAGGCGGTATAAAAGTATTGCCTACTTTGTCGTTTCTTTCCTTGTTTTCCCTTGACCCAAACCATCTTTTTCTCAAAAAATATTGAGGAAAAGAAGTGTCCTTATTGCAGGCGGTACAAAAGTATTGCCTACTTTGTCTTTTCTTTCCATATTTTCCCTCGACCAGATCCATCTTTTTCTCAAAAAAGATTGAGGAAAAGAAGGGTCCTTACTGCAGGCGGTAGAAAAGTATTGCCTACTTTGTCTTTTCTTTCCTTATTTTCCCTTGACCCAATCAACCTTTTTCTCAAAAAAGATGGATGTGGCCCAAACACATTTTGGTGCTGCCCTTTACAGACTTTGTGTCATGTTATGCACAATTGGGGCCTGTAATAGTACCTAAAATGTGCATTGCATGACACAAAGTCTACAATGGGCAGCACCAAAATCTTGGACAGGGGCAGCTAGGGAAAAAAGAGGCATGTGGTACTTTAGTACTGCCTGCAATAGGGACCCTTTGCTTATTTACCATCTTCCCATCACATATTGGATCATCACCACCACGTCACCACCTTCCAGAACATAGCTCACCCTAATGTGAACACAGCTCACCCTAATGTGGCCCCTCGATGTCCACAATACAAAAAAGCAGAGGGTCCCTTTATTCAAGGGAAGGGCATCCTAACCCACATAGGTATATCCACGAGCCTAAACACTGAACAGTGAGTTTCCATTGGATATCTATGAAGGTACTTTGTTTTATTTTGTAGTTATGAGATCCACTAAACCCGGATGCTTCAGATCCTCTTCTTGGTGTCTTTGGAAAGCTCTCCACTAGGAGGGGTGCATGGGCTTGATTCCATTACGTTTGGACTTGCGGTGCAAAACTTCTTGATATTGAATGATTTCTTCACTGAAAATTAAATTAAATTGTAGCTGAAAATTTCAAAGGAATTGGAATGTGCCTTTGGTGTTGTTGGAAAGATCTTGATGAGCAGGATTTAATGGAATTTAGTTGGTAAGATTTGTATTCGAATGTGGCAGATATCGAATTTTTAAGTGATTTCTGTCACTGAAAATTCAAGTAAATCCCAAAAAAACAGGTTTTGGAAGGAAAAATCAGTTGAGGATATGGTAATACTTGGGCCAATGGCACAGGCCGCACTAGTTTGGATGAAGCAGAGGAAAAGCTGGCTCCATTTTGCAAGCAATAGAGAAGACTGGAAGCTCACCAAATGTGGGTCAACAAAAGTGGGTTTTGTACAAATTATCACAGCCCTTGATTCATTTTGTAGGTTTTCCATCAATTCTACAGGACTCAGAACCAGTGTATTTATTTATTTATTATTTATTATTTATATTTTCATTTATTATTTATCTTTCTAAAGTTTTCTTTTTTCTTTTTTCAAATTTCTAATGTTGCATCATATGCAAGCATAACAAGAGGGATTAAGCATTAAATGGCAACCGATTTCTGCTACCTATCCAAAAAGTTTGGGAAAAAAAAATCCCATCTCTAAAATCCAAGTATAAACGTAACTAATTTTTTTTTCCCTTATTGGTCATTTTTTTCCCAATAATGAGATATATATTACATGATATTATCATTTTTTTTTTCCATTTGTGCAAAATTTTGCAGAAACAAAAGGTGGCCTTCTTAGAACCAAACCATAACCAATTTTTTATTATTGAAAACCAGAACTATCTTCATTTTATAATCTTTTGAAGTCTTGAGTAATAAGAACTTGGTGGCCACTAATGTTATGTTCCTCTTCTACAACATATGCAACTCAATTTCATCCTTGGTCAATCCTAGTTGAAGGCTGCCAATTTTGAAGTCAATCCATATAGACATCCATTGTACATAACAAAATTGCCACTGCAATATTACTCCGAAGTCCAATCCATATCCATTGTGAGCATGTAATTCCAGCACATTCCCAAGACAAAATGTCTATGTTGACCCTCATGTTTTGAATTTCAGGAATCTTATGAAATGCAAGGTACTTGTTTTCAGATAACTTCTATTTCATAAAGCACTCTGAGACAATCTCTAATGTCTTTGGAGGGCACATTATATTCATCAATTTATTGGTCAATTTCCCTTGTACAAAATGGGAACGAAATTATGCCTACTCCTCAATAGTGGGAGGGTTCTTACACCTATAAGTAGCCGTAATTTCCTTCCAGCTATTGAGGAGTAGGCATAATAGTCTTTTGTGATTAATTTTCACAAAATTAAAATCACCACTTATTTAATTTCATGCCATGGCCTTGGCAAAAGTGGGCTTGAACTCAATTAGGAATATAAATTTTAATTGCAAAATGCATTGAAGATTTTATTTTCCTTCAAATAGGGTTTAGTTTTGGGGTGGACTTTTGAAATGTTTGGTGTGAAATGACGAAGTTAGAAGCTTATATTCTCACCATGTGACCCAATTATGTTCCCATGCAACTTCTATCACTCATTTTGATATTCTCATGTGTTCCAAATTTCTAGATTCATTGAAACCAGTTTAGGTTGACCAACTTTAGATTCAATAAGTTATTTTTCTAATGATAGTTCCGAATTATAATTTTTTTTCCTCTAATTCCCAAGTAAAGAGGAATGGAAAGGTTCTTTTTCAAAACAAAATTACATTATAATTTTTTCAAAAAATCATTTTACCTTATAGTCACATGTAGATTTTCAATACCTTTTGCACCAATTTGCATCCATTTTTTTTCAATTAAATTTGAATTCAATCACATTTGAATCCATTCAATGTATTTGAACTAATTTATAAATTCAATTCAAATCAAGTTGCATGCAATGTCATTGAATGTGTTTATTCAAATGGAACTTACTTTTCACAAAATCAATTCATTTTTTCCATTAATTGATAATCATTGGTAGTGTGTAGAGCTCAATTAGATATATACATAAAATAGTTGAAAAAAATCATCCTTTTCAATGACAATTCCAAACTAAAATTTGTTTAACCAATTCCCAAATTAATAAGAATAGAAAAAGTCTTTTCAAAGGTTTTTTTTCCAACACCATAGTCACCAATAGATTTTCAATACTTCCTACACCATTTTACATCCCATTTCTCTTCATTTGAATTTGAATTCAATTTGGATCCAATTCAATTCAATGTACTTCAATTGTATTGAATTGAATTCAAGTTGTGAACACAATGTCATCCAATAATTTCATTTGAATGGAACTTAATTTTCACAAAATAATTTTTTTTCCATTAGTTGATTGTCATTGGTAGTTTGTAGCAATGCATAACCCTAGTAGATATATAGACAAAAGAGTTAAATTTGTAAGCAATAATTGGGATGCCTGTGATTTTCATGAGTTTTTTAATTTGATCAATGTGTATTTTAATAACAACTTTGTTGAAAAAGGGACAAAATTAAGGGTTGATCATCCAAAAGCCTTTTCAACTCCATCAAGTGCATTAAACATATTTTTTACATCTATATATTAAGATAAATGTTTTGTTTTTTTTTGTTTTTGTGACTTAATTGTCCCAAATAGTGACAGTTTGTTGTGCTTTTGGTATTGTTGGAAAGCCTTCAACAAGATGATGTGCATGGTTGTTGTTTCACAATTTTTGGACCAATGGAATAAAAGTTATTGAATCTAAATTGATTTTTATCATTGGAAATTAATTAGATTTTATAATATTAAAAATTTAACCAATTAATGCCTCATCATCATATTTTTCCTTATGTTTGCCCTTTACCATCCCAAACTTTAACACATTTCACAAATGTCTCAAACTTTAACATTTGGGATTAATGATACTTGAGTTCATAGTTGAAATTTGGGCCAACAATTTTTTTCACAATTTTTTTTTTAATTCATGTTTTTAAAAGTCTCAAAGATATCTCACTTCAGCCAATGACAAAAGAGTCTACTAGTAGGAATAAGTTCATGGGTAGTAATTTAAAATTTTAATAATTCACATATTTTTGTTTCCAAACGAATATACCTATTTGTTTTTAAAACGTCATCCAAGTGTTAAGATTTTGCATTTGTTTGAAATTATGTTTCATCCACATTGTCAATCACATTCCCATTATTGTATTTTATTTTATTTTTTACCATATGGTTTTCAATAGTTCATCATTATTTTTTTATATTTCATAATTATAGTCCGCAATTCATGTCCATGTGGGTCTAGGTTGGGGAAAGAGGTTATGTAGTTAGGCTTGAAAGAGGTTATTAGATTTTTTAACATAAGTAAAATGGACATGAAAAGGCATATGGTTAGGGAAAGGAATGAGATAGTTAGAATCTAGGAAAAGGTAGGTTCATATAATAGAATATAAATGTTTATATATATATAGGATGAAATCAATGATATAAATGAAGCATAAAACATAGATGAAAGGTATCACATGGACAAAATTGGCCAAATGATGAAATTACATTCATGGATATAAAAACAATTGTTCACATCTTTTCTTTTCTTTTTTAATTTATCTAGAGTTTATGGTTTCAAGCCATTCATAAGATAATAATATTATCTTGTGTTCCTTTCAAATGAATCTTCCAACTCTAAGTACATCATTCCTTCCACTACTAACTTACATGGATATAACTAGACTTGTCACCTAACCCACCACAAGTCATTTCTCAAACCTAAGAACAATTAGTGTATATTGGCCAAATGAGCCATGTGAGCAATTTAGTTCAAAATGTTTGAAAATAATTTCAAAGTTGCATTGGCATAAATTGCAATTACAAATGGTTGTATTACTAGCAATGGAAAGGGTGTTTACACAAATTGTGAACTCATTTTGCAATAAATATAGAATTAAAATTCTTTTGCTAATGGCCACCTTTACTCCCTTGTCCTAATAATCTCTTTCAATAGGTAGGTGAGGTCTTCCTTCCAAACAACAACCTTATAATATTTAATCATCAATTGCCACAATTCAAAAAGTTATAGTATAAGACACCTACATTTGGTTAATATGTCAACTCACATTTTTCTATCAATTAGAGAATGTCCATCTTCTTTTGTCTCTTGTTTTTTTAATGGGCTTATTAGCAAATCACCACACAAACATTGAGTGGTTCTCTCAAGGTTGCATTATCACACATATACCATGATTGTAGAGGATTTGATTTCAATATGTAGTACTTATGAGTTTCCTAAATAGTGATATAATCCATAATCCACATCATGACTAGAGGTTTTTTCAGATTGAAAATGTTCAAAAACCCCTAGGGGCCTTTGCATATATCTTAAGGTTGTTTTCTAGCATTAGTTTGTGCTTGTAAAACTTGTCTAACCGCTCAAAATTTTATAATTACAAAAGCAAACAAGGAAAGTTGAATGTCATTGGACTACAATTCCTCATAGAAAGGATTTGCAATATTGGGATGGGGGAAGAGTTAATGTTGGTCATGCTTGGAAAGAACATGACCAATAATGGTGTATTAAATTTGTAATAAACAAAAATAACTGGTTCAAATGATGATGTTTGAGTTGAATTGTACTTTTATTATGCATGTGCATAATATGTAATATTTTACTAGAGTGTGTGTACTCAAATCCCCATCCTAATAACTTTTGTTTCTTGCCATAACAAATGGAGGATGTATTGAATATGCATAAGTCTCCACCATCTCCATTACACTAACCTATTATGCTCCAATTATATTCCCCACTCAAATTCTACATCTTTCCACTATGTGATTCATGTGACATTTGTGTGTGTGACATGAGAGATAGAAAGACATTAACATCATGAACTGTGATGTCAAAACGACTCTTTAACAAGATGTGCTTTTTATAATCCACAATGTTTTACAAATTCCTTTACAATAATAGATCCTTATTTTTAAATTCTCATCTCCCCTATGTAGCCCAAATTTAACTAGATCTCCAATCTTGTTCATGGAAATTAAAAGAACTTGCAAATTTCAATTAAGTTAGGGATTTTTTTGCTTACATCACCAATATAAAGAGAGGTGAAATTGGCTTGGTAGTCAAGCCTAAATTTGAAAAGAAAAAAAACAATAGTTAAGTGATACATGACAACATTGAAGTTTGCAAGGAACTAATCTCACAAGCTTCCAAAAATTCATCAAACTTTGAAAAACTTGTGTGGTGGTAAAAATATGGTTTGTTGTGTGTTCACATATGTGCTCATATGTTGTAGTCATCTTGTTGAATGGAACAACCCTTCACAAATCATCATAAAAAAGGTTTGCCCCTTCCATTTTGTATTGTGCACATTCATAATATTTTTTAGCACACATGATACCTATGTCAAATTTTCATGTTACAATTGTGGACACACAAGTGATTTTGCAATATTGGAAAAAAGGGTATTTGTAAAAATTATGCAAAATTTGCCTCCTGCATTAATAGAAAATTTTCAAACAACACATGTAATGACAACATAGAACATAGTTTTTTTAGTCCAATCAAAACCAAGTCATGAATCAAATTCAATTATTAAAAAGAAAGTTTGGCATGATTTTATTTATGTGGAGAGAATTTTTAGGAGAGGAGGGGAGCATCATTAACCCACACTTCATAGACAATTATTCGATCAAACAAAAAGTTACAAGTTTCTTTTGATGATTGAACCATAAGAAATGTTAGTTTATTTGTTGCAAAATTTGATGTTTCAATTAGAATTTACAATTATAATCCTCATATTTATTATAATAAAAAGAATGGATGTGGCAACAACACATGCATCTGCCTATCTAGCTTAAATTTGAAGGAAACTAAAATTATTACAATTGACCTTCTCATACTAGATGGGATGTGGGGAAAGCACATTATGGATCTATGCTATCACATAATTAAATGTATTGTTTTGAATTAAATCAAAATTAACTTGCAATAAATTACCCCATGTGGCCTAATGGTTTAAAGTTTTAAGGTTCAAAACCAATGCATGCACCAACTTGAAATAGCCTTGGTAAGGGGGAAATAATTGTTGGTCAGAAGTTTGGAAATGAACATAACGAACATAATGGGGCTTCTCAAAATCTTCATGGCTATTGATGTGAATCAATATAACCATCATCAACCATTACCTTTTCATGTTTTGTTTTATGCAAATCACTTGCCACCATCATTACCACCAACTACTTGAAACCAACTTTTGGGGTCCAACTTCTTGGGTTTTTAGTTGAATTTTTGAAATTGTCCACTTGTGAAGGTTGAAAGTATATGCAACAAAATCAGAAGGTAGGGTTGCCAAATTTTGTAAATGCACATGTCCCAATACATTGGGTGATCCAAATCCATCAAAAGCTTGATGAGTGACAATTTAAAGGTTATATACATTGTGGCACAACAATAAAAAAGGACTAGCTTGGGATCAATTTCCATATAGTCCTTCCAATCAAGCCCCACATATCAAAATGTTTCCTTTATGAACTCTTCAACAATGTGAAATTATTTGATAGAAATGACATAATCATTAGGATTTTCTTGTTGCAACATCAACAACATGGCTTCAATGTAATCACTTGCAAAACCCCAATCTCAAAAAACCTTCAAATTGTTAAGAAAAAGTTTTTCCTAGTGATCGATCTTGATTTGTCCTATTACTTTTGTGATCTTCTTAATCACAAAATTATCAACATGATGAGGAGATTCATGGTTGAAAAGAATTCCATTGCACACAAACAAGCCATAAGCTTCTTGGTAATTGACCACGTACTAATGTGCTACAACTTTCAAAACAATGTAAAAAGTTGGGGGTGAAAGATGGTAATTTTCTTTTCATTTATTTATAATTGGCCCCCTTTTGGTTTCCTTGATAGAATAAGGTCTTGTTTTCTCCTCTTAGGATTGCAAAGTTGTGTTTGTTCTCAAAGACTCCCATGTTTTTTAGGGGTTTACCTAGTTAGGAAGGAAATTGAAAACTGCCCTCACATTGTTGCCAAAGGTGTAGCACCAGACATTGCATAATGTTGAAAAGTGTAATGCTTCTACTTTTTGGGGCCTTGAACAACAAAGGTGACTTTGGTGGTGATGAAACAACCTACACATTGTAAATGTCCATGCAATCAATCATCTTGGACTGAAAATAAAATGCAAATTAATGTTAAAGACAATCCACTTGTTAAGAACAATAATCACTAGTGGCCATCAAGCA
>Ga0116228_10005927_pt1 | contig 10918 bp, 10 predicted proteins | sample S1TSphfallax_2_FD_89694 | JGI IMG/M metagenome (GOLD analysis project Ga0116228, IMG submission 89694) | Host-associated microbial communities from peat moss isolated from Minnesota, USA - S1T2_Fc - Sphagnum fallax MG | ecosystem: Host-associated > Plants > Peat moss > Unclassified | place... | reverse complement strand
CTCCAAATTGAGCTGGAGAGTAGTTGTTTGCAACAAATTCCCTATGCTGCCAGTGTGGGCAATTTGAGCAGGAAAATCTGACCAAACAGATCAACACCAGAGAAACCAAAATTTCACATGTATAGACTACTTGATTAGTCACATAAATTGACAGGTAGAACAAATACAGTACAAGCCGAATCAGAATTTGGGTATAACATTCACTAGAGTTTTTGGGCACAGAAATAAGGGAATCAAACTTCCCAATTTAGGATAAGATCACCTAGTGTGGACACACCTATAATCCAAGTGACCTTGCCTTTAGTGCACCTATTTGCTACACACTAGACATATATTGGTTCTGCTGTCATATTTCTTGGGGCCTCGTGAACTAGACTGGCATTCTGTTCAGTTTCATAAATGGTATAGAAATGGAAAAATATTCTGGAAGGCTAAGGATTACAAGGTCTGGATCACCAATATTACAAGGCATTTCATGCCAACCAATTAGGAAGGAAATGACCACCATTAGTGCATCCTGCACACAAACCAAACTTGTCAAAACTTCCATGGCATCCAAGAAAAATCTGAGACCAGGAGAAAACATTTTACATCTATTGTTCATAGTACAAGAGTGATTGGTTAACTTTCCACACTGCCTTAATGGAATCTTTGCGGTCTGGATTACTCCAAACATCCTGCAAAAGTCTGCAAAAGGTGGAGTATTCCACCTCCATCACCACTTTTCACTGATGCTGCATCAGTTCCTCAGAACTCTCTTTCTCAAACGGGAAAAAGTCCATAGTTGACTAGAATTTGTGCTTTCCAGGAACCTACTTTCTACATACTGTAAAGAAACAAATCAAATGGAGAGAACTTGGTTGCAAATATTTACCAAAGTGTGGATTGCACTTAGTGCCACACTTTGCCGTAGACAACACTTTTGCAATCGGTAATCCCCATTTCAAGAATTAGCTTTGATGGTGTTCCATCAACGAATCAAACTTAAATTCTCCCCCAATTGTCACCCCATCAGTTTCAGTATGGATGAACTTGTCACTGCTATCCAGTTGTGAAAGTACTCTGTGCAAAGGAGTAGGACAATTGGCTCAAAAAGCCCAAACATTGTGAACCAAAAACAGCATGCTGCTCCATTCTGGCACCTCCTTATTCCTACTGCTGGTTGTCAATGAAGACTCACTCGTTGTTGCCAACCAAATGAATGCTCACTTGTTGATGCCAAAGGTCCAAAACGAAGCTTGTTTCTCTCTTCAAGCTTCCGTTTTGACTCCGATGACAAACTTGAAAAGCAAGTGTAACAATAGCAATTGCTGTCAAGGCCACACTGTCCTCGAGGCCCATGGGGTGAAATGCGGGTGTGTTTCACACAAAACACACGCTGGCATTCTCGGCAGTAGTGATTGTTGAGTTTCATCCACCAATCATGGACAGAATGCCAACGATCGAACCTTGTCTTGCATCCTTCATGATTACATCTGCAATTCCACCTCTTCATTAATTATGTGGCAATGGAAAATGAGCAATGTTACACTGATGTAATGCAGATATTGCTCAATGTGTTGCCAACAAACTTGCATCTCTCCAGCAGACTAATTTGCTCATAACTGTAGCAAGAACTTCTCGATACTACCTAGAGAATTGCAACCTTATAGAGCTTGACCCAAAACATGATATATTCCAAAAAACTAGATCATCAGCACGAGCAATATCTTTTCACTTTGAATCCAAAGCCCCAAACTCCACCAAAAGCATTAATCATGACACTTCCATCATACCAGGATACACAAACTTTTTCTGGAGTACTCTACCTAAACCAAACTGAGGGGTTCTCACCTCTTCTTACTCCACCGGGTGTAGGGAGTGGGACCCTCCAGTCGAGCACGAGGAGAAGTGGATGCTGCAACTGACCTCTGATCTATTTCATCGTCTGTTTCTGTCCCTGACTTACTATAGCTTGAAGATCTCCCTCTCAGCTCAATGGGACTTAAGCTTGGGTAATAGCCATTGGACTCCATTAGAGAATCAGCACTTGCACTGCGGCTGATTAGTGGCCTTCTGCTATATTCCAGGTCTGAAGAAGATGAAGGAACCACAGCTGGCAATGGTTCAGGGAACAACAATGGCTGCTGAGATCCTGTTGGTGATTGGCCTGTTGGTGATTGGACTCCAGTCCTTGAACGAGTCCATATTATAAGGCTTTCCCAGCTTTCCCAGGCCATTACAAGACACCGTGCAAATATCCTCAACCATAGATACTGGCTTTCTAGGGCTTGGACCAATTTCATCCACATTTGCTCTTTCAAATACCTTAATGCTGCTGACAAGACATAGAAAAAATATGCATGCCTTGAAAGGAGTGCAAATAGTACAATAACCACAGAATTCAGCCATGTGATTGTGCCACTGTTAGTATTGTCTGCAATATGCTGTTTGTCCTGAGTTTTCAGAACAGAGTCAACCTCTTGTGGTTGAAGAGGTGGAACCAGTGCACTTACACTAAGGGGGACTGCTGGTGCCAGATTCTCCCCAGCCACACATCCATCTGTTGACACCCATTTTGATGGTCCATGGCCACCCCAACTTTGAACTCTGTAAGAGTAGATACTTCCTGGGATGAGGGATCCTTTGTCCAAAAACGAATTTTCCTGAGTGTCGGCAACTTGGATCCACATTGATGCAGAAATATTCCATCGCTGAACCAAGTGTTTATGCAAAGGAGGAGAACCATGAAAAGGGGGAACCTCCCACTTCAATTGTATGCCACCAGAGTTTGATGTAGTACAGTTCAAACTCTGAGGGGATGCTGGTGTGGCACCGAGTCCAAACACCTGCCGCACTATTGCATGAGTGATCTTGGTGCGATGAAGAATACTCTGCACCCCAAGTTCTTCAGCCAATGCTCTGCTCTCATTCTCAACGAGTGCTGGGAAATCCAGCCCCATGATTGCATTCTGACGGAATGCTTCCGCATATTGAGGGAGTTGGAGCCCATGAGTGACCCAATCTACCACATGATTGGCTGTCATCATATTTTTCAAGTGGTCCTATCAAAGATGAAACATTGTTGTCAGTGTTGACCTTTACAGAAACAAGAGCTTACATTTACAAGCAATTCATAATGGCTGACACACTTGGTACACTAGCACACCCAGTCATGTGCACAAGGGTTCCTGAAATGACATACATATTGACTACTGAATGTTAAAATTGAGTTTTCAATACTCAAATCCAACAAGAAGTTGACCTCTAAACTAATGCCTCCATTTTGGGAGTCAATCAGCAAACAATTTTAGAAAAGTGCTGTCCTTCTCATTTAGAACAGAGAGAAGTGCTTTGAACTCAATTCAATGCAGACACCTTTCACTCTGAAGGTGAGGGAAGAACATTGTCTCTGAAGCCTTCCAGGCAGGGCCAAAGAACCCATGTGGAATTGGGACGATGTTACAGAATTAGACATGTGCATGAAGGTGAGTGTACACCTTTAACTGGGACTGTGGCCTGCTTCATGACCTGCCCCAATACAAGCAAGCATCTAAACCTAAGGTGTAGACAGGCCTACATAAAGGGTAGTGGTTGGAGCCTCCTGCACCCTCAAAATATAATTCAAGCTCAATGCAATGCCCTTTCCACATTGCTGAAAAGACAGCCATCAAACCTTCCTCACATAACCCCTTGAATGTCATAACAGAACCCTTCATGGCTCAAGGAGGACAACATGACATGAAATGCTGCAAATGGGCATGAAGACTTACCATCATTTCTTCAGATGAGATAGTAGTGCCACCATAGCTGAAAGCCTCAAATTGATTTGATATCAACAAGTCAGTCGTTCCTTCCCTTGCTCCTGTCCCATATTTGTCCATCAATCTTGTGTCCAGGTTCTTCAAAAACTGCATATTGAGAAAAGTTAAGCAATGGTTTAGTCCCCACCACAGGTCCCAAGAAGTGGCATGACCATGTCACAAATGCCATAAAAAGCTGTAAGTTATCATCCAACATACTCCCTGAAACTATCAACAGGTGTATTGCAAGAGAAAAACTAATTCTGTTCCTACATCCCACTGCTGTATAATTGCCATAATATCATGTGAACATGGATAGTAGCCATTTGGAGACACAATTCTCATAGACACAGAAACGCATGTTACCCACTTGGTGCTCTGGATAAGAGAAGAAATGGACTCAAATTATGCAATGAGAGCAGGATAGTACAATTATGAACTCTGTCTACCTTAGTAGCTTCAACTTGTTCAATTTCTCCATTACCATCCTGATCAACAGAGCCAAAAAAGCTTTCAAAATTCCGCTGAAATCCTGCATAAACCCTGCCTCAGGTCAATACCTAAACTAGGACAACAGCTACTCCAAAAAGTAAAAGAGCTCAAACCTAACATCAAAACCAAGCTGGATAGCCACTAAAATTAAAAAACTCAAACATGCTGACCTACACATAATATACTACATCCTGGCAGCTCATAATCCACTAGATCAGAAAGCTCAATGTTTCAAGGACAAGCTTTGGTTTCAATTTAAGATATCACTTTAGACCTAAAAGATGGCTATTCAACAGTGCGGTAGCTAGAATTCTGTAGCTATAGATCAATTTGCACATGATTTCTGCCAGGAACTAGAGCAAGCTATTTTCCACATCTGACAGCTGCATATAAACCTACCATAATTATCACCATGCTCTGATCCAGTAGGTTGCAAGAATGCATTCTGGTCAGTCAGTCAATCTTCAATAGACTACTGCCAGAAATGTGGTAATTGAAATGATGTTCAAGGACCTAAAGTTCTAAATCAAGAGCTGACAACTCCAAAAGGCATGTCACAGGGAAACCCACCACTGGGCTTGATGCTTGCTGCTTTCCCAAAGATGAGCAATAACATGGAAAATGCCAGGAAGAGGAAAAACCTCCCAGAAACCCACGCATCAGAATGAAAGCTGCATCTGCATCTGGAATGAGATACCATGGACCCACTTCGTCTCATGTTGACGTCCATGTTCTTTCCAACAGTCCATAATTGTATGTATAGGTGATGATTAAAGGCCCTTCGGATTTCCATCAACCATCCTTCCAGTAGTGAGTTGTTAACCATTGAACACTTGAAATGCTTGATCTGATCAAGATTCGCAGGCCCCAACCATGATTATAAAACTTTGGGCCCCTAGAAATGCCTGTCCTGCAAGGTGAAAAGTGGATTCAAAAGATGACCAGGAACTAGAAAGGTAGGCTTTCTACCCTTTGTAAGCAAAATTGGAGTGTGTTACCATACCAGAAAGAGGCATCTATTTGCCCCACTATTGATTGCAAGCACATGTGATCAATCTATTGCACTACTTTTCCCTAGATGAGAACACATGGCCTGGCAAATGCACACAGAGAGAAGTGCACTGGTTCTTAGATTTTTTGAGAATTGTGGTTATATATCACATTCAGTCCTAAGAATGGAGAACTGTAATTCTATATCTGAGAATTTCTTTGCTTTTCTGAGAACCTCTGTGGTTGTACATCTTTAAGAACCACCCTGAGAACCATCAGTTGTCCTTTGCCATTCCTAATAGACACACAACACTGTTTCCAGGGCTGTTGCTTTTGTTGTTGTTGTTGTTATTATTACAGGAAGTTAATTGGCATACCAATCTGGTGTGTTGTTGTGAGCTTTATTAGCATGTGCTACCACCTCAGGGTTCTTCTTGTCATAGTGGGATGTCCAGCCATGGCATACTTTAGGAAACACCTTCACAAAGCTTATTACCTGCACACACTCATTTTAGAATCAGCAGCAGCAGGATCTTATCACAGAAGCATTAGTTTCTTCTCAGCTCTGAGCAAGAGTGAGTTGCAAGAGTTTCCAAAGTCCTGAGCTCATGTTGATATGTAGGTACTAGACCTTCTTGTTTATTGTCTGAGCTCTCATTGGTCATCCTAAGCTGTTGATATATGTGTGGCTTGACGTGCAGAAGAAGAAATTGGAAACTATTGTTTTGGGCCATAAGCATGAGTCAAGCATTGATGGGAAAGGATTCAGATTTAAGTACATCAGTGAATGCACCCAGGATTGGTCTTGCAAAGAGTCTCGGCCTGGTCTGTGGGAGATGCTAACACTGGCAATTACTGCATTCCAAACCCTGCGGTGGGAGCTACTCTCTTTCACGTTCTTTTCCTCAGAAAGTTAAGAAAGAATACCAATGCATGAAGATGTTGGGACTGCTCCTACCTTCAGGAGCGTGCATCTGAAGTTTCGAAAAGCAGCTCAGCCTCGCCGATCTCTCGCCAAAGCGGGGAGGAAGAGTACGAGGAACAGCTTCCAACGGGGGGGGGAGGGAACTTCAGCATCAATGCTCGAGATCTGGGAAAAGCAAAGACGCGAAGATCAATTAGGGTTACAAAAAGCTATAACCCTAATTTTCCTCCTCTCACAGGAACTGTAACAAAAGATCTGTCTCAGCTGGAAATCAAGCAGTTGGAGTTGCGATCTGCTTCCTAAACGTGCTTGCATTCATTTGCTAAGCCAGAAAGAAAAGGAATTTTTTTCAGTTGAGAAGAAACCTCTGACAGAAGCTCTCTGACAGAAAAACCACATGGAAAAAGAAAAAAGAAAAGCCAAACACCAGCCACCTATATGCAATTCCAAGACAGTAAAAAAAAGAGTGGAAAAAAGCAAACGCTATCTCCTACTATTCGCCTTCCTAAGGAATGCAAAGAAACCGGAAACCGGGTTGTAACAGAAGAACAGCAAAAAGAGCTTCGATTGAACTCCAACCTGGCTCAAATCCGGAACTGTAAAAGCTGACAGAGAGCTCGAAAAGGGCTCGAAAACAATCTCATGCTCTCGAGCACATGCAAATCCGCTCCAAGTTACCGATTCCCACCTTCTTCCCAACAATAATAAGTACGCGTCCTCAATCGATGAACGCGGAACGACAGCGGCGACACGAGTTGCTTTATTCCTACATTTCTTGGCGGACCGCACGCCCATCGCACCCGATGAACCACCGGGTGAACGCCCTCGCCCGATGATATGATGGGTCGCCCTTCGCTCGCCACCCTCACTGCCATAACCTAGAATTCAATTTTTTTTGGTCAAGTGAAGGGCATTAAAAATTTGTTAAATAAATTTTTTAAATTATAAAATTGAAGCCAGGGCGGTTTTCACCGCCATGGATGCTTCCTGAGGTTAAGAAAAAGGAGAAAAAAAAAAGGAAAGGTCTCATGGGTGTTGTGGAAGGGTGCCTTTGCTATTGGGGGAGGGAAAGTAGCGGCCATGGCTATTGTGGCAAGTGCATTAATGAGTGATCACCAAAACTATGTTTGCCATTAGAGTTATCCATAATGTAACCCTTTATTCACCTTGTCTTTGGGGCTTCTTTCACCCCCTATCCCCTCTTTTAGTGGTGTTTGCATAGTAGCCTTTTCTTTTCTAGCAATCTACAACCAAATTTCAACATTTGTTGAGGTGGTATGATGGGGCTAGTAGGATGTATAGGATGTAGTTCACCGTCATTGTTCTTGGATGAACATGTAGGTTGCTATTGTACATCCATTGAATGTGACTAGATTGCCAAAAAATATGTTGATGTAGTTAGCAAGGATGTGATTTAATCGTTTTTTTTTACAAAAACCCTAATTCTAATTGACCCTGATAGCTGCAAGCTTTTTCATTTGGAGCCTTCTTGCTTTCACAAAGTTGCTACCATCGCCAACAATGGTATTCCAAAGTGCAATTCTTTCACCAAACTTGTTGCAAGCTCCTGTAGTGCAAATTGCCAAGATCTACTCCTCTTGTAGTTGGGATTGCCTAAATTGTCTTCTTCATTCCTACTTATTGCCAGCTATCCAAGAATGTGATGGGTGTACATAACTTTTTGTTATGCTTGAAAGCTAACATGGCCACTCCCAATTTCCAATCCTTCAACTCATTTCTAATTTCCTGTTCTTGTTTTTGTTTGATTTTTGTGAAGGTTGATATTGTACTTATGCTTGTGGATTTGTGCAAAATTATGGGGGTGGATGTGTTAGTTTTGAATAATGGCAAGATTGGGATTCAAGAAGGTTACAAATTGGATTTTGGCTTAAATTTGCAAAGCAAAACTCAAGGTAAGTTTCTTGATCACACCTTACAACATATTATTCCATTTGTTTGTTTTAGGAATTTTTCTTCTTATGCAAGTCCTTTTTATTCCAAGCCTTTTGTTGTTCTTTTGCGAGTTCTTTCCGTTATTCTTTTGCAAGGAGGGTTTAAAGGAGATTCAGCCCCCCTCACAATGTTTTTGACCACCCTCAACTTTATTCTATTTGGATTTTAAGGGTTTTGTTGGCATTGAGCATTTTTATGTTCGATTTGTTCTATGTTGCATAGTTGTCTGTTTTTATGTAATAAGGTTTAAAGAACTTCAACCCTTTCAGTATGTTTTGTTCTACCTACAAGTAGGGTTCAAAGAATTTCGACCCCTTCATAGTGGTTTCGTATACTAGCAAGAAGAATTCAAAGAGCTTTGACCTCCCCTTTCTCATAATGTTTTTACCTTTCATTGTGTTTTCGGCCTCTTTCCTTGTTTTCAAGTAATTTGTTTGCTATGTCTTTTTCAATCTTCCAATACTTCAATTATTCTAAAAATCCAACCCTTACCATGCCAATGTGTTTTGTATTTGATTCCAATATGTTCCCAAGGTTGTATAACTCCCCTAATAGTGGGCCAAAATCACCACTAATTAGAACTTGGCATGAATCCCCAAATTGAATGTGAGCCTAGTAGGAGCAACCAAATCCCTAAAATTCAAAAACCCTAAATCTTCTTTTGCAATATTTGAAGTCCTCCTTGATGTTATTGATGTAAATCCTAATGAAATCCTCCTTGAAATCCTTAATTTTACAACTATAAATCTTGGTGAAATTGCGGAGCTATCAAATTCGCAATCTAATCCCCTAAGGAAGAAATAGAAGCTTGGTGTGGATGGCATTGGGAAGAAGCCTTGCAAAAAGTCATATGATAGTAATAGAAAGTTTCAAGCATAATGGGCAACAAAATTACCATGGGCCAAGGGGTTAATGGTTGCTAATGGGATTATTTGGACTGTGAGGTGTAGAATTTGCTCATTGATTAAAAATAAGGACAAATTTTCAGATGCAAATGGAATATTTTAACTAAACATGATGGTCATAGGAGTGCAGTTCATGACCTACTTCGACTTGGGGTGAAGAAAGGGGGGGGGGGGAATACATTGCCAAGGATGTGCCCATTTGAAAAACAAGCGATTGTGGGCCCAATGGGGTCCAAATTTTGTCTTGCAACAAGTCATCAAAATTTTGGGAAAAGGGAATCAAAAGATAGTTCAATTCAAGTTCATATTTCATAGTCTTTTTCATGGGCACCTTATGCTAGAATATGAAACAGTGTATGACTTGTTTGCTAACTTAAAGGTCTTTAATAATTGGTCCAATTTTGCTGGCTAGACATTTGTTGAATTTATGTACAAGCAAGTCCAGAAAGCCATTATCCAAACCATACAATTTACCCAATTCTTGGCATGTTATTATGATGAGGTGACAACCATAGATTATGGTTCTTGGATATGTGTCCATGCCTATTTGGTTTATGGTTGGACCATAGTCCCTGTTTTATTATGTGTTGACCAAATTGTTGATGGATTGGGTTCTAACAACCTCATTCAAGTGATTATGAATTCTATGATGAAGGGTGGGAGGTTAAGCAGGGAGGAGTTATCCAAAAAGCTCCTGTGTTTTGGGGCAAATGAGTGAACATGTTTCAGGGAGGCAAAATTAAAGTGACAAAATAAATCAAAGATTCATGGGCCCCCTTTTCCATGGGTGTGCATTGTGTTGCACACTACACTAATTTGGTAGTGAAATTTTTAGAAGATTTGACCTTCATTGCTAAGATTGAGGGCTTTATGTTGAACATGTATGACTATTTTAACCATTCACCCACAAGACATGTGCAATTCTAGAAACTTGCTTAAACCCTAGAGACAAAGGGGAATAAAATCCTCAAAAATGTCAAAACAAGATGGATGTCCATGTTTGATCTGTTGAAAAGGATCATGTCAGAACACCACCTTTTGCTTGTGGTGATGCAAGTTGATTACTTTACAATCCATGTGGCATAGGTATTTCTATCTCCCTAAATTGTCATTCTACATTTGTAACATTATAGGTTTATCTATTTTATGTTGTTGATCTAGGTGATTATCATGATAACATGGTTTTTTTTTTATGTTTTACAAATCCCAAAAATGATGTATATTGACAATTATGCATTATGCGGTGTATGTGCAAACCAATTTGGGTCTTTTCTTTAATGTTCATATGTTGCTTGGGTTTGCGTGTATTTTGCCAATTATGGAGAGCATGCAATCCTTGCTCAAATTTGCACAATGGGGGGATATTATCATATATGATTTCATAGCTACAATCAAAATATGCCAAGGTTAGTTATACAATTTGTTTTGTGATGCCACTATGTCATTCTAGGGAAATGAGTTTTGGTCTTTCCACAAACTATTACATGGTGACCACCAACAATTCCATACAAAATGGATGACTGATTATAACACAAAGTGCATCAAGCATCTTGCATTTGTGATAAATGATGAAAAAATATGGGCTCATTAGGGTGTACTATGCCATGATATAAATGTTATGCTATCGATGACACAAACTGCATTTGCCATAGTGGTACAACTTGTGAAAGTTGAATGCAAACATAAATCCTTCAACCCTTCTTATTTTTGTTGATATGAGTTTTGTAGATTTGGTTTCATTTAGGTACTTTTAATCAAGTTTGATGGTCTTTTTTATTTTTTTCACATCCCAAAACCATGAACTATGAAGGTCTTCTTAACTTTTTGTTTTTGTCAAATTCCAAAACAATGAATTTAAATGGTCTTCACCT
>Ga0116228_10005925_pt1 | contig 10919 bp, 9 predicted proteins | sample S1TSphfallax_2_FD_89694 | JGI IMG/M metagenome (GOLD analysis project Ga0116228, IMG submission 89694) | Host-associated microbial communities from peat moss isolated from Minnesota, USA - S1T2_Fc - Sphagnum fallax MG | ecosystem: Host-associated > Plants > Peat moss > Unclassified | place: USA... | reverse complement strand
CCATGTTTGTTGACTCATTAATAAAATATTATTTGTTTGGGGGGCCAATGAGTTCAGGCCAAACCAGGGTTTCTTTTTCCAATTTTGTGACGTAACCAAGGTGGCTATCATCTCCAAAGTGATTTAGCCAAATTTGGCCACATGTACTAATATGGAAGTAGGAAAAAATCAACATTTTGGCAATGCATATTCTTTTTGTGATTTGTTCATTTCCATGTGAAGAGTAAATGTTTAAGTTGTACTATTTTGAAAAGCATAAAAATCAAAATATTCAAATATCAATACATTGTTGGAAATGTATTCTTGGTATCAAACAAAAATTGTGGTTTTTAGTCTTCCCATATCCTATATATGATCTAATTTTGGTCTAGTATATAGGTATCCACTTGGTATAAACCAATGTTGGGCAAGTATGTATTTTTTAAAATACCATATGGGTAGGGAATTAAGAAATTTATACACATGGAGGGCCTAGACTTGTTTAAAGTTTTAATAAACCTAGGCCTTTTGCACATGCATAGAGATTGATTTTTTTCCCATATAAGGGCATGCATAATAACTTTGGGTAAATTAAATGCCTGATGAACAAGGGCCCAAGCACAAACATGACAAAAAAAAATTCAAAAAACTTGTTTTTTCATGCAAAAACACTCTAAAAGACAAAAAAAAATGTGCAAAATTGACATTAGACACATTCTGCCAAAATAAGATGAAACAAGAACTTGGGTATAATATTCTTTCACCCAACACAAAAATATAATTTTCTAAATTCTGATTGAATCGCCAATTGAAAAATGGTTATGCATTTTATGACTAAATAATCACAACTAATGTAACACACCTTTGGATTATGAAAAAATATCAAAACTCCATTTGTTGGAGTTGTTCCACCACATGCACCATTGTTAGAACTACTTTGATTTTGTTAATTCTTTAACAAATTTTTAATTCATTCAAACTTAAACACCAAAACAATAACACCCTTTCATTATGTTGGTTTTAAACTTTAACCACCCAACCTTATACACAAGCTTAAACATAGAAATAGACACACCTTTGACTCTTTAAATATTAATATTGCAAAATCAAAAACCAAAAAAGATAGTAATCAAATTAAGACACCATGGAAACAAAATCATATAGATGCAAAGCACAATGACCCAATAATAATGGTAGTAGCATCATTGCAATATATGAACAAAATATAAAGAAAAGTGCAACCACAAAAACAACAAGATACATACCCAAAGGGTCCAAGCATGATAAAGTATGCCAAAAAAAAGTAGTCTTAAAAAATTTTAATTTCAATAATATTTTTTTTAATAATCACATTCAGAAAAATATTAAAAACCTATTTAAGTTGCATTTTGAATCATAAAACATTTCATTGAGTTTATTGTAAGTTGAACATAAAGTTTGAGGAATTTCTATGTAAGAAAAGTGGATGAAAACTATGTTTTAAATTGGTTGGTTGTTCAAATTTTTCAAAATATTTTTATATTGAAACTTGATAAATTATGACTACAATATCAAAAATAAACTATATTCATACATATTAGGCCTTTATCAACTTGATAGTATAATTATTTTAATTGATGTCTTACTTTCGTGTACTTGTAATTCTATTTTGTAAAACTATGACATGTACTTTCTAGTACTTACATATCAAAAAATGTACTTAAATGCATATTAAAACATGTAATTCTTCAATATTATGCAATGAAGTCAAAGAACTTCTTAATGTTGATCATTGATTTAAATAATATTTATGAATTCAATATATTAAGGTATACTTTATAAATATTTTCTACAAAAAATAGCAAGTGTTCCTAACTAGCATACTTTACCATGCCTATGCCCCAAAGCACAATTTATAAATGTTTTGATATTGGCAATAACAACACACCTTAATGGTGAAGGTGTACCACTTGAACAAAACATAATGAGGAGTGCATCATTCAAGAATGTGAAGCTTTTAAAAAATCCAAAATTATTTTGCTTTTAAATCTCCCATTTCATCACAAAAACATTTTATAATTTTTTGTGGGTTTAGGGTTTAGAGTCTAAGTTTACAAAACACATGTTTTCAACAAACAAGTTGGTCCATTCAATAAACCAAAAACGAAGCAACATACATCAAAAGGGAAGAAAGAAAATTTTCTTGTTTGACCTTCATAGCTATCAACATCAACTTGATGTTCCAATGTCAATCTAGTTCACAACTCCAAAAGATCAAAATCTATAATCAATTCTTCATTTTTTTCCAAACAAGTTGTTTTCAACATCTAGATATTGTTCAATTGTCTTGAACCCTTCACTAGCAACACAATTTAATTTTCGGTTCTTAGGCCAATTTTTCATAATCAACAAAATCTTGTCCAAATTCTTGAAACCACGCTGACATCACCTCAAACCTATGATGACCTTAGCCATGCTAAAGATTCATTTGGTTTCAATTTTTGAATCATAATCCCCATAACGTAACATGCAAGGAATGCAAGATAAGGAAATTGTTTTTCATGTTCTACCCACCATTTTAATGGCTTGAAAACTTCTAATGGTGTTGGGCTACATTGAAAAAGTGAGTTTTGTTATGAAAAGCCCCATGGCAATTTCTTTTGTTGAAGATTGGGATCCAAAGACAACCAAAGTTGGCAAAACATGACTTATAATTTCAACTTTGATGGAGGTTAATGTCAATATGTTATACATAGGTAAAATATGCAACAAGGTGAAAAGTGGTAAAAGGAACTAGGGGTGCCAAGGTAAAAGTCATTTTCCAAGGACTGTGCATGACACATGTCATTTCTAGTATGTTGGTTTATACCCAATTTAACATTGTGTGTAAATATAAATACATTTGGACTACAAATTGATTTTATATCATATATATTATGCACTCATGCCTTCTATCACATAAATATGAACAACTTTTGTTAAGTTCACATTTTCAAAATCCATAATTTTCAAGGTCAAAGCACATTTGAACCAAATGTGCTTTAATCAATTTTTTTTTAAAAAAAAAATCATCAATGTTAAAACCTTTCCAATTTTTAAAAGGAATGGTGCATGTTTGGTAAAAAAAAAAGATGTTTGAAAGAAATAGGGATTGTCCATTTTCAAAGTTTGAATGTTGTGAACATGTAAACTTTGCAATTAATGAAAAATATTCCAATTTCTTTTATGATAATCCAAACTATTTTGCTTCCTTGTGATCGTTCAAACATACAAAAATGTAGTTTTCAAGAATGTCCACTCACTTGGGTGGCTTCTTTGATTGTGTTTTTACCAAATAGATCTTTGCGATTAAATTTAGTTACAATTTCCATAGTTGATTCAAAGCCCACAAAGTTTGCTATGACTTGCAAGCTTTTGAAGCAAGGGTCCATAAGGACCAACATGTTATTTGCACTCTAGGTTGAAATGAAGACGTGAATGCCAAAAAAAGATGTAACACTTTATCATTTTAAATCTTCTACGATGGCAAAGAACTTACAATTTAAAATCAAAGTCCCCAACCTACAAAAACCTTAAGTGAAGATAAATAAACCTTATTTAATCTATAAAATTCACCCAAATTGACCTAAAAATTGAAATTATACATTAAAAATTCTAATTTATATACCTACATTGGATCTTGAGCTTGAATAATGTTGCCATGCATTGTACAACACATGGAAATGGATGAAGCAAGTGCATAAGATGACAACCAATGGGCAAAAGCATGGTTAGCTATTTCAAAAGTGGCATTTGAGAGTCCATAATCGAACTTTAGTAATTTTTTTGCAATTTTAACAATTATCAAACCATAAATCCTATAATTATCCCCTTTTTTTTTAATCATAAACAACCTATGAATATCCCTAAACATGTGATTGATCAAAAAATCCATGCAAAAGATTTAAAAAATTAATGTGAAATGGATTCCCAAGGATACAATTTATAACAATCACTTCATTTTTAAAAAAATTAATTAGAAATATATATATTAGGAACATTTCAATGCACTTCACTAATCAATTCTTCATTTGATGATCCTTTGTTTTTTTTAATTTATTTTGACACTACTTTGATGTATTTTTTGAATTCACATTTTTCATTTTCTTTGTGTGATAAGCATAATGCTGTCATTTCAAAAGTCCATTACGAGTCCATAATCTTCTTAGATTTCATCCAAATGTTTTATGATTCCCATTAAAGTTTATGACAACATGAATAATTAAAAATTTGATAATGTTAATTTTGAACATAGTTTTAAATTTTACATTTGTATGTAATCCAAAATAACTACAAGTGCGATAGTCCAAACAGTCCACCTATTCATGCTTTCACCCCAATACTCGTGAGATTGGTTTAAGAAACATTATGTGACAACAAAAATAAAAGTGTGATTGACTTGCTTTGCCATAGCCCACACAAACATGGGCTAAGAATCATGTTTTACAATGCAATTGTCTATTGTGAATAACAAAGGTTAATTGCATCCTTGAACTTCAAGCATTCCTTGAACATGATGACTTTGGACCATTACTACAGATATGTGTTTTTAAGCTAGTTCTTTTTACTAATTTAGTTTTTTTTAACAAATCAAACAATGGACAAAATTGGTTGTAATCATAATAGATTAATCATTTTTGACACAAATCTAACTAAAAATATATGACTAACATGACTAAACATGTTTGTCCAAAATGACTAAAATGACCAAGGCTATTAGTTGACGTGCCATTATTAATTTGATTTTAAATTAAAAATTATATTATTTATATGAATATCTAATGATATTATGAAATTTTAATATTTTTGAACTATAGGTGAATCCAAAATGCTACCACCTTTGATCTATGATTGAATGGTAAAACATTTATTTATTTATTTATTGGGCTGACATTATTGGCAAATCGCATCAATCAACGTCATAAGCCTCTGAATCCCCAAACTTGAGATTTTTTATAATGTCTCCAAGTAAAGTTTGGCCCCACAACCTTTTTGGCGACATTTGAAGGCCTTAACCACTAAGCCATCACCTTAGATGATGACAAAAAATTACATCACAACATATATAAACACATATTTTGAACAAAAAATTTGCATTTTTTTATATCACTATTTAATTTAATTGATTTGGTAGGTTTATTATTACATTGAACTTTGTAATTTTCTTAATTAAAAAATATGTGTAAATCATAATTGTTCTAAATACTCATTAATTAACAAATTCAAATGCATTGTTTGAAATTTTGAATTGAGTCATGTATTCAAATATTATTTAAACATGTCTAATGTATTAACTTTCATGAAACTTTGTGATTATTTTCCATTTCAAAAAGTACAACAACTAAGTTGGTGCTAAATACTTATTAAAAACTTCATATGTAATGTCTGAAATATAATTATTGAAATAAAACATTTATTTTCACAATTACATTGAACTTTTTAATTTATTTAATTTCAAAACATGAAAAAAAAAAAATCACTTAATTTGAAAATTCATATACAATGTATTAAATCTTTGACTGAGCTATAATCTATAACTATTTAGGTAAAAGTAATCTATAATCATAATCATATTGAACTTTGTGATTCCTTTCAATTTCAAAATGTTTTCAATATTGTTTTCAAAAATTCAAGTAATGTTTTTTTTGCTTGGGTCAGAAATTTCACATATAACTATTTGGGTACATTTGGTTTCCTATTTTTCATCATTGACTTTTACTTTATAATATTTTTAATCCAATTTTTTAAACATTCCATTAATTTACATATTTTGATTTATGCCACATATTTATCAAAAATTAATTTTTTAACAAAATATCTTTAAAATATCATTTTAAAAAATCACTCTTGAAATTATGGTATTAAAGTTTGTATGCCTTCAATCTATCAATTTTTGTAATAAAATAATTGAATTCAATGTTATAATGTTTTTGTAGTAACAATGGATTTTACTATAATTTAATTAATTAATTGATTTTTAAATTCTAGAACTTAAATGAGTTCTATTTTTTATTAAATTAAAAAAAGTTATTTTATTCATTATTCTATTTTACTCATGTCATTTTATCATAAATAAATAAATAGATGGTTTAAATTGGGGCTAATTTAATTTGAACATATATATGCATTCAATTCATTCATCACAAATACAATTTGAATCATGAAACTTGAATAATTCAAGATTAGCATGTACACTTAATTAATTATTATGATTTATTTTCTAAAATTTTGATAAAATTAGCAATTTTAATTTTAATAATAATTGAACTCATGATAACTATGTCTTTTGTCATTTTTTTCATAATGAAGGTTTTTAAATCAAAAGAGATTTTGTTTTCCATTTTATTAATACCACGTCATTAAAAGTAACGTTTGAATCGTGTGTCATATTTTATGAGTAATTCTAGTCATGTTAGTTGTATTAATCAACATAAACAAATCCATTTGGGCACCTACATTTACCACCTATGGAACATATTGTCTAATTTGACTATAATGCTAGATTTTTAATCATAATGGACATTGCTACTTTTGATCTTAGTCATGATGGACACATTTAGTTGTTTTAGGCTACTAGTGTATTCTATTGTATAATCACTTCAGACATGATGTTAGTAACATAAAAACCATGTTTTTGTAGTAGTGGATGCAAATTTGGTTTTCATAAGTGTTTTCAATTGGCAAGGCTACAAACCAACAATTCTTCAAGCTTTAGCCCACTCCCATTAACCCAAGATCCACTTTTATTGGTCCAAGTTATAGTCTTATGCAAAGGAAAGTATGCATGCTTAAAGGAAACCTCCTTCATCCTAGTAGACAGCAAATCATTAGTGGCATGCTAACCAAATTGACATTGCATGCACATAACAACTAACAACATACATGTTTTTGCCAACGACAATAATATGTACATGACACAATGTTTGTCAAAACATTTATGAAGGTGTTTAAATTAGCACCTTCATTTTTTACACATGTGATTACCTTGTGACACAAATCAAAATGAGCAAGTAAATCTTTCAATTATAAATCCATGGCAACTCCAAATATTTCTTGAGCTTCAAATATGCTTATTGTGATATGGCATGTTCCCACTTGCTATTGATGTAGTTCACCACTAATGCAAATGTATCAAATCCTCCACATGACATCCACAAATCAAATGTGACTATCATTGTGATAGTTTCAGCAAAGGTAATAAAAACATGGCAGTCCATGGTCTTGCTAACCAAATTTTAGGGATTGTTTCATTTGTGACCTAACACTTATTTGGGAGAACAACTTGACCACATTAATGAAGGATTGAAGTTTCTAACCAATTTTTTTGAATGGAGCTCAATGGTTGATAGCATTTGGTGATGTAGAATGTCAATGCTTCCAAGAAATGCTATGGAACATGGTCCAAATTTTAATAAGGGAATTTAGAGGAAAAATAATAAAAATATATGCTTGATGCGAGTTTTTTCCACTTCTTGGCTGCTAATTGCTAAGCATGAACAAACACATTGTCAACAATAACTATTTTATATTTGTAAACACCTAACATAACACAGTGCTTTTAAAATACATGCCAATTCATTGCAATTGTGCCATGTTCCTTATCATACACAAGCAAACCTTTCCAAGCACATGTGGAATTGTTTCCATCCTCTTCTTGTTGCACATTATGACAGACAACACATTGCATCTTTTGAGACTTAATTAAATTTACAAAATAGGATAATCATTCAATTTTTTAAAAACCCATGTATTTGTAGTTTTATTGAATGGATGCAAAACTTTCTAGTCACATACCAACATTTGAACAAATTGCTATTGTTGCAAAGCAACTTTTGTTTACAAAAGCTCAATAGATTTGACCACCTCTCTAATCTTTGTGTCATTGAGCAAGCTCCCTCCACCTAGACCATCCACACTTTCAACCCCAAAATCTCCAAGATGCTCACAATTGGCTATAGATGTAGGTGACCTTGTGATTCAACTACCTTCAAATTGTCATCATGCCCATCATCCACCATTCTACCCAAAAACCAAATAAACCACCAAATTCCAAGACTTGGAACTTAAAACACAACATGGGTGTGTAGAAAACTTGGGTGCAATTGAAAACCTTTAAGGCACAATAGTAAGGCTGAAGCACCAAAAACACTATGCACCAAAAACATTAAATGCATTAACAAACACAAGACACTGAAATACATCAAAAGCAAAAGAAAAGATCCCAAGATTGAAATGCAAATACAAGAAAATCAAAGAAAAAAGTCTAAAGATTGAAACACAAGTATATCCAAACATCCAAACACAGAAAACACAACATAAAGAATAAAGATGAAGTTCTATACCAAAACACAAAAAGCACAAAACAGAAAGGAGGATTGAAATGCTTACCATTTTTTGAACGAACTTCAAATCTATTTATTGTTAGTTTCTATCAATGCATAATGGACAACAATAACAATGATTCCTTGCCACTGAATCATCCGTTCATGCCAACATCCCATCATGAAGACACAAGCACTTTTGGCATGACTAAAAAGAAAATCAACACTTGATAGCAATGGCGGGGTTGAATATTATTTTTGCTAAACCCTAAATTTCTAGCACCCCACTTTTAACACCATGTGCATACCAATGTTGGGCAGATCTCATCTTTTTATGATATCCACCGGATAAGCATATCCAATCAAAATTATTCATACAAACTGAATTTTTTTTAAAATCAATTTAAATATCTAGGTCAGAAATCATATTTTCAAAAACTATGATTCGACCAAAATATCAATCTACCGAATATTTGTTGTTATTCATTAGTTGGATATTAGTTCCGGAATCAATTCAACTTGGATTTTAAACAAGTTTACAAAAGGTTTGAAACAAAATCCTAAAGTCCTAAGTGTGTGCATGCAAACATTTACAAAAAAATGAGCAATATTTTTTCACTCCTCTCATATCCAAAAATGACTATGATAAGCCAAAAGTAAAAAATGTATAATGATCCTCTACAATGTGAAGGTTGACAAACTCAAAAAACTCCTCTAGTCTTGCAATTTGCAAAAAACTTAATTAAAAAAAAACTAAAAATATTTGAAAAAGAATAAAGTTTGTCTTCTTTCTCTAAACTTCAAACCTACATCCAATTTTATTTTTATTATATTAAATATTTTTAAACCATAAAAGAATTGAAAAAGAAGATAGAAAGAAATAGAAAACAGAAAACATATAGAAATAGTAAAAAATGAAAGAAAAAGAGGAAAAAACAAAAACACAAAACAAACATAAGAGGAAAAAAGTATTAAAAACAAATTACAAAAATGGAATCGAAACAAATGAAACAAGGAAATGAAAATGCTATAAAATCATTTTAAAAGAAAAAGGAAAAAAACAGATTACAAAGAAGAAGAAACAAAACAAAGAGCAAAAAAAAGAATAAAAAACTTATAGTAATGAAAAAAAACCATACTTGAAAAAAAATGATGTATCTCTTCTTTTTCCAAACTTCAAACATGCATCGAAACAAACAAAAATACAAAAGTTCCAAAGAAACACTTTATTTTAATTATACTAAATATTTTAAAAACCACAATTTTTTTAAAAATAAAATAGAAAAAAACAGAAAACATGAAACAAACATAAATGAAAAAAAGTAATATATATATATATATATATATAGAAAAGGAATGGAAACAAATGAAACAAACAAAGGAAAATATAGTAAAACACATTTTTTTAAAACAAAAAGAAAATTAAAAAGAAGAAACAAAATAGAGAGCAAACAAAAGAGATTTTTTGTTTTCTAGTAATGAAAAGAAAACATACCTAAAGATGAATGTGATTTGTGTTGTTTCTTCAAACTTTAAACCTACATCCAAACAAAAATATATATATAAATAAACAATAGAATCATTTTATTTCAAGAAACAGAAAAACAGAAAAAATAAAAATAGAAAAGAGGAAACAAAAGAGAAAAAAAAACTTACTTTAAATGTTGTAACAACTTGCAAAAGGACAAGGAAAGGGTAAGTAGAGTGTGAGAGTAGAGCCAAAAACAAAGAGAAGAAAATAGAAAAATGAAGAAGGCAAAAAAGACGAAAGGCCCAAATAAAATAAAAATGAGAGTGAAAAATGATTAGAAAAGCCAATTGCAACCTTTTTATTCTCTCCCAATAAAGATGTTAGATTGTGAAGGCTACCAACTGCAACCTTTCTTTTAACTAACTTAATCACTTACTAACTTAATTGCTAACCTTATTTAATTACTAACTTGATATCCTAATCCAAGCTTGGATTTGATAATCAGCTCAAATATCAAAATCCTAATATCAAACATAAACCTCGAATATTAAAGAACAAGATATGCCATAAGTGATATCCGACAAACCAAATATCACCCAAGATGATATCCATCAAATATCATGGGTGATATCTAGCCTGATATCCAGGCCTGATATCCGAATATTCCAGATATCTGCCCATCACTGGTGTATACCTACCTCATACTAGCCAAAAAACAGTCTTGAAACCAATACCTATCAATCACATTCTCAACCCTAAGACCCATCTTCGACTATGGTAGTCTTAGACCCACTTTAGATGGGGATCTAGGGTCCAAATTCCTAGGAACCAATTTGGACTCATTTGAAGCAAATTGAATCCTTGAGTTAGACCTTGCCTTGGACCTTAGCTTGCATCTTGGTTCTCCAAATCATGAGCTCTCCTTATGAGCTCTTTTTTTGGGTCTGAACCAATTGATATTCCCTATAAGATGGTGCCATGTATAGGTTTAGCCTTGATTTGCCACTTTTTGGTGTTGGACCCTCATCTAAAGGCCATGGGTCCAATTTATGGGTCTCAGCTAATAGGATTGGTCTATTTCATTGGACCCTGGAGCTTGGACCCTCATCTAAAGTAGCCCTTAAAAGCTT
>Ga0116228_10005924_pt1 | contig 10920 bp, 7 predicted proteins | sample S1TSphfallax_2_FD_89694 | JGI IMG/M metagenome (GOLD analysis project Ga0116228, IMG submission 89694) | Host-associated microbial communities from peat moss isolated from Minnesota, USA - S1T2_Fc - Sphagnum fallax MG | ecosystem: Host-associated > Plants > Peat moss > Unclassified | place: USA... | reverse complement strand
TGTCCATGCCCACCTCCTATTTTTCTTCATCTTCCCCTTTCTCTTTCTCATTCTCCTCTTGAAGAGGTGTGGTATTGGAAGCTGCAAAAGACGCAATATGAAGAGTTTTTACTTCCAATTCCAATGGGCCCTCCTCGTAAAAAGGTTCCTCCTCATGAAGGTTTTCCCTTTCATAGCAATCTAGGTCATTGCAGTTATCCATCCCCATTGCCACCTCTTCCTCCTCTTCTAGGATCACTTTCATGAACTTTAATAGCTTTTGAAAAGGGGTGCAATTTGCCTTTACAGAAAACTCCACTACTTTCCCCAAGGCATCGTCATCATTTGATCCTTTGTGCAATGTGTTATGGGCTTCTAGAAGGGCAAGCTTTGGCTCCACTAGTGCCTTGCCCTACTCCTTCTTAGACTTCCTTTTTACGATTTCAAGTTAATCACCCACCTTCGCCATTTCCCAAACTAGTTGACACAAAGACTTGCTCTAATACCAAATGTTGCGCCCCTTTACTAAGACTAGCGCACCAAGCCTCCAAACTCCAAGACATGCTCCTAACTCCTCACTTCTAACACCACTTATGCATCTGAAACACACAACATTAGTTAATAAAACTAGGTCCCATTAAAGAAGCTACACCCTCCAACTCCCTACCTAAGTAGTTGGATGCCCACACTTTCTCCAACTAGTCCACTTGGAAGCAACACCAAGTTGCTCCCCTTGGGTGAACACCAAAAGCTCGAGGTGGGATGAAGGGAAAACTCCAAGTTCCCCCTTTTGCTTCAAGGTATGGGCCTAAAAAAACCCTTTGCCCACGCCTTCACAAAGTAGATGAACATTTAGCTCACCTTGGGGTTCCATTCAAAAGCCCCTTGGATCCATGTTCATGACCTCCGAACCAAAACCCATTTGGTGAACTAGGGAGTTGAACCCCAACCCATCAACTTAGTACCTTCCCACACCACCATGGTGCCCCACCAAGGGTGATCCCGATGTGGGGCCACACTTGAGTGAGTTACGTTTCCCAGAAAGGCATGTCATCCCACTTTGAGTGGTTGTGCATCTGCCTGGGGAGACATTCACATCTTCCCAAGGACTAAAAATTCCCCAAGGGAATATATTGGATACCCTTCAGGGAGCCAAAATATAGTAATGTTTCCCCAAGGTAGACATTGTTCGGGGGAGACACTAGATCTCCTCAACAATTTAGTTCGTTAATGTTTTCAACAAAACTCTAAAAACATCTTCAAAGAACCTAGCTATTGAAACTGGAAAAACAAGGCAAGGTTCCTAACATGGACTTACCATCCGTGAATTACAACTATTCTCCAAGTCCTCCCTGTCAGATCTCGCATTAACGATTCACCTCCATCACTATCATCATCTAACATGCCTAAGGAATGCATTTTGGATGATGCCATCAAAGCTAAAAAAAATTACAAAATTTATGAATTTATAGTGACAAAAGTGAAATGTAAGAAGATAAAGCAAAACGATGAGGAAAACAAATGGGCCATGAAGATGCTTCAATAAACACTCACAAAACAATCTATGCCTAAAGGAACCCAATTGCTAACTTGGGAAAAAAATGGACAATGCAAATTGAAATTAGAGGTGCAAATAACAACAATGAAGAAAAAAAAACAAAATAGAGATGCACAAGCAGGAATGATGAATGAGAATGATGAAAATGCAAACAAGTTACAACAATGATGCAAAGGAGATACACAAATGAGTGTGTTACAAAAAAAAACAACATCCCCTGAGATAACATTACCTCGAGAAATAAATTGATGTGCCCCAAGAATTATGACACATCCCCATGAATATTAATTTTAACTGTTCTAGACTACTTTCCACCAAATGCATATTCTGACCATTAATTTAAAACCCTTAACCTAACTGCCATAACAAACAATTTTGGGTAACTATGAAAAAGTAATGATCATTAATAGACGAACCAACCATGAAGTTTGAATTAATTATTGAATTATGTTGGGTAGCATGGAGGTTTCCATTAGATGTTATATTTGACAAATCGACATCTAAGAAAAGGTGTCATCTTGCCCTTTGAGGTATGGGTAGGAAATGACGAAATGACAACAATTAAATTGTTGTTTTGTATTGTTTTCACAAACTCAAAAATTGACTTTATTTCCAAGGAATTGTAAATCTAGGTGTATTAATCTCCCTAGGTTAATTTCATGAAACAAAAGTACCCTAGGAGACAAGGGAGATGTCGAAAATCTTGAAGAGGATTCACGCATGCTTCCCACCTAGAGGGATTTGTAGGCCCAAGATGCATTGGTTCTCCCTCGGGGAGTGTCTCCCTTGGGGAACTAAGTTAACTTCTTGACCGAGAAAAGGCACATTCCTCGGAATGGTTTTCCTTAGGGAACGGAAGGAACCTCCTGACAGGGAAAAGGTGGGGTTTCTCGGGAAGGTTGGTTTCCACCGAGGAGTGGAATGAACCTCCTAATGGGGAGAAGGTGGGGTTTCCCGGGAAGGTTGGTCACCCCTAGGGAGTAGAAGGAACCTCTCGGTGGGGAGAAGGTGGGGTTTCTTGAAAAGGTTGGTTTCCTCGGAGGAGTGGAGGGAACCTCCCAGTGAGAAGAAGGTGAGGTTTCCCCAGGGAGCAGAAGGAGCCTCCTAGCGAGGAGAAGGTTGGTTCCTTGGGAAGGGAGTCTCTTTCTAGGAGCTAACAAAACCTCTTGGCGGGGAAAAGGTGGTTTCCCTGAAAAAGGGAATCTCCACTAAAAGAAAAACCCCATTTATTTTTTGACTTGTCTTAGGTGACTAAAAGTGTCTTTCTTAACTATTTTTGATCAAAAATAGTCACGAAATACACTTTTAGTCATTAAAGACAAGTTGAAAAATGGGGTTTTTCTTCTAGTGCTCCCCTGGGGAAACATTATGGCAGGGGCGATGATGTCCCTTGGGATTGGATGGAACATTGTGGGGAGAGGAAAATGGGGGTTCCCCAAGCAATATAGGTGTTACCTTTCCTGAGAGGGGAGGGGAAATAGGGCCTAGGGAGTGGTTGTTTCTGTGGGCTGGACGCAGTAGTCGTGGGGAAGTGGGAATTCTCAACGGGAGGCATGGGGCAAGGCTAAAAAAAAAGAATGGGGTTAGGGCTTTTGGCTCGGGGGTTGAGCTGTGGGAGGTTAGTGAAGAAGTGGGTTTAGTTAACCAGGCCGGGGTAGTTGACCAAGGGTAAGGGCTTTGGGTCGGGGCATTGGAATCCTGAAACTTGGTGGTCAAAGCACATCAAATACCGTGTCGCATTTAATTCGTTGCGCCTCTTTAGTGCTGACTCATGTGGAATTGTTCCAATTAATGATTCTACTTTCTTGAAGGAAAAGTAAGAACATTACCACCAAAAGGGTTGCAAAGTAATGTAAACGTTCATTTGCAGAGGAGTGTGGAGGCAAGGGCAACATTGGCAAAACATGAAAGGTTGTAACTGTTAAGGTTTTTTTTTTTTTTCTTTTAGCTCCGGGTTGTCCTTTCGTGGGGTGGATTGCCTTCTTTTTTTTCCAAGCTGCTTTTCTTTATGGGGTCTGGGCAATTTGTTTTGGGTGCAAGCTGCCTTTCTATTCTAGGCTTTTTTTTCTTGAATGGTGTTTATTTTGTCTCCCCTTCCTACTTCGATATTTCCTTTTATTGAGGGGGTTTTGCCCCCTCCTTGTTGGGTTCTTTTTTTTCATTCCTCTTCAACTTTGGGGCCTCCTCCCTCCCTCTTACGATCATGGTGTGGTTTGTTATGTTCGTTGCATGATTGTTTTTTCATCGTCCCTAATGGGCTGAAGTGGGGCCCAATGTGACGTCCCTTGTTATGAATGTGGGTTATTTTCACTATGAGGCATGGCATGTCAGTAAAGCCATTATTAAGCTTTTTATGTTCTTACTAAAAGTGGCACCCTTGGTTATTCAACTTCCCACCTAGTTTCTTCTCTGCCTCCAATTGCGTGGGCTTGGGTTTTGGTTTTGAAAAACCTTTGGCACCTTTCATTTAGATCTTCTTCAACCTCATATTCACACATCCCTTTTACTTTGTAACAAAAGGTGCAATTAACTTTTTGTCCCCCCCTCGATTGCCTTGTGCGAAATCCATTTGACATAGCCACCTATCATTTATTCCTTTTGTTTCCATAATGGTGTTGCGCCCTTCCCCTAGGGGTGGATCAGTTAGGCATCAAGAAACTAAGATTGTTTTCAACGATTCTTTTCAAGTGATTGGGAGGAATTTATGGCAAAACATCTTCTAAGGCACAACATTTGCATTGACACTAGTTATGAACCAAGCTCCTTAAGTGACCATGCCCTCTCTAGATTTTGTGCATGTCCTTACCCCCATTGGTTGGCTCAAACAAAATTTAGTTTGTGGGCATGTAAGGGAGTTTGCACACTACTAAAGCTTTTGCCCCCTTTGCCCTAACTTTAGCCTCTTTTGAAACTATTAATCTGTTGCAAACTTCACATTTTTTAGGCTCATATTCCCTTCTCTTGGATTCATTGATGGATTTTTAGTTGAATGCAAACACTATAACAAAAGGTGTCCTTGTACATCAAATGATTTCATTAGATTTTGAGTGAATTCATTGGTTGTAATGAACGGGGACCAATGAAGAAGTAGTGAATTCACTTGTCTAGTGAATGAAGACTAATGAACTGCACCCTTTTGTAGTAATGAAACCTTGAACTCTTTCTTGATTCTTTTAAGTCAATTGTCGTGCATTTGTCCCATTTATAAATAAGGAGGGTCCTTCAAGCATGGTCTTTAAACATTTTTGAAATTCTTTCGACATAAAGGATTCATTGTTTAGTGGTTTCATCCAACTCTATCAACTACGTTCCCATCTAATCGCATGCCATATCCTAGGGCTTTTTGTTTAGATTTTGGGTGCCATTAGGTTTTTGGCTTTGGCCAAACCTTTAGGTGTTGTTCAATCAATAACAATGGGCGAAACATTTTATTGGTTTGTGAATAAGGCATTATGTCTTTAGTTTTGTGATGCGTTTCTTCACACTTATCGCCACAATAAATTGAAATCATATTGCATTCATTCATTATATCTTTAGCTTTTTAAACACAATCATGCAATATCCCAAAATTTCAAATACATGGGACTAATACATTGTAAAATAAAATTCCATATTCATGAGTTGTATAGGTGTGATAAAAAGTGTTGTCAAAATTCAAAAGTTCACTATTTATTGGTTATCAACGATTTTGATTTGATTTTTTCATTCTTGGAAGGTTGATTATGATAACTTTAGACAAGTGAATCATTTTTTTATTGTTTTAATGAATCAAGAAACAAGTAGAGATACAAGAGCTTTGTATAATATGGGTTACCTTGATGTTCCAATTTTTTCATGTAAGGTCATATTGCTTCAATAAGAATTTTGCCATTTGACTTTTCTTCCAACCATTAGTTTTCTTTCATTATGAATATTGTGATTATGTTAGGAATTTTTCAATAATTTAAGAAATTAGGTGAAAACACATTATGGTGTAACAAAATCAGCGATAAATAGCCAACTTCAAACAATTCAATGTGGTTGTTAAAGGTGGGTGTGAGATTGTGGTTAATAAAATATATATGCTATTTTAGACATCCACCTTAATTTGTTGGTGCTTCAGGTGATCATCACAAATGCTTTCAACTCCATTTTATGTAAGGCCATTTTTTAGGAACTTCGAATGGGAGGAATTTAATTATCATAACTTTTCCCTTCAATTCCTTCTTTTTATGCCCTAAAGTTTCTTTTGTTTTTTAATCATCAATCCCCTTCAGAAGATTTGTTTTTTTTCCTTTTGTTTATTGGCGTGCACTAAGGTGATCTATTCATCATGCCTCTCTTTGTTCTTACCCACTTAAATCATGTTTTGTGTTGCTCCTTTAGAGTTTTTCCCTGATGTTTCTTTTTCTCTTTGGTTGCTAACACGCACATCCTTGGCCTTGCTTTTATTATCTCCTTTTTTAATCATTTTTTCTCATAATTAGCGTTTATGGTGCTAATTGTTTAGCCCCATATGTGTTCAACTTAGTCCCCTTCAAGCCTCCCTCTTGGGTTTTCCCTTCCTTTCGATTTGAATTACCCTTCAGATGGTGTCGAGGTTTTAAATGTACCTTTTGGTTCCGCTTCTTTCTCCTCTTCCTTTTTGAAAATGTTTGGCATGTCAAGGTGTTCTCAAGGTTGGGGGATGTTCAGGTTGTTGTTGGTACCCTTTTTCAATGTTTCATTGAAAGGTAAAACTTTCTATTACACTCCTTTCCCCCCATTTGGATTTTTGACATCAAGGTCAAAACATGTTTGGGGTACCCAAAAGGACTTCCTCATTTTATATTCATTGAACCCCCCCACTTAAACATGTTGAAACTTAATCACACATTCATATTGAAAGTTTGATTTTATTTGTAAATAGATTCATTACAACTTGGTACTATTATATTCATAAAATGTCAAATTTGAATAAGTCTAAGGATTCCTACCAAGTCTTTGAAAAACATCTAAAACTTTTTCTCATAAGAAAAAAAAGTTCAAAGACTCATAAGAAATGTCTAAACAATTTCTTTTGGCCCAAGATTCTTAGTACAAACACCCTATGTATTAATGTGTATAAAATGTATGAATGTGACAAGAACCAAATGCCCTATTGTAATGTAAAAAATTTCAAACAAAAAAAATTTCTAGAAATTTTGGGCCATTGATAGAACATGGCCCACATTGGATAAATCTTATTATTTTCATTTTCATAAGTGAAAAGAATAGATAATTTAAAGGCTTATATAAAATTTCGAACAAAATTACTTCATTTGACATGAGAAAAAAGAGTGAAATGTAAAACAAATCATGGGAAAAGTGAAGAAAAAGGTGAATTTGGGAGTCCTTAAGGTTCACATGCAAATACCCTAATGATGTTTGGACCCATTAGCTTGCAGCTTTGATTTGGCCCTTATGGGGGTTTTGAGGAAACTCCGAGGCCTAGGTTCTTCAAAGTACCCCTAGACTTCTTTAATGTGTTGACAAATTTCTTTTCCCATTTCTTCTCAAGGGGTTGGCCTCATTTCATTTATGGTTATTGTGTTGGTAGCCTATTTTAAGAGTTAAAGTCTTGTTTATCATCATTTTGAAATCCTTAGTAGATTCTCATCCTTTCTTTTAAAGACGATGAAGGCGAATAATTCAAGTTTGCTCTCATTCCAAACTCACTTGAGGTTAGTATATGAGCTTTTTCCTATAATGGCGACATTGTGCGTTCCTTGCTTTGAACAACTAGCAAAAAAGGATGTAAATCGATTTCAACAAAACATTTCAAAACTATTACATGACCATTCCTTTTCAAGCATCCTTTCTGACTTGCCTTCAAAGTCACATTGTGCACGTTTAAAATCTTGTGCAAGGCTAGGAGTAAGAGCCTGGTTGTTTGCCCACCTAGTCATCATTTTTCTTTCCATTTGGCCTTAGATGTTTTTTCCTTTATGATGCACATTAAGTTGGCCTTTCCCCATTCGTTGGCCCTTGAGTTGTCACATTGCATTTGTGGCCAATCTTTAAACCCCACTTGTGGGGATTCATGATTTCCTTTTTCATTGCATTCATGGTGGGGAAAGGACGTAATCCCATGATTTCGTGTAGGATGCCTTTGCATCCATCACAAAAGATGTTGGTTGCATGTTGCATGTGAGTAAACCCACATTCTTTTGCCTACAACCTTTTAGTCCTCACATTAGTGAATCAACATTATGTTTTTAGTTGATGGCATTCACATGTTGGCTGATGTCGTCATTACTGACCCCACTCAAGTGGCCTTGGCTTTGCACATACACTATCTTAGGGGGCAGGTGCAACATTGGTAGCTTAGACCAAAAAAAAACTTTAATATCGAAATTGATACCTTGTAGACTTGTTTCTCCCTTTGACTATTGACATATTTGGGTGTTTACATCAACAAGTTAACAATGTTTTTCATTATTGTGTTAACATGGCATGGGTTACAAAAGGGCTTTGAAGGCCCTCCTCTTTTGGTTTTGTGTGCATTTTATAGGCAAAAGGTGTAAGTGGCATTACAACAAACATGGGCTACATCTATTTCAAAACAAATTGTTATTATTCGTGAGGGTCCATCTAGGATAGTTGTTATTTCTAGTGTACATGCCCTCTCTTTTTCTAACATGCTTCTTATGATTGTCAAGGTAGGGGGTGGGTGGGGTGCACAACTTTTCCCATTCCTCTTCCTTGCCCCCTTAGGTGAAGGTTTCTATTTTTTGGCCTAGTCATGGGCCCTTTCCTTTTGTTCCTTATTCTCCCCCTCTATTGAGTGCTTTGATTTAATAAAGTTTGGCAAGGTTTCATCATTGTATTTTTTTCTATGGCAAGGTTAACCCAACAACACTTAAAATAGGAATTGTTCCATGTAGGCTATTTCCCCAAAAAAAAACTCATAATAAAATTATTCATACATAACAAAAATATAGCACTAGAACCATGTTTTATCATACATGGGGTGAGATTTCTTTTAAACATGCAAAAATGTACATTAGCATTCAACAAAGGTTTGAAACTCAGAAAACCACCAATGACGTTGGTGGTAAATTAAATTTCATCTTGTCCTTTTTTTTTCTCAAGTGTTTCATTGTTGTTACTTTCATTACTCCTACATGTACAATTAATATAATTATTGTTAAACCTTATGCATTAAATGTTAAGTTTCAACATTTCATATTCATACTAAGGTTCATTTTACATTAGGAATCAAGGTTAATGTCCAATTCAAATTAAACATTCCTATCAGTGCAAAAGTTGAAATCAACCCAAGGGCTTTATAGTTGGCCTCAAGTTTTTTTAGCCTTAATTCCTAGTGTAAAATGGGCTTGAGATTTTATAAGGTTTCCTTACTTTTGCATATATAACTTTAAAAAGGGATTTTGGGGCTAAAGACAAGGCTACTTTATGATAATTTTAATACTTAACACCTAGTGAATAGTCCTCAAGTCACAAGAACACTTCACATTTACACTTGTTGAGCAACAACCTTTTCTTTTTGCGCAAAACTTCAAACAAATGAAAAAAATTAACAATATTTTTTACACATTCCTTGTTTGATCCATAATTATTTTAGAAATGTGCCAAGTAAGAAGAGGTGGCACTTTCTAATTGATTGTGATAGTATTTTATCTATTGAAACAAAAGATAATAACATCCTTGAATTGTAGAGCCTTTTGAAACATAATAATTTTTCTTGCAAACCTATAATCAAATTATACAAACAATATTAGTATTTCCAACTAGTGCAATTCAAAAAAGACTTAAGCAAAATAATTTGAAGTAATAAAAGATAAAAAAATTTAAAAAAATTTCACAAGCATATTTAGTTTTTTTTCTGCAAAAATTAGAAATTAAACGAGCCTTGTTCCTTTCCTATGTTCCTTTCCTATTTTTAAAGCCAAATTATAAATTTTTACAAATCTAATTGTGCAAACTTGATTGAAACAACTATGAAATTTTTACAAGCTTTCTCACTGATTGTAGTATATTGACATCTTTTAGAGAAAGCATGGCCAAAATAAATACCTTGAAAGCCTTCATTTAAACAGAAAACTTCACACCTCACAATAGATGTCATGGCAATTGTCATGATAATTGTCATGGTATTCAAATTTGAGCTACATATGGCAAATTTGTTGCTTAAGTCAATTCCAAACCTTGATTACTATGACTAAAATAAGTCATTCACACACATGTTTATAATGTTATGTTGTGATGCCACCTATGTAGAAAGGTACCAACCTATGTACTTATCAACCTATAAAAATTAATACCCATGTGGGGAGGTACCAACCTACCTACATATGTATTAGGTGTTAGGGTTGTATGTTGTTATGTAAGTACATATGTAGGTACCTACCTACCTACTTGGTACCCATGTAAATAATTAAGTAGGTATGTAACCAAGGTGTGACCTTTATTAAAATAAACAAGAATAATCAAAGGTAAATTAACTTAAATTAACTTAAAATACAATAATTTAAAATAGTTGAAAATAATTTAAGGTGGACTGACTTAAAATCATCAACACAAACTTAAAATAATAAAAAATAACTTAGGGTGGAATGATTTAAAATAGGTAAAAATATCCTATAATAGATTAGGGTTAACTAATTTGGAAATAGATTAGGGTAAAAAAATTTAAAATATCATAGACACTATTACAAAATGCATTTTAGTTCACTCTAAGTTTCATTAGATTTTGAGTGAATTTGAACATTTTTACCTAGTGAAATTGTTTAACCCCTTAATGAACATGGACCAGTTGCTACGGGCAATGAATTGTTTCACTAGTACCTAGTGAAACAAGGTTACTTTCCAATGAAATACAAATTTACTTATTAGTTAATTAATTAACTAACATGGAAATCAATTAAATTTCAATTATTTAATATATAATTATTGATAATTTCATGATTTTTAAACCTATGATTTATTAACATGTGTCACTACCTAAACTAAGTTAAAAACCTAACCTGAATAAGTAGGTCACGTAATTAATTTAGGCACCTATTCTAAGAATTCAATAGGAGAATATCAAGTCAACATACCATTGTTGACCACACACAACACCACTCATGAGGTTTGATATCCCTTGACCTTTGGAATGGAGGTGAACATCGTTACCATCAAACCACCCCACTTGTTGTGGTAATGTGTTACATTACATTCTATTTAACAAATATTTCATTTTAACCATTACAAAAACATAAACTTTGAAAATTCATATCTTATTGAGATTTTAATCAAATGAAATGATTCAAATTTATTTTTTTTAAAATTTCAATAATGTACATAATTATATTTATTTCCTTTTGAAAGTTTTAAATCATTTGAACAAAAATAATAATTATATCATTATTCAATAACAT
>Ga0116228_10005923_pt1 | contig 10922 bp, 9 predicted proteins | sample S1TSphfallax_2_FD_89694 | JGI IMG/M metagenome (GOLD analysis project Ga0116228, IMG submission 89694) | Host-associated microbial communities from peat moss isolated from Minnesota, USA - S1T2_Fc - Sphagnum fallax MG | ecosystem: Host-associated > Plants > Peat moss > Unclassified | place: USA... | reverse complement strand
TATATCTATATACTATCTAGCATAGAGAAGTGTGTAATGTTTACATGAACCTGGGGCATGGTTCTTGAAGAAGGCCCAAATCATTTTCATTAACGCTTGCAATAATCCAAAGTCATTCCACGTTGATATTGCTGTTATTCACAGGGTTCATAGTGTGTTCCCATCAATGTTCCCACTCATACACCTAAAATCGAGGACCGGATTTTCTGTACCAGTCACAAGTTTGAAGCAAGCTCACAGGAAGGAAGATGCTGGTGGCACATTGGTGGTGACCAGCAGACTGGAACAAGACAGAAAAATCTTCAGTGAATTGATTTTTGAGCCCTGAGCACATGTATGTGGAGATGGAGAGGTGAAGCATCCAAACTTTTCTCAAAATTTCACAAATTCCAAAGGAAAATTTTCCTGTAGCCAAAGTTGGCACATTCCCAGGTTTGTTTTGGACCGACAAAGCCCTGGAAAATGGAGGTGGAATTATGTGGGAACCTGACAATTTGGTGACAATTTCTCAGACTGTTTTCTGTTTCATAACATTTCCCTTCCTAAAGGAATTTAATATATTCTCTCGCTCAGCCAACCCTGGTTTCCTAAAACAGGGGAACGCTTAAGTATCAGTAGGGGCGCCCTTTGGGCTTGAGTTTGTTCCTTTGGCTCCTTCTTGTCGCACTAGAGACTACAGCATCCAAGGTGCCTAAGACAGGGTGGCCAACTTGCCATGTAAACAAAGCAAGAACCTGCAAATTGGGAGCTGCGCCAGGATTTACAGCCATCCTGGGCTCGTTCTTCGTAGAGCTCTCACTGAGACACTTTAGCAATGTCGAGGGTGGGAGGCCTGTTGTCAGCGAATTTTTGGACAAATTTTGGCAATTTCTAAACCTGAAGAATATGATTTCAACCTATTTAAAAAAAAAATCCCAAGTTCACAGACTTGCAATAAGTTCCCATACGTAACCTCTTAAAGGAAGCATAATTCTTTTTACTTTCATATCATTTTTTATTACCAAAAATTTTGCAACACCTTCTTGTTGAAGATCCCCACTTGGGCTGCTACTTCACAAAATAAAAATAAAATCACAGAGTGTGTGGGAGCGATCAGGCTTATCATCACGACTCTCGAGCTGGCCAGCTTGGGTACATGATCGATGTACCTAGCCTTATTACTTCCAAAATCCAGACTACCAAGTTGCTTGCAAGACGCTTCTAATGGCCCAAGGGTATCAATCATGGGTTTGGGTTCGACATCAAAGGTACTGCTCCTTTTCTTCTCGAGTTTGTTGAGAACAAATCCCAAAATAATGATCAGTTTGTCATGTCCCATGTATCCATGTAGGGCAACACCAAGATCGATGTACAGATAAACACCATAAGTGTTATGATAGCCCATTTGAATAAATACCAGGAGAATAGAATCTGATAAAAATTCACAAATTGATCCCACAGCAAGTGCCCAAGAGAATAATGCATGTATTTAGAGCCAGCGTTTTCTTTAGAAATTTTTGTCTGTAGTCAAAGTGGCGATCATCCATAGGAAGATGTACAAAAAGTGGTAATCATCCCTAGAAAGATTTAGCCAAATCTGGCTATAAAGTACAGATTTTTATTCTGCTATACAAGGAAAACCAAACATAAGAATTTGAAATTTAAAAAATAAAATAAAATTCCCCTCACTTCTGGTGACTGAATTTTTTTCAAAATCACTTTTTTTAATTATTAAAAATTTAACTGAAATTTTTGACGAAATTTCGCCAGAAAAAAACTCTGACAAGACCTACTCCACACACACCCATGTTTGGGCATCTAGCTGTTTATCACGTCCAAAATGGTATCGAATGGTCTCTCATTCCTCACCCACGTTTGAAAATCACAATACCCACCCATAAAAACCACAAATGAGACAATGTAAGATGAGAGACCATTTAAATTCAACTACTTGGACTAATCACTGTAACTGGCCAATCAAGAGTAGTCACTTTATTGTGCAGTCCTTTTACAAGCATCGAATTATGTACAAGTTTGTTTTCATTTACTCTCAAACTAACATATAAATGTTGTATTTCATCCAAAATAATGTGCAGGCCATTGCTGGAGTTATTCATCCACGCTAACCTAGCCTTTGCCTAGATATATGAAATGTGAGTATGGATTTTATCATTGTTTAGCTCACTCATGAGTCGCTATAAAGTCATGAAAATCGTGTTTAGTTTATACAACTAGTACATGTCAAGCCAACCATGATCACAATTGCAACTCCAAATCTCTTATGTACATAGATTAAAAAAAGGACCAAAGAAGCACAACAACATTGCATGTAGGTGAGTACAGTATGAAATGCATGGTTAAAAAGAAAAAAAGAGAATATGAAACATCTACTAAAATTAATTTCAAATAAATGATCTTTCACATTTATTATGAACTGGCTTCTGATCAGTAATCTAGGAAGAATGAGACAGCTATTGTCTCAAAGAAAGCTACCTAATAGAAGGAAGGCTAGAATAATCAAAAGAAAGTAAAAGTTTACGAGAGTGGAAATGAAATAGTGCAAGAAGAAAGTGAAACTTCACTATGACCGCACCTGGAACTCCACACACAATTTGGACTCCACTTTGGTTTGTGCACATAGTCTTGGATTAGTGCTCCAAAGTTGATTGAATTTCAAATCCCCCTATATTATGCAAGAATCAGGGTTTGTAGCATATCCACAATGGTGCATATCTTGGACCAGTGAACAAATAAGATCAGTATGCAAGCATCTTGGCCCCATAGTGATTAGACATAAGATTGGTATGTAAGAATATTCACCCAATGTATTAGACATACCATCAGTTGGTAAGAATCTGGGCCCCATTAATGTGACCATGGCTGCAGAAGTTTTTGACAACTCCCTACACATGACTAGTTTATCCTGGGTATGGCTGGTCTGTGGAGCTTGGAGATGGTGTACTCTGGTGGCCCAAGTGATATTAACCTTAGTTGATGGCCTTGGGTGAACCAGCATCCACACTACTACCATGGTTAAACCCCCAAAAATATATATCTAAATCGCTTCAAATTATTACAAATTTCCCATGATCAGACTAAATCAGGGTCTCTGAAGCCAAATCTAACATTTTCCGAGCTTAATATGGCCACTAAGATGCCTCACTCCAAAAGGTGAAGGTACCAGTGTGGGAGCTGGTTCACCTGGGCAGGTCGATGGCCAGTCAATAAGAGTTTTATCACCCATAAATACTGCTTTTCCAGCCGTTGCTCTAGTCTGGCAGTTATGCGCCAGTCACCCCAAACCATATGTGCTTACAAATGGCAGAGCCAACAAGATCCATCTTACACCAAAGCTTGAATTAATTTGAGGAGATTTAATGCATATCCCCTGCTGCAAACTTGCTGTGGAACATGGAGTTAGTTACTGAAGCAAGGCCAAGCACCAACTGGTGAGGCAAAGCATGCACAACAAGTTGGTCAGGAAGTGAGTTATCACATTCCCATCATCCTTTTTTTGAAATGTCAGGTTGTTCTGGGACAGGAGGGAATATAGACGATAAAAGTTAGTTACTGGACTCTTATCTCTGGTGAAGAGGTATGGAAAAGATTATATATAGCCTTAGGTATAAGCTAACTGTGTGAACAAAATAGTGAGTTTGTTTTGAGTCCAACTAGCATGTCCATGGGGGAGGTGGGAGGGGGGGGTGGAGGGTGGGGGGTGTTATTATTCGGGGCCAGGCTAGCAAAGATGGTCCAGGCACCGCCCAATCCTGCTTTTCTGGAGCCATGTACGTACCCTGACTGGCCCGACCAGCCATGACCTTGTCAACCTTTTGTCTCTTCTGCTGTCTGCTACCAACCGCCCTTGAATGACTACATCAAATTCCAATTTACTTTTGAAGGCCAGATCTACCTGGATTGCTTAATGTGGCATCTGGTAATTCATGAATGTAAGAATTCAGAGTAAAGATTGGAGAATTTTTGTGTCTTAACAAAGCTTTGTGTTGGACGAAAGCTTCCTTTGCAGATGAACGTACATCCTAAGTAGATTGACCAGAGTTCTTCTTTTGTTTTCTTTGAGTAATCTGGTTAAATGGTCATGACCCAGATCTCACTACAGTCACAGATTTTGCAGAGTGGTGATACAATTTGGGGTAGTAGAATTCACCCCTGGACTGAGTCCAAGGCTTCCAGTTTTATTCTTTAATGCATGTTGACATGAAATATTCTTTCATAACCATCCCTCGTGAGAATTTTGATGCTCTGATTGGCTGTCATGCTGCAAGTTACAACCCATAAACTTTGACCTCCTTTTTATTAGCGACGAACTAGTTAGCACAAGGTATCACCCTGGGTTCTCATTGGTCTAATGATTCCACACCCCTTTGCTGATTGGATGAAGATTTCATAACCAATCTACAAATGAGTGAAAAGAGGGCATCTTGATTCTCACATTGGATGGCTATGTCTGATAAACTGCACACTCTTTAGGGTTACCTAGTACATAACTAATTTCTTTGAGCCCTGCATATGCTGTTTGTGGGTTTAGTAAACAGTGCTTAAGTTCTGTAGAGGTTCGTTGCTCACAACAGAGATGTGTGGATGGAGGATGAGAAGGGGTGGGATTTTCATTGGCTGTAATTTGTAGTGGTAATATGATGTATTTGGCCCCTATTTTGGAAGCTTTGATATATGCTGACTGATTGTGTGTTGATTGATGAAGGCAGTCTCTCAACCAATGAATATATATCTTTATTAGTAGATCATTCGAAATAATACTTTAGGCATGGAAGAGGAACAAGTCAATACTGTTGGGCTGCAGTGGACTAGATCAATGCTCACCGTCATGAAGCATCTGGGCCACATGAAGTGACCAAGGTCTGCCATGACGTTGGTCCTTAATGTGTGGGACACCTTGAGCAATTTACTCATTTTGCGAGGATTGGATGACAAGGCAAGTCTGGGCCAAATTCACACAGTGGCCATGTCAACAAGTAGCGACCTACTCATGTCCAACGTCTCTGACATGGTTCCTCAGAAACAACAAGTTTAAAACTTAAAATATTGGAATTCATTTGAAAAACACATCTGCAAACAATTTTTTTCTGTCTATGATTTAACTTACTATGGAGTTCATATTTCTGTTTTACATTTTGCACAAGGGTTGGCTCTCCCCTTTCATAACTGCATGTCCCAGACAGGCAGATGAACATTAAAATAAACAGATTGGATGGCCCTTGCAGGAAATTCATTCACTACTGTAGTACCTTTACCATTCTGGAAGTAATTAAATGATTTTCAATAAATGTTTTATTTTTCAAAATCAGGTGCTCGCAATACCAAAAGTTGTCGAAAGTTCTAGAAATTTGATTGACATTACTATTGACTGCCTGCCCTAAAGCTCGATTGTGCAGTAGTGCAAAATTATTTGGCATTTTTTCCCCCACCTCAATTGTAAGAATTTCAGGAAACTTTTATTTTCAGTGTTGAAGTCAACAAATGAGAAAAATAAATCTTCAAGAAGATGTTGGAATGTTAAAGGTATTATGGAATATTGAAATCTGGAATTATGTAAATGAACAAAGTACTTCTATGGATGGGAGAACCGTTATCCCAAGATTAGTACACAAATTTTCTCAAAACATATTTTGACATAATCTGTCCCCATCCCCCCCTAAATCCGATACACATCACATGAATGAATGAATGCACGTCCAGTTTCTCCTCAGTGTTGTGCCTTTGTCAGAAACGGAATATCTATCCACTCATTACATGCAGCTATGCAGAAAGCACAGACACCCGTGGTTGGTTGATGTATTTGAATGAAAGGAGAACTTTTTCATACAGGAACCTGCTATTAACACGGGATGGAGTGCCTAGGTTTTTTTCCATGGCTAAATTAAGCCAGATTGCTACAGATTCTTTTATTCTGGCTTTAAAATATGTGTTTTTTTGGGGTTTTCTAGTCATCAAACATTGATGTTGGGTGGGGCGGGGCGGGTAATGTTGCCAGATTTCTGTACTGGGTTCTAACATGTAGCCCAAAATGTGAAGGATGCTTAAATTTTTTTACTTGAACATATCCCGTTTAGAGCCACATTTGGCTAAACTGTCTTATGGATGATAGCAAATTCAGCTACAACACAAAAATGGAAAAAAGAAGAAGAAGAGAGAGAGAGAGAGAAAAATACTGGGATAGACCTAAGTTCAATTTTATAAGAAAATAGAAGTTAGAATGGTGATGCACAGTGTGTGATGTACATTGAGCTACATACAACTCTGAGCTTTTAGGTTTATTTTCTTGAATTACACTGAAAATTCTTGCCCAAAGAGTCTGCTTTTAACATGCTATAGGCCTATCTTCCATTTGTATATTAAAAAAAGAGATGATGCTCGGTGTGTTTCACAAATTGGGTAAGCTACATAGAGCTCCAATATTCCATTAGCTGTATTACGACAGCAGAAGACGGAGTAAGACAAGGACCAAGTCTCCAACGAAGCCCGCATTCCGTGTGTACCATTGGTGAGAGAGCATCGTTGGCCTTGGAGGTCGAGCACCTTCTGCACCCTTGACCAGGCCTCTAATGCTAAGGCCTTACAACAGTGTCAAACAAATTGAATATGTCATGTGGGGTCTGCCATGGCCGCCCAAAGCCGTGCACTTGTTCTATTATGAGTGGAGACAAATGGGTTGGTCTGAGACAAGCGGTATCATTTTCATTGGCACCTAGCCTATCTCACAGCTATATAGCTCACAATTGTTTCTGTAAATACATGACGGAAAATGAAGAAATGCCAGCTTTGCTTAAGCCCCACTATCAAAAACTAATATTGCCCTTTAAATGAAAGCAGACCTAGAAGTAGACCTTTGGTCCGAATTGGTACACTAACTCGAGACAGCTTTTTGGCAGGCAGAAGACTTATTCTAACAACCCTAGCCACATTGAACCTAACACTAGCACTCTGATTACGCAAACCTTCAGAAGGCCTGATTAACCACTGACCAAACCTCAGTCACATATAGTCAGGGTCGAGTAAATTTGATTTAACCCCCCTATGTAAATCTAATGAAAAATAGTCCCCTTTTCCTGATCACGGTTGTGGGTTAAAACTTAAAACTCCATTGAGGACTTGGGAGGTTGTTATAAACTCAAACTGCTTATATATTAGAGGTCCAAAAGTGGGGATTTTTCTAACATTTACTTATCTTTGGTTTCACATATTAATATTTGTGAAAATTCCAGCTCTGACATATTGAGACATTTACATGTTAAGCAAGGGGAGATCCTATTAGGTACATATTTACAAGAATACCGTAGAAACCATTATCCTTTTGGCTTATCTCTTGCAAAGGGTTAGCAAATCAGATACAGGAGCTTAATTGGAAAACTTGACAATTCTGCCCAAAATCTAGGATCATGCAATACCCAAAATGTCATTGGATTGAATTGCTGGATATCCAAGATTTGTCTAGGTGTGCACACAGATCTCCACAAAATTGGCCTAAGAGAAACAAACAAAAATCCCCACTTATTTTGAGTTTGATGGATTTGGTTCTTGGTTCACATGGGTTCCGCCATGTGTTAAAAAGAAATGTTGTAGGTTGGACGTGTTTTGGTGCCGAGGAAGATTAGGTAGGCTCATGTGGTGCTCGAAAGTGTGACTTCTTGATGTAGCTGGATTGCTCATGAGGTCAGTGTCATGCATGCAGGGATGATACCTAGGTATGGTGGCCAGACTGGACACCTTACAAAAGTAAATTGACCAGGCCCCCTTTGTACTGTTCTTTTATTTCTTTATTTCTTTTTGCTTTTTGCTCTTTCAGTCTGGACAATGGCATTATGGATAGCTCTTGTGTGTAGATAACCTCAGGTCTTCTCTTTTGAATTGGTCATATAACAATATATGATATAAAGATATGGTGGAAGTGATTATGCAGGGGTTTTTTTTGTATGAGCTACTACAATTTCATTTCATTGCTGAATTTGCAAACTACCAGGTTCTAAGGTGCCTGACAAAGAAAAAAGACTATGTTGTCAGCTCTTTATCCTCATGTAACCCAGGCCTGATTTTTTTAACAGCTTTGAATTACCAATCAGGTTCTCACTGACCATTGTGCAGTGTGCACACACACACAAAGCCCAACACCACATATCGAGATTGGGAAAATTGCAAAGACTGAAAGATATTAATCTCAGAGCTGCTAAAAAAAAACTCAATAGTTGTATCATCGAGCTTTCAAATTGGATGGGATCTCCTTGGGTGAAAGAAAGAGCTGTAATGCTGTTAGGCCCAACCATCCTTGTATGGGGTCTCTTTCAGTAAAAAAGATTAAAAAAACCCGTAACACATGCACCGCATTTAGCTGCCTCACAACTAATTGAAAAGTTGAGGAAGCTCCTGGAAGTAAGAAAGGCTAGTCTACTAATTAAATGCATAACCGTCCCCACAAGCAATAGGCAAAGGATCTCCTAAGAAAATCCCTGACTAATCGGGAAGGGCGCCAGGCGGCTCAGCCTTTTATGCAGCACCTAATAAAATAGAACCTTGGGTTTCAAAAAAAATAGACAGCCAAAAATTGCTTAAGAGACCATATAATTTTAATATATTAAGCAACCTGAGCTTTAGATAAGTAGTTCTGTCTTCAATATTTACCCGGTTTTTTAATTAAAACAAAATGATTTCATTTTTACAGTATGTTTGTACGTAATTACGTATGTACATCATGAGCTGCCTACGTTTTGCAAGAGAAGTGAAGGTAAATTTGAAAATGAAACTTGGAGGGCAAGCCACTAAGTTTGCTGGAAAAAAACAGTGTGGTAAAAGTGGGGATAAATGCCAGCAGAGTGGGCCCTAAAGTTAACCGACCACGAAAGGGAGGGCTACTTGATTTTTCCAGGCCAGTCCAGCTCCCACCCCCCTCTAAACCCCAAAGACTCAAAGCTTTTCAATCTACCGCCCTTCGATTTGCAAAAAAATTAGAAATGTTTTTGGGAGCCAGGGAATAAAAGCTGAAGGTGGGCCCCTATGCCGGCCCGCCCAGGCTGTTCGTAGGCCTGCCAAGAATAGGCCATTACGAACCAGAAAATACACAGAGCAGAACAGAATCTTGCGTCTTTGCTTATTACAGTTTCCAGCGCCAAATTCCAATCTCAAGCATTTGCCGCATTGTTTGTTGCGCTTCCATCTTCGCGTTCCCCTATCGCTGCTGTCCCTGCATCTTTGTTGCTCTCACTCATTGCATCGTTTTGCATTCCTGTTGCTGTGTTCCCTACTACTTGTGCGTTACCTGCTTGTTGTCGTCGTTGGCTGCACCTGCTGAACATCTTTGGGCTTTCGTATCCATCCTCGTTCCAGAGTTGCATCTAGAAGCGATCAGCGCTGCACTTACAAAGAGTCAATTCTCGAGCTCAGTGTATGTATGTCATTTTGTGCATCGGAATTCTGCTCTAATCTTCTATTTCCTAACTCTGAAAGCACCGCCCCTCCCCCCCCCAACAAGGGACTTTAGGTGGGCGCGTGAGCTTGCTCTTTTTTTAAATGCAAGCTTCCACTGACAGTAGGTTAGATTCATCTCTGGGAACCCGGCATAGCTCTATCATACATTTACATAGTCTAAATCAGCCACACGATACCAAAAAAATCAAAACAATCAGTGCATTTAAGCTAATTTTGCATGATCATTGCACATATGCTCCGTTGGCAGCACACTGACTGAATTCTGCCTCGCGAGATTTTCTTTGCAGCTTATTCATAGTGGTGGAACTGTCCAATTTTGCGCATTACAGATTTGGTTTCTAGAAGAACAGCTGGAAGAGCGAGGTTGCTGAAGCTCGGAGTTTTCCAATACTTTGAAAAATCATATTTGCAAGTCCAAGTCTGGTTCGCTTAGGCTTTTGGGTGGGTAGATTTGGAGTCGGGTTGGAGGTATTCCTACACTAAATATTGCACCTGCATTTTCTATATATATTATCAAGTTGTTCTGCTCTTTCCATGTGCACACTAATTTCTTTGTCTGGTGTCTAGATAACCCCTTGTTTGTGCAGGATCTCGATCACTGCAGATTCGATCACTCGGTACTTGTTTTTCTCCCTCATATTGGATCATAGTTAAACGGTCTGTCTTCACTTGCTCCCCAGAATATTTTAAATTGTTTGCATACATAAAAATACAGATTGTCGAAGTGCATCAAAGGGGTTCTGATCGAAATCAAGGTACTCTGCAATCTTGTTGGATCTGAAATTTGTATCGCTTATTCCGTGACCTGGAGTGGTTGTGGATATTAAACCTGTTGCAGGTTTCTGCTGCTAGAGTAAAGCTTAATACGTTGTCTTTTTTTTGGGATCGTTTTGCCAGTCGCAAATTTTCAAAAGAACAATTTGTCAGGATCCTGTGTTGCCTCTTATTTCTGTGGCAGCGATAAGATTTGATGATATATATATCTGTTAGCTATCGAATACTTGTGCCAATCATCAATTAAGCTACGTTTGTGGGTCTTAGATCACTCTCGCTTTTGAAATTGCAATTTTGAAGTCATTTTGTTGGTGCCTTTAGGACATAATCTTGTGACTGTTGTGAAGGTGTTATCAGTGATAGAAAGCTATATTTGGTTGTCATTGGAATTTTATGAAATTCAACTGTTACTGAGTGCATAGGAAATAGTTTTGTGGGTTTTGGAGAATTTACTGGTACCTAGGGTATAAGAAAGGAGGAGGGTTCCATCTGCCATGGGAAAGGGAGGGGGAAAGTGTGCGAGCAGGGAGAGGAGCGGGAGTTCAGTGGCGTCCCGGACGCCCCGCCTTCCAGCGAAGCCTCATAACGTAACGCCTCATCAATCTAGCGCCAAGGCCAAGGATGTGGATCGGGCTGCAGATACGGATTCTGCCACCTTGGAGCCCTTCATCCCCAAGGTATGTATTTCTCTCTTCTGCGATAGCTTTCTA
>Ga0116228_10005921_pt1 | contig 10923 bp, 11 predicted proteins | sample S1TSphfallax_2_FD_89694 | JGI IMG/M metagenome (GOLD analysis project Ga0116228, IMG submission 89694) | Host-associated microbial communities from peat moss isolated from Minnesota, USA - S1T2_Fc - Sphagnum fallax MG | ecosystem: Host-associated > Plants > Peat moss > Unclassified | place... | reverse complement strand
CCAATGTGTTCCCCAACATAATATTACAATGTGTTCTTTCTCACTTCCACCTATTAAGACCCCTAGAACCCCACCCCCACCCCCTCCACGAAAAAAATAAAAATCATGACTAGATGCTCCACAGGGAACGGGTAGTGACTGGAAGAATCTTCCAGGCACTGCCTAATTTTTGTCCACACAGACAGACACGTCCAAGAAGGCACGTTGAACACGAAAACCACACCCTGTTCACACGGATTCAAAATATAGCATCCCGGACAGATTGACAGACTTATTGAATTAATATATATATATATATATATATCATTTGTCACCAAGGTGCATTGCATGGCTCATCATACAAATCTTATAGTACAAATTCATTATGACCTATATTAGTGTCTTGCATTGATTTTTTTCTAAAAATTTTATATGAATATTTTAGTTGTCAAGGCATTTGGAGTTCACCAAATTGGTAGAGATCATGGAAACCAAGACACAAAATTTTACATAATATTAAGCTTAGATGGATATCTATTAAATTTGTGTTTAGTATTGTGAAAGGTGTCTTGGTCAAATACCAAACCCTCTTCATGAGGATGACATTGGATACATCCATAGTACCCAATGTTAGATCTAATTTGTTTTTGTTCATTGATGTGAAAACATTACTAGGGTTGAATGTTGTCATGTTGTTATTAGATGCAATGTAATCTTTGATAAAATTTACACAATTAAAGAATGTTTTTGTGTGTGAGTTCAAAGATATAATAAAAATATGCAAAGGAGATGCATACTACATGTATTGTGATAATGAATATTGTTTCCAAGATGATTTACTCATAAATTTCTTGGTTGCAATCAATTTTGTTCAAGAAAATATCAACATTTAATGGATCAAATATTTGAACACTAAAATTGACCATTTGACTTTTGATTTGTTGGGCAACATATATCACCCACATTTAAAAATAAGACAAGGGTTATTATTTTTGTTATGTGGGATGTTTTTAAAAGGTTGTGGCATATGCAAAATAGTAATGCCAAAAATTTGTGGATGCGTTTTCTAGCTTAGGGTTTGAGGGATGCTTTGGGAGTTGTTGATCTTTATTTATGGCTACAACTTGACCTTGAAATCAAATTTGTTCTTCACTTGGCATTCATCAATGTTAACATTTGTTAAACTAAGAAGGTGAGACCTTTTGATTTGTGGGTGTAAAGCTAGGAAAAACATTCCAGTAAAACAAATCTATAAAATGTCACAACTAATAACATGAAGACCATTTATATAAAAATATTTTACTTAAATAAATTTTGGCACAAACAAAAAAAATACTAAAACTTGCATGAATATTGATCAAATTTATTATAAAAACATTTTCCATAAATAGTGACAATGATCAAATATATATTTTAAAATCAAGTAGTTCAAAATTTGGCAATAGAAAAATGCACAACTTGGGTTTGAAAAAAAAAAAAGTTTTTTTGCAAATGCATTTTACTATTTGAGCATAATTAATACAAAACTTCTAAAAACACACTTGAGAATTCTTGAGTGGCGATCTTTTCAAAAATGTTTAAGAAGAATGAGGCATAAGATAAAAATGCTCAAGATTCAAAGTGTTAAATATTAATTTCAAAGTTGGTATTTTCCATTTTTGTAAAACTTCAAAATTGTGCATTGTCTTTTCAATAAGGGCAATGTCAACCTCAAAAGCCCCTTGCAAAACCTTTAGTGATCTTTTAGTATTCAATCATTATCCAAAACACACTAAAGGATGCCCATTTTGAAATGGTAGAATTGTTTTTATTGGTCAATGTTGGCTAGACCATTAATAGTTTTGGTACAAAAATTTGGAAACTTATAATTCCCTTAAACATGGTTTAAATTGATCATTTAAAGAATTTATTTTATATCCCTTGGAAAAAGCTTTCCAATGTCATATCATTCATCCAAGTTGGAATTAATTTGACCTTTACAATCATAAAAGGTGAAGTTTAGTATAGTTCAATAGACAATTTGTTTGGTAGGAATCTTTGATGCCTTATAACTTCTTCAAGCATATTCCAAATTGAGAAGCTTAAGTGTTCATTTTATGGCCCTTTGAAAGATCTTTCCAATGGCATATCAATTGTTTCAATTAAAATTCATTTGCTCTTTGAAATTGTTAAAAAGGTAATGTTTGACAAGTAATTTTGGTAGTTACTTTTAGTCTATGTTTTCAATAGTTTTAAAAACTATTTTGTAAGTTTATTCAATAGTTTGTAACTACTTTCAATATGTATTTTCTACCTATTTTTTTATAACTAGTTTTCTATGGCTATTTTTATAATTACTTTAAAACATTTAATCAAATTTTTTGCTTTAATAGTGGGTTGTTGGAGTGCTTTCAACTATAACCTTTAATCAATTAGTGTTGTTCATTAAAATATAACTTTAAGTTTTTGATGTTGAAATTGAATGATGTGAACTTAATTGCCAAGTTACAAAGAATCTTTTCCTCCTCATGCATTTTTAAACAAAAGATTCCATTCCATTTCATTCATTTCATACATTTAACTTGTTGAATTTGTTACAGTGTAAGTGATTAATTCAATTTAAGATATAAGGTGTTTTTTTGGACTCATGTTTATGAAGTCTAAACTATTGATTGGTGCATTTGGAATTAGTCACTTGAAATTTCAATTAGATTTTGAAAGCCTTACATACCTTCCATTTTAACTAACAATTGAAGAATGGAAAAATACTATACATTAATATGTTGGAAAAGTTTGAAAGATTATGGTAGGTTGAAAAGCTTAGGGCTTGAGGCTTAGATGCTACCATTTTGTTTCCATGATCCATGTTATAACTTGGATTTTGGAATATGGAACTAATTGCTTTGGCTTTTAGGGTCTAGAATCTAGGATTGTGAAATTTAAGAATCTCCCTTTTGATTTGTACAATCTCATTTGATTTTTTTTTATCACGAATCATAATTAATATGTTTTGTGTGTAGGCAAGGTTGGGATGCTACAATGGGCACAACCTATTTGGGTTGATGTTCAATTCCTCCATTGAATAGTTTATGAGTTGTGGTAGTTTGTTAAGGCTTTGTGGTCTTGCAAAGTTTTTGAAAACATGATAGTTTAAACTATTATTGGGTTTAGGTGTTGGAGTTTGGATTTAGGAGGTTTATTAGTTAGGATAAAAACCAAATTGGACATAAAACATTAAAGATTTTCGTGTATTATAACACAAATGTCTACCCAAAAAAAAACTGATTTGACAAAACATATTTTCAAGTCTAATTTGTTGTCATTAATATTTCCATTCAAAATTTGGTAAAGTCATTTAGTAAATTAGACCAAATGGGAACCTACAACTTACACTTTTGTAATGTTAACATGCTAAAACTTATGAAAATATTGCAATTTTTGTTGAATGGCTTTTAAATCACAAATTCATTAGCAAATTTTACAAAAAAAAGTTGAGAACGAAAGGAATCAAGAATTTAGCATTCCAAATATGAACTTGTAATTGTTGAAAAAATCAAAGGATTTTTATTAAACAATGATTCAATAATTAGTGAAAAATATTGACAGATTCAACAATTTTAATTCTAAATTCTTTTCAACTTACTTCTAATGCACAAGCACTTACGAGTAAATACAAAATTAATACTTCACATTTTCAATTATATTCAAAAAATCAAAATGAACAAAGATGTTTAATTTTTCTTTTGAAAATGTACGCATTTTGTGTTCTATTCTAAAAAGATACAAGGTGTAAATATAAATTATTGCTAATTTTACTTTAAAATTTTACTAAAATTTCCCATATTGTGACCTTAGTCTTGGGTTTTTGACCAAAGTTAAGGCATGAAATGAAAATAGGGTGGGAGAGTGTCCCATGATTCAAGCTCATTCCCACAAATGTGAAAGTGTGAAAAATGATGTCCAAATAGGGTTTGCATTTTCCATTTAAAGTTGTGAGTTAGGAACTATGGCCAAAAGAATTGTTGAAAGTCGAATTTGGAATTGATTTTCAACCATTAAAACTTGAGAAATAAGGTTCAAATGACCTTTTAATTGAACATGTGATACAACATTGCATATATATTTTAAAAGGCTACAATGTTTCTTTTGGGATTTCTTCAAATGAAGGTTTTATTTTGTTATAGGGAGGTCCCCATACAAGTGGGTTCTCTTGAGGGAGGGTCACATGAGGGCAATAGCCCAAGGGCATTTTCGACCAATGGAAAACACATGAATATGGGAACCTCCACATATGTAATATATATATTATTTTTATTTTTTTCCTTCTTGTTTTTATGAATTTTCATGATCTATTGCTTTCCTCCTTGTGTTTTTGAATTTTCCCGATCCATCCCATCTTGATCCATCCCACCAAAAAATCTTTCCATGGAAACATGAGAACATAAAAAATATAGGAAGAACTCCCCCACTTCATAACTCCCTAGGGATCTTCTATTGGGGTAGATCCTTCAAAATACAAAAATAAATAAAAAGAGAGGTTTTTATGTGGGATTTTTGAGTTCACAAAATTGCAAAATTTTATAACTTGGAAAATTTTGAGAATTTCAAAATTCCTAGAACTTTTTGGCACTTTGATGCAACCTTTGTCACAAGTGAAAAAATATACTATAATAAACCCCCTTTATAATCATGCCTTTCGGTGACCATGTGATAAAAAAGGAGGCACAACCTAAACCTCAATCATTCCATTCAAGTAATGGTCACTCTCCATAACAAATCCATGATCCATATACACAACAATAACATCTTTGGCTTTTCAATATTATTATTACTTACACCATCCAAACTTTCCCAAATTATCACAATTATTGTCAGTTCCTCTTTGTTGATTGTCTGTGAATCCTATTCACCTTTTTAACCTATCTTCCAACTAATGAAGTTTAGTAAAGCTTGTTGGATAAGATCTCTCTGAACTTTCTTGATTTGCCATCTTGGTCTTACACGACATCGAGTCCTTGGCTGCCATCCCACATATGTACTCCCAATAATTCATTCAAAATTTAAACAAGGAAGATATAATATTCCCAACCATTTGATTTCCTCAAAGTTCCCAAAATAAGGGTCTCAATTTTTTTGAACAACACCCCAATTGAATTCCCATGGATTAATGTTTTATTAACCTAACCAACATTGTCCCTTATAGAGTTTCATGAACTCCAACGACTCTATTTTTTTGTTTATTCATAACATTTTATCATGCTTCAAACACCCCAACTATAGTGCGCAACGAAAGAACACTTAATGTTGAAGTAGCTATTAAATTAAATATGTTGATGGCATTCTTCCCATCAACATCTCTTTATGAGCCTTCTGGATTTTTATTCCCAATTGTTTTTCATTATTCTCATCACATACAATCTATTCAAAACAAAAGGAGAAGAAAGCTTAACTTATGGAATCCCTTCCTCTTTTATCATGGCATCCCCTATCCCCTCCAAAATCTCGTCCTCTTTAGCCTTTGTAGCACCCACCATTTCCAAAAACCATCGAATAATAACAAACATAAATCATCACACCCACCATTCATGCCTTTCGCAAAGTAAGCACACACCACATAATTCTTGAAAGAATTAACCTATAATGGACAATACAAACACTCCATATCCACACAACCATAAATGATCCTATCAACTAACCCATCTTTTGTTGTTTTATGCAATTGATAGCTTAATTTGTCAATTTATTAGGCCTTCATCCCAATTTGATATTTAGTTAAACTCCTTTCATCCCACAACTACTTTTTTTTATGACACTAATGAATTTTGATTTAAATGTGGTTTTTGTGTCACATTCCATATAAAACCTTACAAGATTGTGATTATAAGCAAATGTTTTTACAAAATAGCTTTTTAGTGCTAAAATAAAAGTGCCAATTGTTTAAATTTCCTACATGGGTTATTTTAAATTCTATTATTCATTATTAAACTTGAAGAAGATTGTGTTTTTTGCTTATTTTAATGTGACAATTTACATTAAGTTTGAATTATTTAACTATTAGCATTGTATCTTGTTAATTATTATTTTTTAATTAATTTTTTTGGTTTTCTTGGCAAGTTGACATATCTTTTGTTTGTCTGCATTGTAATTTTTTTTCTTTTCTTTTTAATTGGATTCATTGTTGTTAGTTTGCACAACTTGAACACAAACTAACACTAACATTGCCAAAGGGAATTACAATTTACAAAACCTTAATATTTGCCTTATATTTCTCCCAATATAGTCACATTTACAAATAAAACTTTATAATTCTTTTTGTGATATTAACAAGTGTGATAATGATTCTAAAATATGGTTTTTTTCATTAAAACAGATGATTATCAAAAAATGTGACTAAAATGGGCATGATTATAAAAAAGGGTTTACTATATTTGAGAGAAGGTGGTGATTTTTTTCAAATCCAAGTTGTGATATGTCTTGTGAATTTTGTTCACCCTTGGTTCATTTGTGCACCATTTTTGTCATGACCTTAACCTTAGAGGCAAAGGCTTGCGAAGGTGTGGGCCAAGAGTGAAGCTCGAGAGTCACATTTCATGCTCTCGGGAGTGTGGGAGAGTGTGAGGGGAATGAACCTCCAGACTTTCAAGTGAGTTCCCATTTTAGGAGTTAAAGTCCCAATGGACTTCTAAATTTTCAAAGAGTAATCGTAAGTGTCAAAACCCATTGGATTGAGGAGTTTCTTATATTATTGAAAAGCTCTGGATCTTAGATGTCTAAAATGGGCTCGCATGACCCATTTGGGTACTTAAAGCGTAAGTTATGGTCAAAAGAAGGGTCGGAAGTCAAATTGCCAATTTGATTCCCAACCATTAAAAGTTGAAAATTGCCTTGATTTCCTTGTGTGCAGGTGACATGCCACATATTGTCAAAAAGATCTTGACGAGGGCTACAACTTTGCTTTAGACCTCACCTTAATTAAAAGGTTTGCACACAAAGTTATGGGCCTATAAAGTTGCAAAAGTTTCAATTTTGAGAATTTCGGGACTCTCAAGTGGGAGTCATGGGACAAATTGACATTTGGGTGTTAGCCCTATGGCTAGGCACAAAGAATACTATACGAGGGAAGGCGGTGGCTTCCCCCGAGTCCATGCCGTGATGAGTCTTGTGAATCCATGTTTGCTTATGACTCATATGTGCACTAAAGGTGTTTCAATTACATATTAATCAACTTGTTGTTTGGTTTGTGTAGGTCTGTGTGAGTAACTGACTTGCTTGTCAATCTTCTAATCCCCATCCCAAAGCTCTAACACTCCTTAAATTCTCGAAATGTTGCAAGCCAAGGAATGCTCCCCAATTCCTTTTTTTTTTTGTTTTCGTCACCTTTGGACTCACAATTGAGTCCATAAAAAAACTTGGGGGTGTGTTAGTTTTGGTTCAAATTTGGACTAACCATTTTCAATTTTGGTTTGTGCAAGTTGATTTTATTTTCAACTTTCGTAAATTGTGAGTTCTTCTTAATCCCATCATGAAAATCCCACCTTTGTTTTTTTCAAAAACCTAAAAAACACACCTTGAATTTACATTCTATTACAACCTTGAGAATTAGTAAAATTATTAACCTTTATACCACTTGACAAACTTAAGGTGTGTTAGTATTATTATTATTTTAAATATTCAAAATTGAAGTTGAAATGGCACTTCTATTATTGATGTTGTGCATCTTGAAAGGCTATTGAAATGTTTTTGATAGAAAAAATAATTCATTGTTTAATATCCTTATTGAACTTCTAGTGACTCTTCAAATGGTCATTGTCACTCACAAATTTGGTAGTCCAATTGCTACTAAACTTGGGAAAGTTCAAAATTTTAAGTTTTTGCCTAGAATGGAAACCTTCAATTTCCCTAATTCATATTTAGTTAAAAAGGATGTATGCCTCAAACATTTAGGCAATCAATGTGACAATACATGTGTCCATGTGACCAAAATAGCTCAACTATTAGACACCAATTGACATGTAGCCGAACTCAATTAAAATCATAAACTAAAAGGAGGAAAAAAACATTGGTCGACAATGAGTAGCAAGTGAGATGAGGGCACTCATGTTTCAAATAAAAGTCAAATAATATTGCAATACAAGGGCAGTTTCAACACATGTCTTTTAATTAATTAATTCTGAAGATTCCATGTTGAAAAATTAAAAAAAAAAACCAAAAGTTTCTTCATTTCCCTTGACAAAAAATTGTTCTATGAAGAAAAGGTATTTTTCGAAAATTTCAACATTTCTACAAATAATATAATTTGTGTCATAGCTGCCACATTACTATGATGCTTAAAAGTTAGCTTCACTTGGCGTCACCTGCATCATGAAGGAGCAACACTATTATTTGTGTTTAGGGTTTAACAAATGCTTGGAGAATCCATCATCTCTAATCTATACACAATATTAGTAGGGGCTAAGCTAAGTTTGTGGATTCAGGGGTGTTAGTTACCCTTCCAGGGTACTCTGCATATTACTATCAACTTTGATGCAATGCCATACTACAACAAAAGAAAATAAAATTTACTCTTAATTTTTTGAAAAATTCCAGAAATGAAAAGAAAAAAAATTAAAACACTTGAAAAAAAAAAAAAACTATAACTAACAAAATTCTCCAAAAAATTCCCCCACAAATTCACAAAAACAAAAGAAAATTGATTGGAAATTTGGAAGTAAGAATGGGAGGTGGTTGGACATGTAAAGACAAGCTTCCTATTTTTGCAGTGTAAGTGGAGGGCATGTTACCCAATGTAACATTTTCTTGCTTGGCTAGTTCAGATCAATCCTCTGTTGTTGTTGTTTAGCTTCTTCATTTCCAAAATGGAAGAATTTTCCCTCAAGAATTTCTAAAAGAGTAGCAATTGCTTTATTTTTATTTTTATTTTTTTGGCAAAAGACAATGTTTTTTGCAAGCTCAAGGAAGTGTTTCTTCTTCTTGCCTGCAAAATAAATTCGCCTTATCCACAAAGCCACCATCAATCCATCCATTCTATTAAAAATCCCTTGTTTGCTTCTGCGACTCTCGCAAATCGCTGTGTTTTTATGTGTTACAACTCCGAGTTTCTTAGGATTCTAGATTCTTTGAGTGTTGGGTCGAGTCGCCCAAGTAGATTCCAGCATTGGGTGTCCCAGAAATCGCTCTCTTTTGATGCGTCAAACTCTGAATTTTCTCAAGATTCTAGATTCCTTGATGGGTTGAGTCGACTTGCCAAGGCAGATTCAAGTTTTTGGGGTGTCTGAGAAATCGCTCTCTTTTGATGTGTGATCAAACTCCGAATCCGGGATTCACGAATTGGGTTATCTCAGAAATAATATCGGTCTCTTCTTTTGTATGTGTCATCGAACTCCGAATTTCTCAAGCTTCAAGAGATTCTTTGATTGTTGGGATCGAGAAGAATAATGATCAGCTTCTTCTTCTTCTTCACAAATTTACTATCGCGATCATCATCATCACTGTCTGCTCCTGATTGGATTTTGTCTTCTTCTTGTTCAGGAAGGAATATTATTAGCTCGCAGCACCGGATTTACTAAACCCTAAAAAAACAAAGCTCCCAGTTATGGCAAGTTCCACATCTCTGGAAGCTATGGCAGTTTCTTCCTCCTCGACCTGTTGGATGCAGAAGCAATCCTTGAGGCAGCTGGATGCAAGTTGTATGCCTCATCATGGTGTGCGATTCTGCCAACCCATGATGAAGTCTTGGACTGGTGGTGGTGCATTTGTAGCAAATCTCTTGTGGCCTAGGAGGAGGACTCATCAGATCACATCCCAATTGAGAACAAGAACTCACTGTTCATCATCATCAGGGTTTCCAGAATCAGATGAACCCTATTTACAAGACTTGCGAGTTCCATTGGAGTGGGTGACATCTCCTGCTGCAGCCCATGTATGATTGACTGCTCCTCCACCTCATCTGATCTAATCTTGCAGTGCCTCTTGAGTTTTGCCCTGAATTTTCAGATCTTTCAACCCAAGGGAATTGTGTGTGTGTGTCTCTGAAGTTTCTTGAGCAATTTGAGATTGATTTTCAGCAGGTTGCAAAATTGAGAGTGATTTTGATCCATGGGCGAGCTTGCTTTTTTCAGGAAGCTGAGTGGCTGAGAGGTGCACTCCAGCAATGGCTGGATGATGAGTATTGTCCAGAACCAGCCAATGAGGAAATCAGCCGACGCTGTGCGCAAGTGTACTATTATTGTTTGATGGAGAAGCAAATGGACATTGGTGATATTTTGATGCAAATGGTAAGGGACTTGGAAACATTCTCATTCAAAGAAAGTTTTCATGGAGCTTTTTCTTCTGCAAACGCAGCCATCGCCCTCATCACCAAGCGCATTGGTACCTTGGAAGGCACTGACCTGCAGTAGTAAGTTTTCTGAGGTAAGTTTCACAAAGGAATCTCCCCTCATTCAATCAAGTCCAGAGATTTTATGAATGCCCTTACTAAAGAAGAGCTTCAAAATTTCAGCAAAGTCTTGGCTTAATTTTCTTTGTTTTGACCCACTACTGGAACAAGAGATTCTGACATGTACCTGCTCAAAGTCTTATGGTTTTTCTGGCTCCATGATGAGCTTGAATGTTCATTCACAAACCTTGTGATAGAAGAACAGAATGAGTGCATAATCAACAAGTACAAATTTTGAGTCTCAAAGTCCTTGTTCAAGTGCGAGAAGTATTTGAGTGTCCGAAACAGGCATTGGAAGTCTGTTGCGTAGTTCTCAGAATCAGGTCACAAGCTGTTCAAGGAACAATATTTCCATGTTGGCCAGAAATTAGGTTTTGATTCTTGAGGGTTGTTTCTGTGACCCAGAACTTGTGGTTCGAGACTAGAGTCTCGGGTTTATGTGTGCACCTTCACTACAATTTGCCTTCAAAAGATAGTGGGTCTCCTCCTGTAATCATAGTTTCTCTGTAAAGGAGTCGGGATTCTATCTT
>Ga0116228_10005919_pt1 | contig 10925 bp, 8 predicted proteins | sample S1TSphfallax_2_FD_89694 | JGI IMG/M metagenome (GOLD analysis project Ga0116228, IMG submission 89694) | Host-associated microbial communities from peat moss isolated from Minnesota, USA - S1T2_Fc - Sphagnum fallax MG | ecosystem: Host-associated > Plants > Peat moss > Unclassified | place: USA... | reverse complement strand
TTGTTGTGAAAACAATAGCATCAAATGGGTAGAAAAGGTAAGTCTTTTCTTCCTTTCTTTTTGTTGTCCATGAATTTGTTGATGAACATGATGCAGAAAATATAGTTGTGTGTAGGGTTTAAGGTGGCTTTGGGGGTTTTTTCATGCTTACTATTTTTGTCGCAATGCAATGTCAAAGTTATGGGTTTAAGTCAAAGAAATGTTAAGTAGAAGAAAAATAAGAAAACATAAAACAATTTATGTAACAAGATAATATGAAGGTATGAAAAAAGTAATGCTATGTGAATTTTGTGATGTTATGATGAAGAGCTATAACTTCGGAAATTTTGCAACAATATATGTAAATAGTAATTATGATCATGTTTGCAACAATAGGGCATCCATCTATTGTTGTAGCTTCTTTACATTTGTTTGTAAGGTAGTTTCAATTTAAGGATTGGGTGGTAACTTAATATACTAAGATGCCCATTACAGATTTTTGGCAATCCAAAAGGCAAAAACAAAATCTACAAATTCACGATACAACAAAGTAGACACCACTATGTTGCATTATACTTGGAGGCGAAGTATGAAATGTTGGCATTCGAAGCACATTTTGCTGTGAAATGGCCAAACATACTAACTTTCAGCAACAAACCTTCATTCTAATGCAAGTTTTGTAAAAATATGTTCAAATACAAGAATACATTGTCTTATTACATAATGATGAACTTGTGCCTTGAGTACATAGGGAAGGAGTTGTTAAAAATGTACCCCACCATCACTAAATCTAAAATTGAAAAGCTTACCAAGTTATGAAAGAATCATGGGAAATGTCACAACCTTAGCTTTGGGCTCATGATCAAAGCAAAGGGGTTGCAAGGTTGCGGGGCAAGAGGAAGTTCGGGAATCACATCACATACTCCCGAAATGTGAGGGAGTGAACCCTCACACTCCCAAGGCAATTCCCACTTTGGGAGATGGAGTTTCGGTGGACTCCCAAAGCTTCAAAGAGCGATTTCAAGGGTCAAAACTCAATAGCTTGTGACGTTTTTTATATCATTGAAAAGCTCTTGTAACGTAGATGTCTAAAATGGGCTCGCATTGCTCATTTAGACATTTGAAACACAAGTTATGGCCAAAAGATGGGCCGAGAATCAAACTGGCAGTTTGACTCCCAACCAGAAAAGGTTGGGAATTGACCCGATTTACTTGTCTGTAGATGGCGTGCGACATCCCGTTGGAAAGCTCTCGATGAGGGCTATAACTTTGCTTCAGACTGCACCTCCATTCGAGGTCTATTTGCAAAGTTATGGGGCTCCAAAGTTGCGAGAGTCCTAGCTGGCGCGATTTCGGGACTCCCACGTAGGAGTCATGGGAGAGAAAAGCCATTTGGATGTAGGCCCCATGGAGAGGTGCATAGTATACTATAAGGGGGAAGGTGGTGGCTTCCCCCAAGTTCGGGATGTGGTGAGTCTTATGTGTTCGTGTTGCTCGTGGCTCGTCCTAGCACCAAAGGTGCTCCAACTATGCACTAACCACCTTGTGTGGGTTGTGTGCAGGCCCGTGTGAGTGAGTGAAGCTTGTCAACTCTTCCTAGTCCCATCCTGAAGCTCCAACACGCCCCTCTACCCCTCAAAATGTTGTGAACTAGGGAGCGTGCCCCAACTTCTCCCCCTTCCGTTGTCTTGTACTTGGACTCACTTTTGAATCCTTTAAGGAGTTGGGAGTGCGTTAGGAAAACATTACCAAACAACCTAAATTGTCCAATTGATGATGTTGCAAACATTCCACCAAAAGGGCAACATTAATCAAGAATCAAAAGCAACCCATGGGAATGCCCCCTACAAGGCCCTACTTCCTAAAGAGAAAGAGGTTTATGAATTGAACATCAATGAAGATTTTTCTTGAATTTGAATTGCAAAAATAAATAAGTTGGTTATCTACTATAATGTTTTGATTTTGCCAATGCAATGTGGGAGGTTGATTTTAAAAGGTTGTTGTCATTTTTGCATTTTGTAGGTTTGGTCACAAACCTTATGTTATTCAAGAAACCACCATTGTAGAAAGCTACATTAAACAATGCAAGAGGCCCTAACAAGAAGAACAAATCATATGCAAATTTGTTTTTGTTTTTTGTTCCAACTTTCCTGCATAGGGGTGTATGACATCGCAACAAGTTTGACATTGAAGCAAAAGCAAGGTCAATTGTTGAAACTTTCATAGTAGAAGTTCTTGTGGGCTACCTCTTCCTCCTTTGGAAGTCGAAACAAATGGGCTATATGTTATGTTATCGGAGACAAATATTGTCATGGATAGAAAATAAATGGAAAAACCAAAAAACACTATGGCACTATTCATGAAATTGGAAACAAATGGCACTTTAGGCAACATGCTTGTTTCAACATTTGGTCAATGGTATCTTTATCCACCAGTGAGTACATTACAACTCTTGTACCTTATTGGGTTTATCATTTTCTCTAGTTCTATTTTTTTCTTACTTGTTGTCTATCCCATAGGTTGGTGGAGGGATTGAAATGACAACCCACATTTGAAATGTTATCAAATAATCTTTGAACACATGGACATCTGGAGGGGGTGGAAAGAACACCATGCAAAGGTTTATTGAAATGAAATGTCTCCAAGAGTATTTACAATATTTGCAACAAAAAAAAGGAATATGATGCAGATAAAACAAATGCTAAAAAATCACTCAAGATGAAAATAACTAATTATGTTCAACAAAAATTGCAAAAATTTGACCAGCACATTAAAGTTAATGAAGAGAGGTCAAAGTGGGGTTGGTCACCTTGTACCACCTATTAAAGCAGTATCCTTTGGATTATAATCTTCAACGCCTATAGGAGCACATGAAAATAGAGTTGCAAAACATCATTACTAAAATGAAAAAGGAATCACAATAATTAACATTGTGTACATAGTGCCCACACATAGTCTGAACATTCAAATTGTTTTGTAAATCAACATTTGGGAGATTAAATCCATTTGTTCATGCAAACAAGGGATTAATTCTTTGCAACATCCTACATTATTATTGTGAACAAGGGTGTTGTTGAGGCTAACCATAGCAATGTAAGATGTTCTTGACTATGGTGTCCTATGGTTTCCCAAATTGCACCAGTGTAATGAAAATATTGCATAATGGCAACAAGATTTGTTTGGGTTTCTTGGATTTTATATGCAACTGTAGAATCTAGTCATTGAAAAGATACAACAATTCATGTCAAAGATTGTGCATAAAGTAATTTTAGACTTATATAATCTTGGAATGTCAAAAGAGTTGGAAAACATGTGGTGCAACTTTGATGTTAGGCATGATTGTAGGCCAATCTTGGACCAAGTGTTTCATTCACTACCTTTCCACCTACACATTTTCATGCAAATAGTTCCTTTTATAAATTTTGTGTAGTTATGGATTGTCAAATTCATGCATTGTCTGTGAAGTTTGGCCAAGCATGCACAAAGGAAACCCCTGAAAAAACTTCAAAGGTCAACATTGCAACAATTTTAATTGACAATGACACAACTACATGTGCATGGAATTTTCTTAGATGATTAATATTGTTTATGTAAGATGACAAAACATGTTTTAATTTAAGTTTGGATTTTAAAATCCCAAGGTTTCAGTCATCCTACTCTAACCATTCATACTTCCCCATCTTTTGCAAGAGGTACCAAAATGTCAACAAAGCTTCATAATGTAGAAGTTGATGGGCACCAACCCATCCGCTTAGACTAGTCTTCCCATGGCCAACACGCTTATAAACAAGAAATTGCACCATCTTATGAATTGGATTTGTTTGTTAGGGCAACCTTCAATGAAAGCCCTAGATGGGACCATAAACCTGACAATGATGTTGATTTGTAATCATATGTCAATAATCCAAGCCCTGCAACACCCATCCTATCAACTTCCTTATCAACAACCCATGTTGGTTTCAAGAGGACACCTTCCCTGTCTCTTGGGTTGTGACTTCCAAGCTAGTCCTCACACGACCGTGTTAGACCAATACCCAAATTGAATGACATTTCCTCCCAAGACAAGCACTTATTTGAGCCAACCAGTTCCTTGCATGCATTTCATGATAATAATCCAAGTATAGTCACATCATCTCCCACTATTGTGACAAATCATGGGAAAGACTAGGCAAATGATGGATTTAAAATGAAAGATCCATCATTGTCTAAAAAACATATGTAAGTATTATCAAAATTACGATATGTAAAAAACCATTATTTCATGAAATCTTGCATTATGTGGGTTATAACTATTAGATTCAAATATATAGATTTGGTTGTAGGAAGTTGTAGGTTTGCTACTAAAGACATGTTCAACAAAACAACTACCACAAACCAATTTAGACAACCAATTGATGGAATTCATGATCAAATACAACTCCACTTGATATTCATGTTGTAAATGTGAAATATTTGTGTAGTTTGTATTTCTTGTTGCAATCATGTTACATGTGCAAAACATGCTAGAGGTTATACATGTGAAAAAAATAAATCCTCGAACTAGATGTTATAATCAATATCAATGGTTGTTCTTGATGGTTTGTGACAACATTGGAAGATTTCATTACTAATAGAGGTGGAACCAACAACTTTGTAGTAGAATTTTTCATATCAAGTGATTACTTGAAATTAAGAATTGATGCCAATATTTCCTTGCTTGAAAATATTATTAACTACTTGTCTACAAATGCCCACAACCATGGATTTCTTTATACTATGGTATACACACAACCATATAACATAGAAGGATTGATATATCACCCATCTTCAGATGTGGGATATGGTAGAAATTTGGGCAAAAGAGAAAAGGGAGTTAAAAGATAGTGTTGTGAATTTTGTGAGGAATAAGTTCAAACTACTTTCCAATGTTTAGGAGGTCTTAATCCTTTTAGGTCAAAACATGATTGGGGTACCAAAAAAGACCGTCTCCTTCTAGTGGACCCCTTCACTTAAAACATGTTGTAACATAATGGCACGTTCATATTGAAAGTTTGATTTTTTTATGGATAGATACATTATTGAGGTACTATTATATGCATAGCATGTCAAATTTGAACAAGTTTCAAAATTCCTACCAAGTCCTAGAAAAAAATTCCAAGACTTTGTATCCTAAGAAAAAAAAGTTCAAGGATTCAAAGGCAATGTTTAAACAAAGTTTTTAAACCCAAGATTCTTATCACAAACACCTTAAGTATTAATGTGCATAAAATACAAAAACCAAGTGCCTTATTGGGTCCAAGCATGATAAAGTATGCCAAAATAGTAGTCTTAAAAAAGTTTAATTTCAAAAACAATTTTTTTTCAACATTTACAAATGTTTAAAAAGATATTAAAAACCTTTGTAAATTGCATTTTGAAATCATAGAGCATTTCATTCAATTTATTGTAAATTTTACATAAATTTTGGGAAATTTTTATATCAGAAAAATGGATGAAAAGTATGTTCTAAATTGGTTGGTTGTTCAAATTTTCCAAAATACTTTTACATTAATACTTTAATAGATTACGACTAGAATATAAAAAGTTGAAACTATATCCATACACACTAGACCTACATCAACTTGAAAGAATAATAATTCTAGTTGATGTTCTTTTTAATGTACTTGTAACTCAACATTGTAGAAATGTGACATGTACTTTCTATACTTACAATTCAAAAATATATACTTAAATGCATATTAAAACATGTGTTTTTTCAATATTATGCAACGAAGCCAAAGAACTTGTTGATCATTGATTTAAATAATATTCATGGATTTAATACATTAAATTATATTTTATGGGTATTTTTTTAAAAAACAACAAGTGTCTCCAGTTGGCATATTTTACCATGGTTATGCCCTATTGCAATGTAAAAAGTTTTTAAAAGTGAAATTTTTGGGATTTTTGGGCCATTGATAGAATATGGCCCACATTGGATAAATTTTACTCTTCTTACTTTCATAAGTGAAAACAATAGATATTCCTGATGCCTATATAAAATTTGGAACAAAATTATTTCATTTGACATGAAAAAAAAAGGGGAAATCTAAAACAAGTCATAGGAAAAGTGAATAAAAACATGAATATGAATATCGTAAAAGTGAGTCCTTAGTGTTCCAAAAGGGTACCCCAATCATGCTTTGACCCCTCTACAATATGCTGACCATTGAGTGTAATTGTAATGAGTGCTTCCCATTTTATGCATTATGACCCTTTCAAGAATGTTAACATCTTCCAATTTACAAGTGTGCAACATTTTATTTTTGCAAAAATGTGGGTTTTCACCCAAGGTAAGTTGTGAGGAACATTTGAAAGGAAGCAAAAAATATCAAAGAACAATTGGGTGTGGCTTGATGGACCACAACAACTATATGATTGGGAGGGTGGGTTTTATGTTATGAAATTCATGACCAAATATTACAACTACATGTATTGAAACAATGCAAGTTGAAATTAAAATGTAATTATTCTTACCCACACCTCTAAGTTTTTGGAATAATTGGGTAGAAGATTATTTACATTCTGAATTTTGTAATCTTTTGTTAGTTGTAGGTGACACCAACTTGGTTTTCAAAGGATGGTGTGATTAAAATGCGATTGATTTTAATGAATGCAATGCTAAAGACATTGTGTAGTTTGGATTTTGTAAACACAAGTTGGGTTGTTGACTTGGGATATGTAACCAATGGTGTGGGTTCAACACCAACATAGTCTATGAATGTTTCAAGATCTAACATGAATTGGTAGAACAAGGAAGTTGGTGTATTATGCCAATTAATTGACAACAAAGACATTAACTTGGGATTGCAATTTTCTACATTGAGATGGGTTTGTAGTAATAGCAACACAATCATATTATAGTGGTAAAATAATATTTTTCTTGCATGCCCCTATTTTGTTGAGGTAGACATGTTTATAATTTTTTTGTGTTGCCATCAATAAGTTCCATTAGTTGGACGTGTTTTTGGTTGGAACTAAAGATTATGACATTGTTCTTTTTGGGAAATGTTTAAAGCATGTTAATGACCACTAAAACCATATTGTACTTCTATAGATGGAAAAAATTTAATATGTATTGTGTTACATTATAATAAATGTTTTTATTTCTAGATATGCAAAGTCACAAGTGATGTGTGCATTGTGTGGTTATAGTCCAAGGGAAAGTGGGATCTAAAAGGTGTTCCCTACTTGTCAATTTGGGTTGTTCTAAAAATGCCAACAATTATTCAATTGTTAGTTCAATTCTTGTTTTACATAATTCATATTTCATAGTAGAATGTAAAAGGTGGTAGTCCCACTTGTTCATGATTTGTTCTTCATGTAATAATGGTTATCATCCCAACATGTGTTGTAGCAATTTAAAGAATGTTAGTTATGAATTTATTGGGTGTGCATTCAAGGGTTGAGAGACCATCATGTCTACAATAATGTGTTTAGAGCAAACAAAAAAAATTGAAATAAAGTTGACACAAAACAATGTTATGTAAGATGTATATAACTAAAAAACTTAAATGAATACAACAATTTAGGGACCCTAAGCTTTAATAACCTGCAAATACAAATTAAAAACCACATTTATTACTATGAATTTATTTAGCATCTAAATGCACATGTGCTTAATATTTTTTCCCTTTAGGTGGGGTTTTTTTTAGCATGGGGTTTTAGAATTCCTCTATGCCTTTTAAATGTGTTACCACCACGAGCAAATGGAAGCAAAAGGGGTTACATTCGAGTGCTTGAGACCAACAATCCCTTTAGCTATCATGTCTATTGTTTGCCTTTCAACACCTTCAATGATGAAAGTAAATGTAGTTGTAGCATGGGAATTTCAAAGGCATTGGATTTTATGTCATCAAATGCTTAATCAATGAAATCTTTTAGTTTAATATTTCTGACTTGGGCTGGGTGATAGTGGTTGTCATCTCCAAACTACCAATGTTTTCACCTTTTTCTTGAATGTTAGCTTCTTGATCATGGAGGTCATCACAAACCATGTGTCCAATTGTTATATGACCCTTGTTTACTCCATGGAATGTGCATGTATCCTTAACAATGGCACCATTAGGAATGTTTGGGTGTGGCATTTTGAATACCTTCATGACATGTTTGCATGCAATTCCTTGTTGTGCAAGTGGACAATTGCATTGTGGCCATTTTGATGATGGAGTGTGAATGGTCTGTACTTTGGGTGTGTAGTTTTAATGGATGCGACAAATGGAATGCCCTCCCCATCATGACATACCAAGACATTGGAATGTGGAATATCTCAAACTCTTAACATAGCTAAGGCAATAATGCCTTCTTGTTTTTGTTTTTCACACACCATACTAATAGTGAGTAAAAAAATTGCCAACAAGATGAAAAATTAGCAAATCCATTTTACATTCAGTAAATTGTTCTTTGGAAGAATAGAATATTCATTTCACCTTGTTATGGAATGATTCCATAATCACACTAGTATCATACCCTACATGCGGAATGTTGTGATTGCCAACATGCCACATTCCCATCTTATGGAAGTAATTGGTCTTTGAGGTATGCAATGAATCAATTTGCATTGGGGTGATTAATTGCCATGATATCTATTTGTAGTTGTGCCCACAAAGTAGGATCATGATCCAATTGATAATCTTGTGAATACATGATTTTCCCCATAGTGGATAATACTTTTGTTCAATCTTCCACAGTTGCAAATTTTCTTATAACATTTTTTGCCCATGTTTTGCGCACATGCCACAAACATAAAAAAAACTTTGGCCCTTGGCTTTGAACATTGTTGCATGAGAACACATCAACAATAGAAATTAGTTTTTGCAACACTCTAATAAAATGTCTATGAATGTCAATATGGCATGAAATAAACCATGCTATGGGGGGGGAGGGGGGGGTTCCTTGCGATATTTTTACCATAGTTCATCAACCCATTTTTTGGCTAGGTTTCTCACATCAAACGGGAGAACAAAGGTGTCTCGAGAAAACAAGAAGATAAAACAAGTATTTTGTCAAATTAAAAACACATTGAATTTGTCAACTAACTGAAAAGGCTTGTGGAACTCCATGGTCATATTATGATGTCAAATACCTTTTATGTAGGAAAGGTGGATTTGAAAGGGTTTGGTGAGTTATTTTTTACAAAAGTCAAATTTGTATGTAAAGTGACAATTTGAAGTTTGCACAAGGAAAACTTATAGATTAATAATTATGTCACAAATTGTGAATGAAATTATTTTTTTCCATTCAATTGGACACAATCATTATAATGTTATCATAAGTAATTTGCTTCATCTTTGAAAATTTAACACGTAAATAATAGATTGGGACTATCTATAAATTTTATGCATTATCTCTCATATGTTCTAATATATTGTTAAACTATAAATGACTTTGATCACATGATCAAAAATTTATTATTAATGTTCAATTTATGAATTACTCTCTTCCACAAATTAATTTATTCACATATGTATTGATGTTGTTAAATGTAAAAAACATATTTGGTCATGTATTTGACCTATTAAGAATTCAATAGGTGTATAAAATATGAAGTTGCATGCTAATTGGATCTTTAATCCTTGGGGAAGGTTATGGCATGATACAACTTATATTACATGGCAAATTAAGTGTAAGAATTGAGTTCTATCAATTCAATCCCTTTAATTTGTCTTGGAAAACATGTCCTACTGATTCTGAATATGTTGGTTGTGCACCCAAGTTTAAGCCAAACCTAAATGTTCATTTTAAAATACTCATAATGTCATAGTGATAAATTTCACACATTGATTACACTTGTGGGGTCAAAAATGTGCCATACCTCACCATTGCCCAAAAAACTACATTTGAAATGCCACGAATGTTTGATTGGTTACCTTCTCGAAGTGATTAAACATTTGATGTTACCAACATTTGAACAAATTTGACAACCTTTTGATCTAAATTTGATCCTTCAGAACATCACATATTGTGGTGTTGCAAATGTTCAAATGATTGTCCTTGCTAAATAATTTGCATTGGTTGTTATACAAGTGTTTGAATTACCACATTATTCTTCGATTACATTTGCAAAAACAACATACAATCATTGATTGTAATACAATGTCATAAGTGTTCAAAAACCTTGTTGTCACAAAATGATCCTCCTTGCAATGTTACAATTGCTCAATTTGTGACATTTTTGCTAATAAATATATGTATATCAACTTATCCAATTTACATGCTGAAATAATGTATTAGTTCAAATACAACACCAATATAACAAGGTCAAATGAAGCAAACATAATTATTTGTCCAAGTTTTGTACAAAACCAATGTATTAACATGACATTGTCAAAATCAATGTACCAATTTGATGTTATAAAACCAACATAACATGTACTAGATTTATGCCAATTGATGGTCAATTGGCATCACATTTCACATGCCAATTTGTTAGTCAACTCTAACACAATTGATGTTTGCACTATTTTTTTCACTTGGCACGCAAGTTTTTAATTAATCACAAAATTGTTAACAATGTATATTAAAGTCAAAAGAATACTCATTCTCCCATGCCACCAAAATAAAACAAACAAAAATGTTGTGGATTGAATTTTGGTCCACTCTATCCAAAATAGAAAGCAAAGAAAATAAAATAAAACAAAAAACTAGACCATCAAGATGGTAACTGAGTTTTGGTGACCCATCTTGATAGTGATGTTGGACAAGTCACATACAACATTAATCACAAACAATAATGAATTTTGGATGAAAAAAATAGTTAACAAAATACACTTTCATCCTTTGATTAACCATATATGTATTGTTGTTTATGATTAAGAGACAACTATTTTCGTGGACAATGAAACAAATAATGTGTTTGCACATGTCCCATCTTTTAGTTATTTAAAATATAATTTTGTAATAATTCAAGACATTCAATTTATATGTTT
>Ga0116228_10005916_pt1 | contig 10929 bp, 8 predicted proteins | sample S1TSphfallax_2_FD_89694 | JGI IMG/M metagenome (GOLD analysis project Ga0116228, IMG submission 89694) | Host-associated microbial communities from peat moss isolated from Minnesota, USA - S1T2_Fc - Sphagnum fallax MG | ecosystem: Host-associated > Plants > Peat moss > Unclassified | place: USA... | reverse complement strand
TTCCAATGACACCAAGAACACCCCAATGCGAGGTGTTTTGAGCCTTGCTGTCGAGCTCTAAACATTCGGGAGTCCCGGAGGACTCCAAATCCTCACTTTTTCCAAGTGTTGGGCTTCACCCCCCACACTTGGCCAAAGTAGGGTTGTGACATTCTTGGGTGAAGACTCCACCTTGTGAATTGGCTCATTTAATCCATTTGAGTTATTCAAGTAAAAGCTTGAAGTCGAATTTGATAATGACAATTCAAGTTTGTCAACATCATCAGGACTAAGCTAGGAATGTTTTAGTGACACATTAATTTTAATTTTAATTTTCCTATTTTATTGATATTTTGAAAAAAAAAAAAAAATCCCATCCCCATGCTCCCTCCCCCCAAAAAAACTAATTAATTGTCTTTAATGTATGTTTAACCATCTCATTGGTTGCATGGATATTTTATTTTTAAACATGGTTGCCACCATTTTTTTCGTCATCTAATACCTTGTAATGAAAAGAACAGGAACAAAATAACACATTCCCAAAATGAATGAGTCATTAATCAAACCTAAATATTTAGTGAATTATAACACCATGAATTGTTTGATCAACAACTTAATAGATTGTCTAAACACTTATGTATCTACTCAACATAATTTTATCTATGGTCTTCCATTCTTATACTTTCAACTAATCCTTTTCATGGCAAACTTATTCATGACTAAACATAATTCCCAACTCTAATGATCTTGTTCCCACCAAGACAACATTAAACAACTCCTTTACACCATAGCCTAAACTATAACACACTATAGGAGGTTTTACGACTTCTAAGACATCACATAGAAAGATTCCCTCAATCACAAATGACTATTGGCCCCACACTAATCATTTCATAAGTTGGCTCATGGAGTTAATAAAGGAGATACAATGTTTTGGATGGTTTATTAACAAATCTTCCCCATGAATAACCAAATTTTCCCCATAACATAATTTCACTTTGGAGCTCCCAAATATGTGGGTACTCTTTCTTTAACAACAAAATCAAATGGAATTACAATCAACAAAAGAAATACCCAACCACATCACAATGACTTGCCATTAAAACCATTTTTGAAACTCCTAGAACTTTTCATCATCTCCCAAAATGTGACCCCTAAAATCTACTTCTAATTTGTACTCTTTTTATTGAAGCACATATGCAACAAAAAAAATGTATGTGTTTCCAAAAAGTTAGGTTTTGACATCAAAGCATTCATCCCCAAAATAACATTACAATGCTAACTTACGAAACTTTAAAGAGCCATATACCATCAAAGAAAACAAATGTATAATATTTTTTTAAAAATTCATAGCATTAGGAGCCTCTTCATATAGTCGTTCCTTCAATGATCCATAATTCATGTCTACCAAATCCAACTTTGCAATGAATAATTTCCCCTAACAATGAAGAATGACCAAAGAAACACCAATCATTAAATGTCATTATAACAAAAAATCACAAACATCAAACTGCCACACATAATTTACAACAAACAAACAACACAAATGCAAGGCAAACAATAGCAATCTGCAACACTTTTTCCCATCACTATCAACTTCCAAAACTTTATGGCATATTGCATTTGGCGATGATGTATCATTGATATATAGGTTGGGCACATGCACAACTTAAAGGGGCAAATGGGTGGCTAGTGTTGCAACCTCCCCCTTGCCCTTTGTTGAAGCCCTTTGGACGTGGATGTGGAACTTCATAGCTATGGTCGACAACCTAAGCTATAGTAGCCATTGTAACTATGCCCTAAATTTTTAAATGTACAACAACATGGTAAAAACAAGCTTCTATTATAAAAATTTACCACAACAAGAAACAATTACCAATTATGTAGGATACAAGTTTAAACTTTTCAAAAGGTAGAAAATCATTTTTGTTTTCCAACACTTGGACTCCAACAAGTCTTCTTACATTGATATGTACTAAATATTGAAGTTATTTTTATCAATTTTTGGATTTTAAAAAAAAAAATCTTTTGTGTATGTGTACACATTAAAATTATTATTGAAATGATTTTATGTTTAACTATTTTGAATTTATCTTTGTATGATGTAAAGTATAAATATATCTTTAATATAAAATATGTATTACGGTTAGGGTTCTTGATATATATTTTTCTTTAAAAATAAATAAATTTTTTGTGCATGTACGTGTTAGGTATGTATTTACATTTAATTTAATTTATAAAAAAATGTACATCACATGGAAAATGAATAATATTTCGAACTCCATGAATAAATTCCTCAATTTAATCAATCTCCACCTCTTATGACATTTATTTCTCAAAACCTCAACACAATCACACAAAAAATTACCAATAACACAATGTCAATTGTCATTGAATTCATTGCAAACACTAACTATGAAATTCATATATGAATAAATAAAACTTGTTGCAAGCTCTACATTCACAAAAAAAAAAATCACAAAATGTTAAAAGCCAAAAAAAATCAGAGAGCTCAAAATGCTAAAACCCAAAAAAAAAAACCTCTAAAATTGAGTATTTTGTAATAAAAAATAAAACCCTAATATCATAGAAAAGACTTTTAATATTCAGGGGGGCTTGGATGTGCATGTGCCAAGGCCAATAGGGTTTCATCCCCCTTTGCTTGTCATCACAACCCCTTCTAGAAATCACAGCGTACCTATTGACTTGATGACCCACAAATAGGCCGAACGTCCATTTCCGGTCCTTAGAAGTGAGTTTGAAAGGCTTTCTTTAGGGCCGCGTACATGTTTGGCCTCCAATAATTGAGCAATTATGCTCACGAATTTCCGTTGGGGTTGGAAGTGGGCTGTAAGCGGCTTCTGTGTCTTCTTCGCCGCTGCCAAGAAAGGAAATGGCTTCCACGGGTCGCTCGTTCGCTCTCGCAGCAGCTACAGCAGCTTTTAGTGAGCTAGCTGTGCGTCGCCAAATCTCAATGTTTGTCAGCAGCAGTACCGGGAACAGCAGCAATGATTGTTGCTATTGTCGCTGATCGATTTCCAGAGATTTTTGGTGATTCATCTGATTAGGGTTTTCGGACACTTTTCTTCATCTTGGGCTGGTGAAGATACGGGGCCAAAGAAGAACCTACGAGGTTGAAGATTGGTGCGCTGGTGAAGCTACGGGGCGCAAGAAGAACCTACGAGGTTGAAGATTGGAGAGAGAGCGAGAGAGAGAGAGAAGAAGAAGAACCTCTTAGATTGTGTCTTCATTCCATGAGTGAGCACCAGGAATTTGTACCAGTGGTAGGAGATGGTGATTGATCTCGGGATGATCCTTTTTGCCCATATGATTTAAAAGGAGGACAAGGAGCTGGAGCTAGAGCAGAATCAGCACATCGAGGAGTGGGAACAAGCACTTATAGATTGCTGCTTTTGAAGCGGAGGATGTGGTGTTACAACCCTTGGAAGATCAAATCTGTTGTTGGAGAGAAGGCGTGGTAAGACAGATTTAGGTTTTTGCATGGATGATGGAGGGAGAAGAAACTTAGTTTAGGTCAAGTCATATGGCCACGCCATGAGAGATGAAGGTCTTCTCGAGGAAGAAGATGCTGTGGAGCTAGCTAACCCGTCGTCAGTCAGACAGCGGGAACACACAGTAGTGTGTCCGACAGGGGATATTGTTGCTACTCTCTGTCTCTCTCTCTCTCTCTCATTCATTTGTACCAGGCAAGGGGAGGGAAACCCAAGGGGAAGGGATAAAATGGTGCAATCTGCGGACGAAGTGAAGTAGTAGCAAAGGGTCCAGAAAAATAAGAGAGATGGGGATAGGGTTGGTGATTTATGAAAGTTTGTTGGTCAGCGGATCAATTGGTGGCCTCGGCTGGATAGGCTTGTGGTTCTTGAACAAGAAGCTATACAAAGACTACGAGGAGAAACGCGTTCTGGTGCAGATTCTATTCAGCGCTGTATTTGCGTTTTCGTGCAATCTATTGCAACTTGTGCTATTTGAGATCCTTCCTGTTCTATCTGAACAGTAAGTATTTCCTCCAAACTGTGCATGTAGTTCCAAAAACAAGAAATCTGGCATTGGGGTTTATGAAAACAAATCACAGCATTTTATGAACTAGATGCCAGTCTTTGCATCCTGATTTTTTTACAATCATTCATGCATGTTTGCATCTGCTGTTTAATGCTACAATCAATGTTCATTTACATTGAAGGGAAGCTCAAAGGGATGAAGGGACAAAGTTGCATGAAAGGAAGAGGGATGGGTGTGTATGTACACTAAGAGAGACAGTGGTTCAAAGTTTTTGGTCATGAGGAGTGGTGCCTCTGTTTTGTGGATTGGAGAAACTTTGTCTCCAAAATTTTGCTACCTTAAGGATTGGAGTCTACAAGTGACAATTTTAGACTGGGATACTGATGTTGCTCATGGTACAACTGGCAGAGCGCGCAGGATAAACTGGAAGATAGACTTGTTTTGTCTCATCACACTCCTTGTCTTTGTATTGCCCTATTACCACTGCTACCTCATGCTGCGCAATAATGGTGTGCTTCCTAAACTTTCCCACAGCTCCATTGATTGTCATTCCATCATTTTCCCCACTCAATTCCTGCACTCTTTTGCATGTCAATGTCTCTGTTTGCATGATGGTGAGCTTAAGCCAATTCACAGCCCTAGAACCATTGAGAAATTCCTGATTTCATGTTGTGGAATCGGTATTGACTTGTAAGGAACTTTCTTGATGCTGATGCATAAGTGAGGCCATTTGTGTTTTTGTGACTTAGGGGGGTGGTAGTGGTGTGGGAAGAAACATGTCCCAGGAAACTAATGCTACGTGGTTTGTTTAGTGGTTGGACAGACCTACCATGTTTTCTGTAGTCAGCTATTCTCCAGGTACACATGCCTGCAAAGTTTGGGCATTGTGATACATCTAACTTGTGTCCCCATTTTCCATTGGTGTGGTTTGCAGGGATTCGGCAGAAAAGGGCTATGTTGAGTGCTGTGTTGTTTCTTTCAGCTTTTCTTTATGCTTTTTGGCGCATGGGGATTCACCTTCCAATGCTTTCCCCCGACAAAGGTCTTTTCACCTCACTTCAGCTTCAATCCCTTTTTTTTTCTGTGCAATGCAAGAGATGAGCAGTTCCACAATCATATTTCATAGGTCATAACTAAAGTTGGTCACATGTATCAGGGTAAATGAACTAGTCTTGTGATGCAGACATGCAGGTATTTAACATAGCCATGCAAGTCTTCTGCTGACTACCATCTCTCTCCAATGTTCAGGTTTTTTCACAATGGCCCAACTTGTTAGCAGAGTTGGAGTCATTGGGGTTTCCTTGATGGCAATCTTGGCTGGCTTTGGAGCTGTCAATCTGCCCTATGGATATCTTACACTGTTTATCAGGTGAAGATGCTGGTTCTTGATTGCATTAAGATCACAACATATTTGTTTCTATCTGCTTGCTGGTGGTCAGCAATTTATACTTAAGTCGTGCTCTAGAGTATTGTTTCCAAATTGCCTTGATTTACTGAACAGAATATTCCAGTAGTGCTTCTGAAGTGTTGATAAGGCAGCAGTGTTACACCCTTGGCATTGCTGCAGTGTCCAGGCCATATAAGGGAGTTCCATCTGAGGTGTAAGCTTACAGATATTCATTGGCATGTTGAACAGAGAGATTGATGAATCTGAAATTTCTGCACTTGAGAGGAGGTTAATGTATGCACAGGAAATGGGGGTAGCAAAGAAAAAGAAAATAAATCAGGCACGGATTGATTTGCAACGTTTGACTGGAGGGTATCAAGAGGTGGGCTCTCTGGTTTTGACTGGATTGTACTGATGCACTCCACATTTTGTTCTTGATTTGCACTTGTGAGGAATGTCAAACTATTTGATGCTATGGAAGACCTTAATATTCTAAAAGCACAAGTGTTGTAGGGCAATCAAAATTCAAGTGAAACTTACCCTCACAAGGCTATTGCAGCTTGAATGAGGATACTACTGACTATGAGCTATGTCTCTTGTGTGATAGCCAGTGTAATGAATGTTCTTCCCATTGCTTCCAGAAATGCAACAAAAAGTCAGGACACAGATTTTTGTGTAATTGTTTGCCCATTTTGAGTCCATTAGGATATACTTATCAACACCCACCATTGGGAGCAGATGACAACAGTGGGGAGTAGTGTGACAGCTAGTCACTGTCAATGTTGATTAAGGTGATGGTCTGATTTTTTGTGAATGTTGCTCACAAGGCTATGACAACTCTCATTCTTGTCATGTTTGTTTTGGTTTGCTTGGGACTGTTAGAATAGTTGTATCTTCAAAGTGTCACCCTGGAATTTTATCTGCAATATCATAGATATGTAAGTGCAAGTGTTGCTTGTAAACATATGATTGTTGGTTTTGGTTGGGGCACAGCCAGGAGACCCAAAGTCATTAATGACTCGGTGGATGGGAACAGTGGTACGAACTGCACAAGAAGATGAGCGGGAACAAGGTGCTTGTTTTTCCTAACAAGTGTAGAGCATTGTTAGGAGAATCATTTCATCTGCTTGACTTCAGTTAATAGTGTATGGTCCTGGCTCCCAGAGGTAGCACTGAGATGATTCTGCAGGCAAAGGCTTTTCCTCTGATCTCCATATCTTCTCTTTAGACATGCTTAAAATGTTGTGGTAATCTCTTCACACAAAGAAACAGTACCCTCATTTTAGAGCAGAAGTCCTCAATCATCTCAATAGCTTTAGGGTACTTTTATACACTCTTGTGATTTTCCATATTGCCAGATATCAAGGATTGATTTATGTCTGAGTGATTCAGTGTTTCCAATTGACTTACTTCTCTTGATACTTGATCTTTGTAGAGATACGGGTGATGGAAGATGAGGTGAAGGCGTTGGAAGAAATAACAAAGCAGCTTTTCTTGGAGGTTATTGAGCTGCGTCAGGCTAAGGTGAGCCTCACTTTGGGCTATATGCTTATTTCTGGTTTGTAGGGATGTGGCTTTTAGGTTTATCCTCTCAATTTCCTGTCTCAAAGTCCTCCTTTCTTCTGTTTGTTTTGTTCCTTATTCAATTTCGGTGGGGCTTTTCAAATCTGGCCTATTTCCATTTCTAAGGAGTTATGTTTCCTCTTTCTGCTGTTCACTGTTGCATTTTGAGATCTGCAATCTCTACATGGGGTTGCATTTCTCAATCACATTCAGGTAACTTATAAGTCTCAAGTGTGGACAAGTACTTGTATATTTGGTTGGGTTCCTTTGTAATGTCCATTACTTTTATGTTTGGTTGAACTAGCCCATATCGTGGCTGAGTCTCCTCATTACTGCCAGTCTTGTGGTAGAAACTCAATAGCTTGATTATGTGGCATTGGCCTTGAGCCACAGCTGGGAGCTGATAAAGTCAGTAGGAATGCTATGGTAGCAGATCATCATTGTCGACGTTGAAGGTCATGGAACATCCACAAGACTGTTGCTATTGTTCACAGTTCACACTGCTCCTAAGTCTTTTCTGTGTTGTTTTAGTGTTAAGGTCACTTTTTCGCTGACTGATATAATGTTGGATCTGAAATCTCTCTAACCTTGTTATTGGGCCATCTCTCACTTCTATTCAGGTTAACGTTAGGTGGAAGTGTGCAAAGTTCTTAGTGCTTATGAAGGTTCTTGTAAAAGCCAAGAGTCTTATTGAATGGGAGATGTGAAAATGCTGGCTCTTTGTATGCCACCTGTGCTCAACCCTAGGTCTGGTGATGCTTGGCTTTTGTTGAACTACATAAGAGTATAGTTTTCATCAATTTTTCACAGCCTTTTGGTAGGAGCTATCTAGTTCCAGCTTCATGATCTCATGCCTTTGTTGTCTTATGGATGGGAATGAAGGAAGCAGCAGTATTCTCAAGAACGTGGCAGGGACACATGAAAAACTTTCTGGGATACGTATGCTCCCTTTATTGTGTTTACAAGATGTACAAGGTCAGTACACTCCCTTGGACACTGAATTTAGTTTGGAACCATGGGACATGTGCAGATTAAAGTAAAAGTGGAGTAACTGGAGTATTATAAGGCTGTGAGGTCCTCAAGAGACCTCTTTGCCCAGGGCTGACCACGAGTAGAGGCAATGCCTGGTCTGGTCACACTAAGATTGGAGCTACAATTTGTTAATGCCCAAGGAAAAAAGACATGGATGTCTTGGAACTGGAGGCAGGGAACAGTGTTCATCTTTTGTTTTCATGATCATTGTTGAAGTTTCTCACAGATAGCAGTCTGGTGGGTTTTTGTGCAGTCGCTGGAGAGTGTTGTTTACAAAGTTTACAATGAGGTATGCCCGTTGCACATGATGGTGTGCTGTAACTTCTGTGGGTGCTTGAGTTATGACACTTGAGTTTATGCACAGTTAAAGGCATACCTGTGCAAGTCAGAACCCTAAAGAGCCATAACACTGTATTGCAGCATGACCTCAAACAAAAACCTCATGCTTCTCACAACCAGGAATATATTGTTATGACCATCACACAGGCCTAGCCACTTGAGTCAAATAGTGTTCTCCAAATTCTGTGACTTTAATTGTGCCTTTTCATTTGTTCAACAAAGGTGAAGAGTCGAATGTATGAAGCTGAAGCAGCAAGGTGTACTAAGTGCCTAGTCTCTGGTCAAATTTGAACCAGAGAAATCATTTGAGCCTTCCTAGCCATCATTGTATTAGGGACAATGTACAATTGAGTGCTGGATCACTAAGAAGCACGTATCCTGAGATGTTGCTCCAATTGTAACTGTAGAATTTGCTTCAATCATTTCTAGTAGAGTCTGCTGTTTGACTCAGGGCTTTGGTGTGTTGTTTGTGATCGCAGTCCTCTACCAGCAGTGTTGACCCTGTCACTCAGACCCTCAGTGTGTTACTACAGTTTTTTGACATTGACATAAATGTCACACTTTGGTCTCAGGTTTGTCACTTATTTCCCATCTGTTCATCAGTAAAATATGTTGTGGTCATGGCTCATCTTACCCAATGCTGTTGGGTAGTTCTTGTGGGTTGAAGTCCTGATCTTCAGCACTCCTAGCACTATGTTTTTGGTGTTAAACATCACCTTCTCATTCTGGAACTCTGGGATTCCAATGAATTGTACTCCTCACCGTCCCAGCAATGTGTGTTGGTAAATATTACATTGAGTTAGTGATCATCCATTGGGTGTAAGGTTCATCATATATCTTTCAGCATTATCTGCACTACAGCAGTTGAATGTAGATCTCTGTGCAGAAGATCACTTCCTATTCAGCTGAAAGGCAGCTGTGGCTCAGATGCTCTGACATTTCTCTCTGGTTGATGTTACTTGTGATGTAAATCTCATTTTGTTCCATTTTGTTGTCTGCTGTGTGTTGCTTATATTGCACAGTATATTTCTCTCCTCTTCATTGGCATGTTGATCGCAATCTCTCTCCGAGGTTTTCTCTCAAATCTTATGAAGGTTTGCCATCTCAACCTGAACTATTTACCTTGTGCTTTGAAAGTGGGACTTTTGAACTTCAACAAAATGACTTCCATCACTGAAGTAATGAATGACCTCATGAACTGGCTTTTGCAGTTCTTCTTTGCAGTGTCTGCAGGCAGTAGCAACAACTCATCCAGTAATGTGGTCCTCTTCCTGTCCGAGATAATGGGCATGTACTTCGTGTCATCCATCCTTCTTATCAGGAAAAGCCTTGCTACAAAATACAGGTGATCAATGATGACTCTAGACCAAAATCCTTAATTGGAAAGTTGTATTGAAATATACAAATGGACACTCAATTTTAATGGTGAGAAGAGTGGTCTCTTGAGAGTTGTTATAGCAGAAAGCATGTGGTCGAAGAGTATAGTTTTTTAGACACTGCACAACATTGAACCATTTTTCCAAAACCCTACAGTAGTCAAGATTTTGTCAACAGATCAAAATTGATGCACCCTCTGTTTGCAAGACCCATTTTCAATTCCCATGGAAAGTTGTATTTGGATAAAGTTTTGTTTGCACAGTGGCCAGGTCACTAATCTTTTATCATGTAGGACAACTTGCCTTTTATCCCAGTTGAAGGGCTATATTGATTTGCCTGTCATAAGGTAGCACATTTATTCTATGGCCCTGAAATTTAAGTATCGGTTTTGACCATAACAATGTACTTTGACTCTATATGCAGAATTGTGATCACAGATGTGTTGGGTGGGGACATTCAATTCGACTTTTACCACCGCTGGTTCGATGCCATATTTGTTGCAAGTGCTCTCCTGTCACTTTTGCTTCTATCTGCCCACTATACATCACGGCGTGTGGACAAACATCCAATCGATTGATTCCTCATAGGTCATGTCCTAATCCTCCTCAGTTCTAGTCTTGTCATCACTCAGTGTTGTGTATATTGGACTCTATGGCTTTTCTGTCCTCAAAATTGAACATGAACAAGAAGAAAGTCCTCTTCAATACCCCCACCAATTGCTGCCTAGGTCTGCAGAAAACTCTGCAAAGCTGCTGCACGGTGTAATCCTGTTAGCAGCCCAATGATTCTTTTTTTGTAAGATGGTATAAAGTGCATAATGCTATGGTTAATGCAAAGAACTGAGGCCTTTTAATCCTTATCCATGATGTGTGTCACCCATGTGGCACCAAGGAAGTTGTGTTGGCCAGTGTAAAAGAATATGTGATCAATATCGCATTCAAAATTTTCTTTTCCATCGTTTACCAATGTGTTTTAAGTATGTTCAGTATGCTGTGTTTTGTTTGGAAGATAGCTAGTTTTTGAGAAAGTTGAAAATGTATGACTGGCATGGTGAGGATGGTGTGTGTCAAAAGTTCTAACTGGTTGCTAGCTCAGATCTGTTGGTATACCAGTGATACATCTACTGCCAGGTGCTATTTTATCTGGTCATCAGCACTGGAGTTCAGACCTTACAATAAGGTCATATGTTAAGTATGAGTTGTAGGTGGTCAATCTCATATGTTTCATGAGAG
>Ga0116228_10005915_pt1 | contig 10930 bp, 9 predicted proteins | sample S1TSphfallax_2_FD_89694 | JGI IMG/M metagenome (GOLD analysis project Ga0116228, IMG submission 89694) | Host-associated microbial communities from peat moss isolated from Minnesota, USA - S1T2_Fc - Sphagnum fallax MG | ecosystem: Host-associated > Plants > Peat moss > Unclassified | place: USA... | reverse complement strand
GCCGCGCAAGCTCCGCGCGCCCTTTCCCGCCGTCGTCGACGTGCGCGGCGAAATTTACATGCGCCGTAGCGCCTTCGCCGCACTCAATGCCGCGCGCGCGGCCGCGGGCGAAGCGCAGTTCGCCAACCCGCGCAACACGGCGGCCGGCGGCCTGCGTCAAAAGGACCCACGCGCGACCGCGCAGCGCAAGCTGTCGTTCTTCGCCTACGCGCTCGGCGCGTTCGAGGGCGCGGAGTTGCCCCGGACGCAGATGGCGCTGCTGAAAACGCTGCACGGGTACGGGTTTCCGGTCAACGAGCGGGCGACGGCGTGCGCGACGATCGACGACGTGATCGCATTCTGCGCCGGCTGGGAGAACGAACGCGCGAAGCTCGATTACGAGATCGACGGCGTCGTGATCAAAGTCGACGACCTGGCGGTTCAAACGAAACTCGGCTACGCCGGCAAAGACCCACGCTGGGCGACCGCCTTCAAATTTCGCGCGGCCGAAGCGCACACGAAGTTATTGGAAATCGCCGTCAACGTCAGCCGCTCCGGGAAGTTGAACCCTTACGCGGTGCTGGAGCCCGTGGTGATCGGCGGCGTGACGGTGCGCATGGCGACGTTGCATAACGAAGCCGATATCTTGCGCAAGGACATCCGCGCCGGGGATACCGTGATCGTGCATCGCGCGGGCGACGTGATTCCCTACGTCGTCGGGCCGGTGCTCGAGCTGCGTCCGCCCGATGCGCCGGTTTACAAGATCCCCGAAACGTGTCCGGTCTGTGGTTCGGCCGTCGATCATCCGCCCGAAGACGTGTTTTCGTACTGCACGAACGTTTCGTGTCCGGCGCAATTGCGCGAACGCATCCGGCACTGGTGCACGCGCGGCGCGATGGACATCGAGGGGATCGGCGACGCGCTGGCGAGCGCGCTGGTCGACGCGAAGCTCTGCGCGACCGTGGCCGACCTCTACGACCTCACGGCCGCGTCGCTCGCCGAGCTGCCGCGCATGGGCGAGAAGTCCATCGCCAACGTGCTCGCGGCCATCGAGGGCTCGAAATCGCGCGGCCTCGCGCGCGTGCTCGCGGCGCTGGGAATTCGCTACGTCGGCGGTCAGAACGCGGCGCTGCTGGCCGGGGATTTCGGAACGATCGACGCGCTCGCGGCCGCCACGCGTGAAGCGCTGGTCGCGACCGAAGGCATCGGCGATCAGATCGCCGAGAGCGTTTCGTTTTTCTTCGCACAGCCGCAGAATACCGAAGTGATCGAGCGGTTGCGCGCGCGCGGCGTCGATCTGACCGCGCCGCTGCGGCCCAAGAAGCCGGCGGGCGCGCTCGCCGGCAAGACCTTCGTGATCACCGGAACCTTACCGAGCCTCACCCGCGAGGAAGCGACTGAATTGATCGTCGCGGCCGGCGGCAAAGTGAGCTCAGCCGTCAGCAAGAAAACCAGCTATTTGGTGGCCGGCGAAGAGGCGGGTTCCAAGCTGGCCAAAGCCGGCAGCCTCGACGTCCCGGTCATCGACGAGGCCGCCCTGCGCGCGCTCGTAGCGGAGTCGTAGCGCACAGGCAAAGGCGGGTAACGGCGCATTCCACGGACCTCGATGTAGTGCCTCGGAGAGTTCCGCTTTCGGACTGAAAAAGTAGGGGAACCCCCACTGTGCATCGCTCGGAGGTCGACTTAGAATAGCCACATGTTTTCCTGGAGATCGACGATGACGTTGTCCACGGTCGTGCGAGTAGCCCTGCTCAGCGCGCTGGTTTCTCTCGCGTGGGCGCGGCCCGCCGCGGCGACGCCGCTCGCTACCGTCGTGTTCCCGTTCGCGGTTGGCGATTCGTTCACGTACGAGAACGCCGAAACCGACGTCGACAAGACGACGTCGGGAACGACTACGACGCCGTTCGCGTACACGTCGACGACGACCATCGGACCGGCCACCGTCTTCAATGGAGTTCACGCCTATCCGTTTCACACGACGGGGTCGTATCGGGAAGGGACCGCCGCCGTCACGATCGACGACCTCGAATGGCGGAACTTCGTACCCGCGGGCGGTCTCTGGTACTATTCGTCGTACGGGTTCGACGACTCCACGGCGAGCGTCAAGAGCTCGCAGATCACGGAATACATCACCGACAAGCATACGCACGTCACGCAGCCGTTCTACTACGACGTTCTCCCGCAGAGCCCGGGGACGTTCGCGGAGCCCGTGGCCGACATCGTGTCGTACGACGATTACGATCAGACCACGCTCGGGGCTTCGAACGTGCTGAGCTATACGGAGACGCGCGCCGGCGACGGCTCGCTCACGGAAAGCGGCATGGACTACGACGTGCCCTACCAGCACGTGGTCAATCCCAACGGCACCGGCACCGACCACGCGGGCCCCACGCAAGGCGGAACCCTGTGGACCATCGGCTTGCCGGTCAAGGGCGCTTCGGGCTACGTCATCCCGGCGACGGAAACGTACGCCGGGAAGATGCATACAAACGACGTGCCCGACTGGTACCCGGGCCACGCCGCCCCCACACACCCGCTGGCCGCGGCCAAGATGGTCGACGTGGGAGGGGTGGTCGCACCCGCGGGCTGCGGTACGCGCGCGGGCACGCCGGCGACGCTCTTGGCGTATTCGTACAACCAGCTCGATCCGATCAACGGCGACACCTACGTCGAAACCGATGATTATTACGTCGTCGCCGGGATCGGCCGCATCTGCCGTCTCATCAACATTCTCGAAACCTACTACGATAAGAAAGTAACCGGTAAGGTGACGGAGACGAAGACGACGACGTCGTCCGAAGTTCTCGCTTCCGAACATCTCGTTACGCCGCCGCCGATCGCCCTTTCGAAGCCTGCGCTGACCTTTACCGGTCTGGGAACCGCCGCGAACCAGTCCGTTACCGTCAGCGAGAGCGGCGACGTCGATCCGTTCACGGTCAGCAGTTCGAATCCGAGCGTCGCGACCGTTTCGCCGGCCGTGGTTGCCGATGGCGGCACGATCGTCGTGACGCCGGTGTCCGGCGGCCACGCCACGATCGTCGTTACCGACGCGGCTCAGGAAACGAAGTCGCTGACGATCTCGGTGACCGCGGCCACGCTGACGCTACGCGACCTGCCGGCGGGCACGAGTTCGGTCAGGCTCACGACGGTGAGCGGCGCGAAGGTAGCGCAGAGCGTGTTCGCGGCGAAGCCGGGGTCGGCCGTCGTTAATGCCGGCGTCCTGCCCGGCGCCGTCACGTTGACTTTGCAGGCATTCTCGGGGACGGGCGCGACCGGCTCGGTGCTAGCGAAGACGTCGGTGGCCACGAGCTTCGCGGCGGGAACGCAAAACGCGTTCGATGTTTCGAGCGCAAACTATCTGTCGTACTTCCACGTGCCGGCAGCCGCCATCGGATCTTTGACACGGGGCTCAGCCGGCGATCCGAACTTCTATTTTCTCTTCGGCGCGAGTTCGGCGGCGCATTCGATCGCGCAGATGACCGCGAGTGGGGTCTACAAGTCGTACGCCGAGAATCCCGTTGGCGAAGCCTCGCTCGCGCCGGGGAAGGCCGGTTCAGACCTGATCTGGTTCGCGTCGAAGTCGGCGCTCGGTTCGCTCTCGACCGCGGGCAAGACGACGCTGTACGCGACGACGCTGGGGGCATGCAAAGCGGCGTACGTGCCCCATTCGGTCACGCTCGGACCCAACGGAAATCCCTGGTACACCCAAACCGGCTGCGGCAATGCGGGGATCGGGACGCTGGCCGGCGGTAAGCCCGTGAGCTACCTCTTTCCGCTCGATGCGAATAAGAATCCGGCGTATGCCCTCTCTGCGGCGGCGCAGCATCAGATCGTTACCGGCGGTGATGGAAACGTGTGGTTCGTGGCGATCTCCTGCGGCGCCGTCAGCACCGCGAGTTGCACCGGTTCCACCCAGTACGCGGTCGGCCGCATCACGCCCAAGGGCGCCCTGACGTTCCTCGATCTCAAGCTACCGGTGACGTGCCCGACGGCGTACCTCGCGCCGGGCGGCGACGGTAACGTTTGGTTCGTCACCTGCGCCGCCGGCGGGAAGGCGTCGACGGTCGTGCGCATCACGCCGGCTCTGGTCGCCACCACGTTCGCGGGCGTGACGACCGTCGCCAACGACATTGCCGAGGGTCCTGACGGAAACGTGTACCTGACCGATTCCGGCGAGATCGCGCGACTCGTGACGACCGGGTCGCAGATCGGCCGCGTCGATTATTACTATCCAACGGCGAACGTGCCGTCGACGAACTCGATCGGCACCGGACCCGACGGCTTGCTCTACGCAACGAACGCCGGCGCCTTCGTCGACAAGATCAGCCCGCCGTCACCGTAAATTTTGCCTACCTTGCTTCCGTGTTCTTGGGGCGGCCGCCCTTGAGCCCATTGAGTCGTGATGCGGCCGCCTTCTTGTCACTCGTCTTGCCTTTGGAGCGCCGGCCCAAGGCTCGCGCCAACACCGGCCCCAGTTCGTCTGCCAACAGTCCCGGAACATAGATGTCGACGTTGAGCTTCCGGAACGAAATACCGTCGCCACCCGGCTGGATACTGATTGTCGCGACATCCGCCGGCGCGGCATCGGCCAACTCCGCGATCTGCGCACGCGGCAGGCTCACGGTTATTCCTTTTCTGAGCGTGAGGTCGAGAGTGTCCGCCCTGCGGTCGTAGATTGCGGTGATGACGTCGTAGGGGCCCGCGGCTGGCGCGGTTTTCAATGCTGCCTGATACATTGCGTCGGTCAGCGGCTGGATAACGACGGGCGTCGCGAGTTTTCTAGCCATTGTATTCGATCCACCATAGCATGAGCCGATCGAAATGCTCGGCAACCAGGTCACGTGCGCGGGCGACATCGCGGCGGCTCATACGGACAAGCCCATACGGTGTCAGGCTTGCGTCGAGACGCACGAGCACCTTCGTGCCTGCCTTCACCACGTGCACATGCGGTCTGTGGCCTCGCTCGTCTCTCGAATTAACGATCAAGCGGAATCCTTCGACCTCAAGCGCAGGCATACCTACACTGCTTGGGTTAGCGTCGATCGAAGTCGGTTTGCGCGTCCGTTGTTGGAGCAACGGTCGCGAGTTGCGGTTGTTCAACGCACCGGAACATCTCGGAACGGTAAGTGCCCGTTACGTCGAAAAAAGGCGACTCCGAGCCCTCGGAATTGTCAAATTCTAGATCAAGCGGCCGACGAAACGGTCGTCCAGATCCAGCCGCCGTAAGCGCGGCGGCGCTGTCGCGGTTACTTCGGAGCGCTTACCGAGGCCGAGTTGAACTGTGAGAAATCCATCGACACGCGTCCTCGGCTGGTCGTCGAGTCCACGTGATGGATCAGTCCATCGCCGAAGACGTACAGCGTAGACGTCGAAGCCCTTTTCGTGCTCGCGGACTTGTAGATGTGCGCGGGTTGCCCGCGCCACAAGCCCATCCCGGCGTAAACGCAGGTAGCGTCGGACCCTTGGGGCTTGAACGAATCGGCGGTGGCGAAAACGGAGGTTCCGTCGACGCCGGGTGCCGTTTTCCAGGCGCCGCCGTCGATGCGCTGCCATGCCTGGTTGCCGATGGCGATGATCTCGATCTCGGACTGCGTCACGTGGAAACGGTCCGGCCGCACGAGGTCCATCGTCGTCTGGCCGGCCGCGCCGGGGCCGGTTATGACGACGGCATGGTATGAGCGGAGCGATTCGGTCGCCTTGATCGGCGCGTTGCACGGCCCGAGGTCGGCGAGCGCGAGAGACGGCGCGAGCGTCCCAAAGAGGGCCAGCGCGAGGAAAGGAAGAGAAGTCGTCAACGATCGTTTCATGGGACGACGGTAACACGCGGCCGTCGCGTGGGCGTCCCATCGGTCACGACACGAATGTGGAGGGGCGGAATGTTGCGGAATCGTCAATTTCGGCTTGCGGAACGGCCGGCGGGACGAGTCGATGAGCGTACCTTTGCGCTCGGCGAGGCCGACGTGCCCGTGCCGGGCGAGGGTGAAGCGTTGTTGCGCACGCTTTATCTCTCACTCGATCCGACGAACCGGATTTGGATCACCGATATGCCCCAATATATGCCGCCCGTGCAGATCGGCGACGTGATGCGGGGCTCAGGCGTGGCCGAAGTCGTCGAGTCGCGGGATCCGAAGCTGGCGCCGGGCGATCTCGTGACCGGCATGATCGGCTGGCAAGATTACTCGCTTTCCGGTTCCTCTCTTGCCGTGCGGAAGGTGCCGCGCGCTTACCCGATTCCGACACTGCTCAACGTCGGCGGCGGCACCGGCCTAACGGCGTATTTCGGGCTCACCGACATCGGGCAGCCCAAGCCGGGCGAAACCGTCTTCGTCTCCGCCGCGAGCGGTGCGGTCGGGTCGGTCGCGGGTCAAATCGCGAAGATCCTCGGGGCGCGCGTCGTCGGCATCACGAGCGGCGCCGAAAAATGCCGGCATCTTATCGAGGATTTGGGGTTCGATGCCGCAGTCGATCGCACGAATCCCGACTGGTGCGACGCGTTGGCGGCGGCGACGCCCGACGGCATCGATGTCGACTTCGAAAACGCCGGCGGCGCCATCATGGAAGCGGCCATGCAGCGGATGAACCTCTTCGGACGCGTCGTGCTCTGCGGCATGATCGCCGGGTATAACGACTCGCACAAAGCGCTGGGCGACTTCGAACTGATCTTGATGCGTCGCCTGACCGTGCGCGGCTTCATCATCCTGGATTACGCGCCGCGCTTCGGCGAAGGCGTGCGACAACTGATGCAGTGGGTGGCCGAAGGCAAGATCAAACACCACGAAACGATCGTGGACGGGCTCGAGAATGCGCCCGCCGCGCTCAACCGGCTCTTCGACGGCGATAAACTCGGCAAACTCCTCATCCGCGTGACCGAGGGACGATAGCCAGGCGTACGCGGCTCCATGGAAATCCGAGCTGACGTTGTTAGCGTAGCGAAGCGCCTAGGCCTCGGGCGCACCGGCAGCCTCGATGACGCGTAGCGCGTCTTTTAGGCGAGCCGTGTCTTCGTAGATGCGGTCTTCGATAATGCGGGCCCACGAGATTCGCAGGAATTGCATGCCTTCGTTGCGGTACGGTTCGCCGCCGGGGAGCGAAGCGCTGACGCTAAAGCGCGTCGCGACCGTCGTGTTCCACGGGGTTCCGTTGACGACGGCCTGCAACGGCGTTATGTGCAATCCGGGGAAGAACTGGTGCAATCGCTCGAACCACGCCGCGATCGCGGCGCGACCGTGCTGTTCGCCACCCAGCGCGTGGTCGCCGTAGAATTGGAGCGTCGCGTCCGGTGCGAACTGCGTGGGCAGGTTCGCGCCGCGACCGCTGCTGATGTCGGCGAATGACTTACGCAAGATGCCGCGGACGACGGCATGGTACGGGGCGAGTAACATTGCGGTAATCCTTTCGTCCGGGCCCTCGCCGGGTGAGATCCGGCGCGAGCCGAGAGTTTCTCGCGGCTGGGGGTTTGCCGCCCCTAAGAACTCGGATCCTTGGCAGGGGCGTCTCCCGCCAGGGCCGTATTACCGCCGTTAACCCTGGACAATTTAAATTCAACTGTGGAGTGTGACTCATGCCGAATGATGCTTTCGGCCACTCTCAGCCGAACTCTCGCAGCCGTGCTTTCTGTACGCCGGACGCGACCGAGGCTGATGTGGCTACCCGCGGATTCTCAACTCGAGCGATCCGGACCGGACAGGACCCATGCAGTGCCACGGGGGCGACGATCGTGCCCGTCTTCCAGACGGCGACCTTCACGCAGGACGCCGTCGGGGTGACGAAGGGCTACGACTACTCGCGCTCGGGTAACCCGACCCGCGCCGCGCTCGAAGCGCAGCTCGCCGACCTGGAAGGCGCCCGCTTCGGGTGCGCGTTCGGGTCCGGCATGGCCGCCGCCAACGGCGCGTCGTTCAGCTTCCTGCGCAGTGGCGATCACGTCGTGGCGACCAAGGATCTGTACGGCGGCACGCACCGGCTCTTCTCCGACGTCTTCTCCCGCTATGGCATCGAGACGACGTACGTCGACATGTGCGACCTCGAGGAGACTTGTGCCGCAATCCGCTCGAACACGAAGCTACTCTGGATCGAGACGCCGACCAACCCCCTGTTGCGCATCGTCGATATCGCGGGCGTCGCGGCGCTCAAGCGGCCGGGCCTGATCGTCGCGGTCGACAATACCTTCGCGACGCCGTACTGGCAGCGTCCGCTCGAGCTCGGCGCCGACGTCGTGATGCACTCGACCACCAAGTATCTCAGCGGTCACAGCGACGTGGTCGGCGGCATCGTCATCACGAACGACCCGGACTTGCACGCGCAGATCGCGCTGCACCAAAACGCCGTCGGCGCGGTGCCGGGCCCGTGGGATGCGTACCTCACCCTACGCGGCGCGAAGACCCTGGCGCTGCGCATGCGCGAGCACGAAGCCAACGCGCACGCGGTCGCGCACTTCCTCGAAGCGCGCGACGACGTGTCGGCGGTGTACTATCCCGGGCTCGCATCGCACGAACACCACGCGCTGGCCAAGCGGCAGATGCGCGGATTCGGAGGCATCGTTTCCTTCCGCGTTCGCGGCGGGGCGGAGCGCGCGCTCGAGATCGCGCGTTCGATGAAGATCTTCAACCTCGCAACCTCGCTCGGCGGCGTCGAGTCTTTGGTATGCAGCCCGTGGACGATGACCCACGGCCCCGTGCCCGAGGCCCGCAAGATCGAACTCGGCCTGACCCAAGAACTGCTGCGGCTCTCGGTCGGCATCGAGGACATCGCCGACTTGCTAGCCGACCTCGGCGGCGCGCTCGACCGGACCGCCCGGCTCACGCTCGTCGCCTGAGGGCAAATTAGATAGCGACGGTCGCTAAGACGGTCGACTGTGACAGACGGTCGAAGCGTGGAGGCCGCCAGATATGGAGTAATCAACGTGAGTGAACAAACCGAACGCGCCGTCCTCGCCGGGGGCTGCTTCTGGGGCGTCCAAGACCTGATCCGTAAATATCCCGGCGTGCTGAAAACGCGCGTCGGATACACGGGCGGCGACGTCCGGAATGCGACCTACCGCAACCACGGGACGCATGCCGAAGCGATCGAGATCCTGTTCGATCCGAGTCAGATCAGCTATCGCACCCTGCTCGAGTTCTTCTTTCAGATCCACGATCCGACGACGCTCAACCGCCAGGGCAACGATCGCGGCCTGAGTTACCGCTCCGCGATTTTCTACACCAACGACGAGCAGCGCCGCGTCGCGGAAGACACGATCGCCGACGTCAACGCCTCCGGCATTTGGCCAGGAAAGGTCGTTACCGAAGTCGTCCCGGCCTCCGACTTCTGGGAAGCGGAACCCGAGCATCAGGACTACCTCGAGCGCATCCCCAACGGCTACACCTGCCACTTCATCCGCCCGAACTGGAAGCTCCCGCAGCGCCAAAAAGTCGGCTGACAAAAGCCGACGGCGATTGGTCGAGAGTCTGGCAACAGGCAGACTCATCGTATTGCTGGCTTGGGCCGTCAGGCGACCCCTTTGTGCAGATCTGGGTTCACGCGCGTGCCAGCCCTGCGCTATACTGAGTGACGATGCAAAGAATTGTGCCGGCGGGGTACGAGGCCGACTTTGCCCTCTGGGCGGAATCGCAGGCCGCGGCGTTGCGCGATGGCCGCTTCGCCGATCTCGACCTGCCCAACTTGAGCGAGGAGATCGACGCCCTGGGCCGCCGCGACCGCCGCGAGTTGCGCTCGCGCCTGACCACGCTTTCCGTGCACCTGCTAAAGCTGCTGTATCAGCCGGAGCGCGCGTCCGGCTCTTGGCGCGGTACGATCGTCGAGCAGGCCACGCGCATCGGCGAGTTACTCGAGGATTCACCCTCGCTTCTGCAACACGTGGCAGCATTCACCGATTCGGCGTACGGCAACGCGCGGCGGCAAGCTGCGGCCGAGACCGGCCTCCCGATTGAAACGTTCCCGGAACAGCGAACGCCCTTGTTCGACCGCGCGTTCGCGCTGGCCATGGGCCGCCCCGTCGAATAGCGCGCGTCGCTTCGCGCGCTAACGAACCGCCCTACAACAAGCGCGTCAGACGCGAGCCGGGGCGGCGTTCGGGGAGGGGCGGTAGGGCGAGGCCGAGCGAGTCGGCCACGTCGCCCGCGATGACGCCGACCGGGCGCGTCGCGCTGGCATGACGGCCCGCGAGACCGTGCCAATAGGCGCCGACGCGGGCGGCGTCGACGGGCGCCAGGCCCTGCGAGAGCAAGGTCGCGATCACGCCCGAGAGCACGTCGCCCGTGCCGGCGGTCGCGAGGGCGCTCGTTCCCGTGACGTTGACGTGGACCGTCTCGCCGTCGTCGATCAAGGTGGCGTTGCCCTTGAGCAAGGTCGTGATGCCGGTGCGCGCAACGAACGCGCGCAGACGCGCCGTGCGGGTGCCGGGCGCGATGGTCCCTTCACCCGAGAGGCGCGCGAATTCGCCCGCATGCGGCGTTACGACGCACGCCTTGCCGCGCAAGAGTTCGAGGTGCTTGCCAAGGTGGTAGAGCGCGCTCGCGTCGGCCACGAACGGCCGCTCGAGCCGTTCGATGAACCCGCGCACGATTTCCCCGACCGTATCGGAAAGTCCGAGGCCGGGGCCGATCGCCACGGCGTTGGAGCGGCTCGTCAGGTGGAGCAGGCTTTCGATCGTGCCCTCGACATCGCGTTCGTCGAAGGTGACGACGACCTGTTCCACGAGGTGCGCGCGGATCAGCGGTGCCGCGCCGGCCGAGGCGGCCACCATCACGTAGCCGGCGCCGGCGCGGGCGGCGCCACGCGCGCAGAGCACGGCCGCGCCGGGGAACTGTTCGGAGCCCGCGAGCACGAGCGGCGCGCCCGCGATGCGCTTATCCGAGTCTTCGCTGCGGTGCGGCAGCAAGCGCAAGAATTCCGTCTCGTCGAGCGCTGCGAAACGCGAACCGGCATGGCCGGCATCGCCGGCCGCGTCCTC
>Ga0116228_10005914_pt1 | contig 10930 bp, 9 predicted proteins | sample S1TSphfallax_2_FD_89694 | JGI IMG/M metagenome (GOLD analysis project Ga0116228, IMG submission 89694) | Host-associated microbial communities from peat moss isolated from Minnesota, USA - S1T2_Fc - Sphagnum fallax MG | ecosystem: Host-associated > Plants > Peat moss > Unclassified | place: USA... | reverse complement strand
TTTTTCAAAATTGTGATATTGGAAACTTGGGAAAAAATTTCCCATGAAAAAAAAGAAGAAAATTATAGTGGAATTTTCATTAGAAAAAATTAAAATCCTATAAATTTCTGATTTTTTTTCAAAAAAAGGGAGAAAAATTTTCTAGAAAAGAAAATGCCATTGGAGAGATAGGTGAATTGCATTACTCCCACAATTTTGCTTTGTTTGCATTCAATGTGTACAGAACACATTAGTAAATGCCCCCCATGTCTTGGCAGCTGCCAATCCTTATGTGGGCTCCATAATAATCAACACCCCAGCAACTAACTTTTCCAGCTATTGAAGCCCCTCCTCCCCCACCAGTGTTTTGTTTTAAAGGAATTTTGGAAGTGGCCTAAGTGGCTACTACTACTGTTTGCTAGAGCTAGCAACCTAGGTGGCTACTACAATCACAAGCATGTACATCTTTCGACGGGCTATACAGATACAACAAATGGCTACTTTCTCTTTGGAGGTGTGGTGTATTTGGCTATTGTAGGATGTATTGTGTATTTGAATAGTGGCTAATTCAATTTTGACAGAGTCTCAATTAGGCTATAGTAGAAAAAAAAATTTGGAGTCATTTGGTGAGTGTTGTAGAATTGGAGTGGCAAACTTAATTAAAAAATAAATTGACAAATCATGTACGAGGGAGTTGGACCCTTGTTTGGGAAGACATTGCACCTAGTGGTAGCAAATCATTCTGACCTGCAAGTCACACATTAGTTCAATCTTACAAAAAAATTTAAATGGGAGCTTGGAAGGAGAAATTTACCCAAAGGCATTGAAGCTAGAATACATCAAGTTACAAGAACTCTCCTGGTTTTCTCCTGAGTCCAAGCTATGATGGCATCATTGTAAAGAAACGTGTCAATGATATAAAAAGGTTGTGTAAACATTTGAACCACAAGATCCAAATGTTCACATAGACGATTTTGTAATCTTGTTTTCATAAATGGTTCTGTAATCTTATCTTCGTGAAGGTCAAGGTTAAGAAAGTTTTTTCATCTTCCACAAAACCCATAATTTGAACCATAACCAATTTTGCCAATTTATGAGTTCAAAAAGTCGGGCACATGATAAAAACATTGTTAAATAACTTCTTTCAAAGTCTAAACATTGGATTTAGATCCATCAACTAGTCCATAGCCCATTGAACATTAAACATCATTGTAATCTTGAAGAAAGAAGACTGCAAGTCCAAAATACTCACATCAAGTACTAATAAGATCCAAGTTTGGGTGGATCCAAGCTTCTTAGGTTGACAATAAAACCTTTTCAAAATAGCCATATGAATAGGGAAGTTCGCCTCACATGAAGATTTTATCTAATATTGTAAATAAACACACCTAAAACATCCATGACATTCTATGCAAAAAACCATTTTTCAAGCTCATCATTGAACTTAAAAACATTATCTTTGCACCTGACTGATGGTATGTTGGAAGATAACACGAGCAACAAACATATAGATTGACGTCTAAGCACAAGAAATGCATCATGATAGAAGCGCCAACAATATAAAAACTCAAGTTCTCAAAACCAGTATTCAAATCATGTGCCCATTCATGCACCACCATATTTGATGTGCCATTCAACAAGTTGTGGTACCCATCAAACACATCATGCATGCATGTAGGTACCCAATAATAGATATATGTTTAACATAATTTTATTATAACAACAAAATCATAAATAAATCATTACTAAAGCTTGCAAAATCTAATCAAATTATTGAACCTTTCGAACATGGGCATTGATGCACCCCCAAGCTCCCTAATAGACTCAACTGTGAATCCAAATGTGAAAACAACAAGGATAGGGAATTGGGGTACGTTCCCTATCTCGTAGCACTTCGAGAGAAGAAAAGGCGTGTTGGAACTCTAGGATGAGGATTAGGACAAGTGATAAGCGGGTCAATTATTTTCACGAACATGCATAAACCAAACAACAAGTTGGTTAATGCATAATTAGAGCATTTTTGGTGCGGATAAGCCATTGGCAAACATAGACTCACAAGATTCACCACAGCTCGAACTTAGGGGCAACCACCACCTTCCCCTTTATAGTATCATATGTGCTTAACCACATGGCTTACACCCAAATGTCATTTTGTCCCAGGAGTCTCAAGTTGGGAATCCCGAAATTCCTAAAATTGGGACTCTCACAACTTTGGAAGCCCATAACTTCTCGTGAAAACCTTTGATTGAGACGAGGTCTCAAGCAAAGTTGTAGCCCTAGTCAAGAGCTTTCCAAAGATATGTGGCATGCCACTTGCATGCAAGTAAATCAGGGCGATTCCTGACTTTTAATGGTTGAGAGTCAAATTGTCAATTTGATTCTTGACTCTTTTGGCCATAACTTATGTTTTAAGTACCTAAATGGGTCATGCAAGCCTTTTAGACATCTACATTCCAAAAAATTTCCAATGATATAATGAATTTTTTAATCCAACGAGTTTTGATCCCTGAAATTGCCCTCTGAAAATTCAAAAGTCCATCGGGAATCGATTTTCCAAAATGAGAGTTCACTTAAGAGTGTGGGGGTTGATTCCTTCACATTCTTTTACACTCCCTGGAGCGTGAAATGTGACTCTCAGACTTCATTTTTAGCCCGCACCTTTATAAGCCCTTGCCTTAGTTGCGAGCCCAAGGTTAGGGTTACGACAAGCATAATACAAGGAAGTCCCATCATTACCTCCAAATCACAAAATAATTCCAAATTATGGGCATTTTGAATATTACTACTAGCATCTTGATGCATTTTTAAAACTATGGCATAATACTTAGACATGACCCTCTTAGTTGGGAGTAGCATAGAAATCCAATAGGTTTTAATTTTTTCAAAACTCATTGACCTTTTGTTTCCACAATATCAACTAAATCAACAAACTCTTAGGTTTTCTTTGGACTATGAAAACAATATGCATACAAACTTTGTAGCATATTTTCAATCTTTCTCACAATGCCCATTCTAGAAAAAGTTTAGACTATGGGATTGGTGCAATGGTTCATACAATGCACACCAATCATGAATTGTGCATTCTCCTCTTTCAACTGAATTATCACACCTATTCTAATGCCTTAAAACACATTCACCCCATTAGTTCCAAATGTAATTAGTTTAGATGCAATTGTTTCCTGACAAAAATCACCAAGCAACACCATGCCATCCATCAATATGTGTTTCAAATTACCATAAGGGGCCCCATCAACCACATGCTACAAGGATGATAACTAAGGTGTCCAAACTATGTTTCCAAAGGTTGTCCAATTTAGGGGCCAATAACTTTTCCTTACCTTCTATTTTGGTACAAACCGTGCATTTGACTTAATGCACCTTGCCATGTGCATCCACCACTGATTCAACCCATGTTAGTTTAACACTCTAAACATCTTGAAACACCCTATTTAGTTCGATAGTCCTTTCGTTTCCTCTTAATTTCTTCAACAAAAATCCACATATTAGCATTAAAAAGAGGTGTAGGATCAAAAGGGATAGGGTTTGGAGGTTGGTTACAAGAGGATGTTACACTTGATGCATCAATTTGAAAAAAAAAATCATGGAATCTGAATTTTCTTGAAAGATGCAAAGGTGCCATGTTCAAAAAATAATCACAACAATAGTAAATAATTTGTAAGATTTGCAACAACAATTTCCAACTTTGTAACTTTGTTGTCAACAATCAACAAACCCCAATTATGTTATCAACAACCAATAAATTATAAAGTTATACATTATAATATGTAGATTGCAACCAATAAACCTTAAAGTTGTACATTGTAATTTGTAGATTGTAACCATTAAACCCTAAAGCTCTACATTACATAGTGTAGTCTATAGACTACAACCACTAAACCTTAAACCTCTACACTACATAGTGCAGTTTATAGATTGCAATTAGTAAACCCTAAAGCTCTACACTAAAGTTTATACATTACAACCACAATATCCCAAACCTTTACATTGTGCATTTTGCAACCAATAATCCATTAAAACCTTTGGAATTTGGAATGGCACACTAACGAGTTTGTATTAATCTAAAGTTTAAAGACAAAAAATTTAGAGAACATTAAACCTTGAAATCAATAAGATGTGAAATAATAAGTTTAATCAAATTTGTTACCTAATTGAAGTTCAACAAAAACCCTAAACCCTTCAACCACACACAAAACCATGAAAAAAATTCAAATTGAAAGTTATTAAAAATTGTTGGAAATTTAAAGAATACCTCCATTGCAAATCTCTAAAATTCCAAGTTGCTTGTTCACTTGTTGTAGATTGCAATCAAGTCCAAAATCCACAATTGTGATTCATCCATCAATAATTATTATTGAATCAAAATACACAACAAAATGCACACACAAACTACTAAACCACCAAACTCCAGTGCACATTACACAATGACACAAACCACTAGTGATCATTGCATTACATAGTACATAATGCACACATTACAAACTTTGAAATCTAGAGACATTGACTATAGTAACTTGCAAAGAGAAAATTAAGGTAATGCTACAACAAGTTGGGATTTGGGAATTGAGATCATAGCTCTTTGGAGTTTAATCAGGCTTTGGCAATGATTGATTGACAATTATCAACTAATGACAACCTCAACTTGCAAGTTGCATGACATAATAACACATCATAACCCTTCAATGCACAAGGGCACTCTAAAGATTGTAGTTCGCAATTTTTGAATCTTCCTAAGTTTGATGTGACACTTTGAATAGTTGACTAAATGGTCTAATCCAAGTTGTTTTAACTAGTTGCTCGCAACTTGCAAGTTATAGACTACTATCATGATTGATTAGCATGCTTTAATTTTTGAATGATGATGATTTTTTAATGGTTGACTAGGTCATCAAATCTTTAAAAGCATGGCCCATGGCCCATGCCCCATTGCACATCATGAAACCAAATCCTAACTAAAACCTTCATAATTATAGAATTTGGCAAGTTCAAACAAAAGGTCATAGTTGGTGATGGCAATCTTGCCTTCTTTGTACTTGACAACAAGCATCGAAAAAAAGATGATGGTCATCGTAGTCTTGGCAAAAAAGGAAAATGATCAGTAATAGACAATGATATTGGATGGCTTGATGGAGCCATGTGGCGGTTGGCATTGTTGTGGGTTCGCCATGCATGGTGAGGGGGATTAAGGTTTAAGAGGAATTATAAGTGAAGTTTTCATTCTAGTACGTAGCCTTGTGCTGATTTTGATTTTATTTTGGTCTTATCTTTTAGGCATAAAAGTAGGATGCCACATTTTTAGGTCAAATTTTTGCGATATTTTGTTGTTAAAAAAAACACTACTCCCCATCAAAACCTTCTTTCTTTCTTGGGCTAAAAGTTTTAACCATTTCCAAATTTTTAATGTGGTTGTGCAACTCTTTTTTTTTTGGTGCAAAATTTTACACTATTACGGAATTTTAAAATTTTAATGTCACAACTTCAATGATGTTTTGGAAAAAATGACAAATATTACTTTTTTAAAATTTAAAAATCACCATTTTTTATGCACAAATCAAGTAGATAGCCAAAAGTATAAAATTGTTTTTTTTTCCCTTTCATATTTGATAAATAGCCAAATTTGGCTACATAAGTTTAGCAATGATTGCCATCTTGGCTACACCACCGAAGGAAAAAAAAATTGTTTTTGAATTTGTTTTTCCCTTCCTAAAAACATCTAGAGTGCTCCAAATGAGACCTTACACAAATATTTTTCACACCCAAGTTTAGTTTTTTTTTTTTTTTCCCCAACCCCACCCATGAAACTAAAACTATTAAGATAAGTGGGAGACTATTGATAGTAATCCACCTTGACAATCATATTATTTAATTAACCAACAAGAGGTGTTAGGTTTTATTATACCCTTTATTAGTTTCAACAAACAATGCATGAATCCTCCGCCAAAACCATTATGCTAAGCCAAATTGATATGTTTTGACTTTTTTTCATCTAATTTTAATGTGCACAATCAATTGTTAGAGATTGAGCACTAGTGGAGTTGTTGATGAACTAGATCTTTTTGTTATGAAAACTTCAGTTTTATTGGTTTTGCCCATAGGAAATAAACTACGCATTTGTGCAGGACTTGGATTTGGGGATAACATTTTGCTCACTCATTGGCCAATGTGGAGATGACAAATGTTTACATAAAGAAAATTTTCACATGGATGTAATTTGCCATGTTTGGGTGGATGTAACCCTACGTACATTAGGTTTTCAAATAGTTGAATGTTATAGGTTTTGATAACTATCACAAAATCTAAAAGGATTATCTTCTTTGGCCAAATTTTATGTTATTGGAATTATAGCCCTAGTTGGAATGGCGAATTGTCAATAACCATATTAATGGCCTTCACAACTTACAAGATCTTAGGTAATCCACAATGATGTTCTTGGATGAATTGATTTCATAGGGAGTATCAACATCCTGGAGAAGAAAGCTGGAGGTCGTGAAGAAAAACCCTTCTCCAAATCCCCTGTCGCAGTATTGAAGCAGGAGAGCAAAAAAGAGGTGAGGGTGTTTTTTTGTGGTTGCGTGTGAGCAGTTTGTGGGTGTATTGTGGGACAAGAGAAGATGAAAGGGGAGGATATGGGAGGGAAAAGGAAATTTGGTTTATGTGTATTGGGGATGTGACTGTCTTGTCCACTTTTGTGGGTTGTGTGGGTATTGTAGTTGGTTTAGGATCATCGATGAAAGCTTGGGTGTAGGATCATTAATAAAAACTTGGGTGGTGTTGTAATGTGCAGAGGGCAATAAGGAAGTGTGGGCGAATGATATGGTGAAGAAGGCATTCAAGTAAAAGTTGTTTTTTTTACTCATGTTTTTTTTGCCTTCTCTCTCCATGGGTAGATTCATGAAACTTGGAAATGGGAGATTTCTTCTTCACATGTGTTGGGTTTTAGAGGAAAAGGAGATTAAAGATAATTGAGATGTGGAAATGTAGAAGTGAGATATAAAGAAGAAAACACTAAAATGACAAAATTGTGGAAGGTGTTTTTGTTTTTATCTAACACATCATGGACATGGTGTTTTTGTGTGTGTGTGTGTGTGTGGGATTTAGAATATAGGGTATACTAGAGCAACTGAAGACATTTGGTAGGGAGCTTGCCATGAGCTCATAAGAAGGATGGGGATCATTAAAAGAGTTTTTGGACTTAGTGAAATCAATTGGAAAGGCAAAGTCCAAGGTAGAGGAGGATCATTGCAACAAAAATTGAAATGTTAAAAAAGAAAATTGTGGAACTAGATGTGCCCCATAAGAAAATGAAATGTACTATTATTAGACTTGTGTACATAGAGATGTTGGGTGATGATGCATCATTTGGTTACATTTAAGCTATCAAAATGACACATGACAACAATCTTTTGTTGAAGAAGAATGGACTTAGTTGTCATTCTCTTCCTGAATGAAAATCATGACCTAATCATTTTAATTGTGAAGATAATTCAGAAGGATTTGAAGTTAGATAATTATCTTGTGTGTTGTGTGACACTCACTATTGTGTGCAAGCTTTTGAATGTTGTCTTGTTTCAAGTGGTGGAAGTATTAGCAGACCCCAAGGGGCTTGTGAGGAAGAAGGCTATCATGGCTTTGCACATATTTCATTAGCACTCACTAGCACTAATTATCATCTTATCCCTAAATTTTGATAGGTGTGTTGTGTTTCTACAAATACCATGATCTCAAGTGATGACTAGTTAGGGAAACATAATGTTGTATTAAACAAATTTCACCAATATCTTTTGATCACCATTTATGGGTTTGTAACCAATTGGAGGAAGTTATGTGCATTTTGGAAATAGGTTTTGTAAACCTACAAAGTGTTGCTTGCTCTCTACTATTGCTTTTCTTCTTCTTCTTTTTTACTTTTATTTGTGCATAAAAGATATGCTGGATGTGGGTGAGGCGGATTCTATGTGATAAGGACCTAAGTGTGATGAGTGCAGCATTATGTGCACTCTTTGACCTTATGACAACAGATGCAAACATTTACAAAAAATTGATTACCAGGTTTGTCAGATTTTCAAGCAAGTTGTTGAACATTTGAGTTTCAAAGCTTTTTGATTACCATCAAACTTTTGTACCTTCCATTGAGGTGCTCGATTGATAACTTAGGAAGAACTAAAAACTCACATATTTTTTGTACACATGTCGATACATTCAAATGCTTCCAATGTAGAGGCCTTTTTGGAATTTGAATGTTGTTTAGGCTTGGTTTAGAATCTGTTAAGCGATTGGCTTAAATGAGTTTTCCACTTGTCAAAGATTTTGTTTTGGAAAGTTATGCATGTCATGAATGATTGCTTTGTGTGTTATCGATCTATGTATGAGGCAAAATACTTATTGATTTTTTGTTTGCGGGTGAGTGTAGATCAAGTTATTGAAAATATTAGCATTGTTGGGGGGTGGGTGAAAAATACATGAATGAAAATATGTATGGTGTGCTGGTTGAAGTTTTGAAAAGAAGTGACCTTGCTTCCAACATAGGGAATGCCATCCTGTATGAATGCATTTGCACTATCACCACCATCCATGCAAGCCCAAGGCTTCTTGAGATAGCTATTGCAATCGCCTTTTACTTTTTGAAGGTAGTTCTTTCCCAATTGTCTTGTAGAGGAAGATTGCTTCTATGCAATGAAGATGTACATATTTTTTATAACTTCAAACTTTTCAAATCAACATAGTATGGTGGATTTTGCTAATTGCAACATATGTGTATATATTATGTTTCATCCAACAAGTGCTGGTGTGGAACATAATGAGAATCACAATTACAAGCACATAGGCATTGATGCATTGGGGTGTGTCATCAAGATAAATTTAGACTTTGTAGAACAACATCAATTGGATGTAATTGATTGCCTTGAGGTATGTGATACCCAATTGGTTTGTCTTACTTGAATATCTTTCATCTTTTTTTTCTCTCCATTTGATTTGCTTCCATGCTTTTGGATTCATTGACACGTGCACTGAACTTGTGTTTAAAATGATTCATAGGATCCAAATGATACATTGAAGCACAAGACTTTGGATCTTTTGTAGAAAATGACTAAGTCTAGCAATGTAGAGGTGATTGTGGAGCATATGATAAGTTACATGCGAACCCTCAATGATGCCCACAAGAAGATAGAGCTTGCAAGTCGACTTATTGAGTTGGTTGAATGATTTGCTCCCAACAACTAATGGTTCATACAAGTATTTGCCACCATCCACTAAATGCACTTTCATTTAACAAGTTTGTTGTTTAGTCACTTGTGGTCTTAACAATTTTTTTTGGATTTTTGAAGGAGTTGGCTTGCTTGGCTAGGTTGGGCATGGTATTGGGATTAGATAATGAACAAGGTGTTTGAGCTAGCAGGCGACTTGGTGCCTCTCAAAGTTGCACATGATTTGATGCATCTCCTTATTGAAGGTGCTAGTGAAGATGATGAAAAGGCTAACTCCCTCTTGCGATCTTTTGTTATATGACACACCCATTCCATTTGCTTCTTTTAGAACCATGAAAGTCTTAGTCATAATGCTTGTTGTTTGCATCATGCCCAAATTGCCATTTTCTAGTCAATTTTTTGTAATTATACAATTCTAGACTCATTATTTTACTCTTGAAACATTGTGTAAGCAGAGTCTTATTTACATGTGCTTAAGGAGCCCAAGATGTCATATGTTCTCTTACAAGTACAGAGTTGTGATGGTTTTGTGCATCTTGGTCTATGCCTAGGAGTGAAACAAAATGGATGTATTAACACATGAGGCATCTGCTTGTCACTTGAATTCTGGGTATTGTGGACACAATGACAGGTCATATGTTTGGGTCTGGGAAAGTATGGGACAATAGTTTTTAGTTTTAGTATTTAGACATTTTAGTTTTTAATTTTCAATATTCATACATTTCAATTTTCAATATTCAAACATTTCAGTTTCTAGTTTTCAGTATTTCAACATTTCAATTTTCAGCTTTTAATATTCAAACATTTTGGTTTTTAGTTTTTAGTATTTGAACATTTCAATTTTCAACTTTTAGTATTCAGACATTTTAGTTTTCAGGTTTTACTATTTAGACATTTCAATTTTCAAATTTAGATTCCAAACATTCCATATATTGTAGTACTTTAGGTTTGGCACATGCCTCCCAAACAATTAATTAATTTTGAATATTCAATTTCAAAAAATAAAATACTCCTAAAAAATCTTCATTTTTCTTCCTAAGGAGTTGGTTTTTGGAATAAAATATTGATCATAGTCATATAACATTGAGCAGACGTAATGAGTTGCTTGTTTTTATGATCTTCTGAAGCAGATCATGATATGGGAAAACATGTCTAACTATCAAAATGTCTTTAAAATTTTGAGCTCTTCTTGGTGCACTTTCAGGATGGATTGCATCCCAGATAAGTTTTTAAAACAATTTTGTGATATTGCTAAGGTTGAGATCATCCATAAAACAAATTTAACCAATTTGGCTACAAATGAAAAATGAAAGCTAAAAAAACTAGGAATTCTTCTATATTTTTTTACTATTTACTGCAAAATGAAATAAATATGTGGCGATTTTTTGGAAAAAATCCAGAAAATAGCGAGAGATAACCCTAGAAATCTACTTTTTAATCCAGATTTTTAAAGTTTTTCACTTTTCACCCATCTAAAAAAAGACTAACTGCAACCCAGAAAAAAGAATGTACCTACTCTCTAATGGAAGCGAAATTATTAGCCAAAAGCATCCTGTGCGCTTTGAGTGAACCTCACTTATTATTACTTGTTTCGTTAGTGGTAATCACTCAATTGAATTATTGACTTAACAAACACCAATGTACTTAGGGTATGTTTCCATAATCTCCCAATCACAAATTATTTGTACTACCTCCCACTCAAATAGGTTGGGTCTCTATGTAAAATG
>Ga0116228_10005913_pt1 | contig 10931 bp, 3 predicted proteins | sample S1TSphfallax_2_FD_89694 | JGI IMG/M metagenome (GOLD analysis project Ga0116228, IMG submission 89694) | Host-associated microbial communities from peat moss isolated from Minnesota, USA - S1T2_Fc - Sphagnum fallax MG | ecosystem: Host-associated > Plants > Peat moss > Unclassified | place: USA... | reverse complement strand
GAACCGAGTTAGAGGAATCTCGTGATAGGCAGAGGAAGATGACACTGGCGTTCAGTCGAGACAGAACACCAAACTCGTGGTATACAAACGCTGTAGCATTCTCGATTGTCACGTTGGCGACTACAGTTCCATCTATAGCCATCTGGAAACTGGGAAGTGTAGTAGCATTATCATAGTAGCCATAGAAAAAAGTCGCTCTTATCAGGTACGTGTTGTTTGGCGTTACCGGTAAGCTGTAACAATTCTTATAATGGAGAGAATCAGGAAAGTATCGAACTGTTGTCAGTTCAGAAAGGTCTCGATAAGTTGCCTTCGCACTGGGTACGAATGCGTTTACTCCTTTTGTTATATACTTAGGCGCATCAGTCTCCCATCTCATACTCGTCACTGGGTCCACGTAGCTAGCGGTTGAACCACAGTCGATAAAGACAGATCCTGCCAACAGAGGAAAAAGATTTCTACTGTAAGAATTGCTTCTCAGAAGGTGTCTGTGAGGCAGGTTGGACACATCGCATACTTTCTGGTTTTAAACTTATGCATCTTTGTTTGAAAAACTTCTGGGAGGTACAGATTATAGCACCCCTAAGTAGCACAAGACCAGAAAGAGGTTTGTAGGTTTGCTCTGCGGGACCTCGTGTGAAATATTTTCTCCAGGACCAGCTTGTGACCAAATGCCATTGCCGTCCTGACAACTGACTGGTGCGCCTCGATCCTGTGATCAACAGGTTTAACAGAAGAATACTGCATCACTATCTGTGACTTGTTGGTATTGCAAGTACCGAGTTCGTCTACCTTATTTTCACGACCTTGTTTGGTTGATGTGCCTAAAAAAATAGTTTCTAGGATCAAACAGGGTACAATCTGTGGCCTCAAATCCTCCTAAACAGCTAGAATCCGGACTTCTGGTTTTGATGATGACTATATTTTGCTCACAGCACTACGAGAGATTTTCTACGGATGTTTCCAAAAGAATTCCAAACGTCTCTTCTCTATCAAATGTTAGTTCAAATCAATTCTTCAAGTAATATCATGCATACCAGGAGTAAATTCAGGTTTGCAATTCGGCATCCAAGAAGTAATTTATTGACTCACAGTCTCACACATACTAGAAAAAGCATACAAAGGTCAGAGACGGAGAATTTGATATTTTCAAAAACCTGTTGGATTTTGAGCCCAGACGCAGGGGACAGAGACACTGCACAGGAGTGCTCCCAGTACTGCAATCACCATCATTGCAGTCGAGGGTCCCATGCATATCTCCATTACTCCAAATAACAGATGATACGGATTGATCCAGAGACCTGACCGGTTATATTTGACGCTTCACCTGCGGCCTCCCGAAGAAAAATCTGACTGCACCGCATAAAGTACACATAGGCATACAATGAAAGTAGAGATTGATCTGAAACATTCCAAAAGTCAAAGATCAATTGAGGTTGCTAAACTCATTAGTTTGCCATCACCAGTTTAGAAATTTATGAAAACATATTTCAAGCACAAGATGTGACTCGTGAGCGCCAGAGGCAAGGAATCTCAGTAGTCTCATCCTGCATCCTCCGTTAACCACGAATTGGGCACTGTAGTCTGTAGCCCAAATCCATTAAGTGCTTTTGTTTACAAAGCCTACAAACTGGTATGCACCTTTGCATACCACCTTTGCAGAAAGTCCCGACCAGACCTCTTGAATCCATTCTGTTACCATGTTCAGGTGCAGGCTGTTTGCCAAAGAACAAAAGAAAGACACAGCTCTCTACGAAACTCCAGGATCTCTAATCCTTCCAGCAAAGAGATTAAATGAGACTCTTAGTTTGATAACTAACCGTGAATAAGTCGCTCTTCACCGGCGAAGGCCTTCCAGCATATGTTCGTTCCCTTCGCTACTAGAGGTTCTCACTAGACAACAAGCTTGCAGCAACTTGACAGCTTCTCTCCATCTCTAGTTACTTTGGTCGTTGCATATGGGGGAAAGGCCTGCTCCCAAGAGTCTCCCCTGGTTTGAGATTGTTCAAAGAGGTGGCCTTAAGGTTTCTAAGAGTTGGCGTAGTCAAGTAGTATTTACATATGGCATCCGAGCAACATGCAAATTGCGAAGAATTTCTAACAAGAATTTGAAATTTTTGAACACATCATGACGTGATTTTATTCAGATTTACTTAGGATCACTTCCTCATATGAAGAGAGAGGTTTTTAGAACGTTACCTGTGCTTTTTTATTTGAATGGCAGAAGGTTTGCTTGCTAACTGCACACGGTCTCTTCCATTGACAAAAGCATCTCCTGTGCAGGAAGGTGCTGTTAAATATAAAGAAAAAAAACCACAGAGTGCTTTATGAATAGTTGTAAGCAAGGATTTCAACTCATATAAAAGTGAGTGGAAATGTTGGAATGCTAGTTTGTTAAACTAAAATCTGATTTCTTAGTTGGCTGGAAAATATCCCTGTTTTTTAGGACTCGCCAGTGACCACCCAAGATTTCTGCACTTGCAAGAATCATTAGAGTTCTTATGTGTTGAGATTAATTTCATAAAAATATTTTTAAAATTGTGCTTACTCCAACCTTTGAAATTTAGAGTTCAAGTCCATCATGGCCTCTAGATAGTTTGTATCCAATTATCTAATAACAATTAGAGGGGCCTATTGATTTTTGGGAGGTTTGCACTACGACTTGGTTATGTAAGTCGTTTCAATTGCCATATTTCAGCCGACATGAACTAACTGTCAATGGCGGTCTTCGCATAGAGTGGATTTTGGAGATCTAGCTGCCTCCAGGCGGAAAAATGAACTCACGTAAATATTCTCGTATCTCTTGCAAGTGGTCCTTTTGCTTCTACCCACAAGTGAGTCTTCATCCGTGAGGAACAGAATCTCAACGGCGTACAAGCCAAGATGGCTGACAATTGCTCGTCGTCGCATATCGGTAGGGATTCTGTGGGGTAATACTAAAGGCAGGTTACCCTTTGGACTTTGGACCCAAGGTCACAGCTCCTACCACTCATGGCCCAGAGTGAACCAGCACTCAAGAATGCACCATCGACGGACAAGATTTGTTTTTTTCATTGGGTTCTTGTTCCCCAGCTAATCTGACCACCCTAACTGAAGGCTCTAAAACTGGCCATGGGTTTTAACCACTGTTGGTCTGGTATGTAGGGTCAGAGACTGGTATTAATACTGGTATGAACACTGGTATCAAATACCAGACCAGTCTGGTACGACCTAAGTCTGGTACCAGCTTAATACCAGTACCAGTTGGTAGGGACTCCAGGTAATACCAGTCTCATACCAGTCCTATACCAAGCATATACCTGCCATATATCAGCCCAAAATCAGTATTGAGTCTAATACCAGTACCAGGCCGGTATCAAAAAAAATTAAAATAGCCAATACCAGTACCAGCAGGTATCAAAATAAGTTGATACCAGACCAACACTGGTTTTAACATTGGGGTTCACACAATTGGACAGCCTCAAAACAGGAAAAGGGGGGCAATTCGTTGGTTGCCAGTGCGTGCTCAATGTACTATGGAATTGGCACACTAGAGCCAGTTCCACCTATACCTTTCCACCTAGGAACATGGTGAGTTTGGTAGGGTTAGCCACTTTTCCATTAAGTGTTGGAATGGGTTTCACCAAGCCGACTAATTCAGGCACCTTGCCAAGTCCAAATGTAACTTTTTTTAGGATTAATATGGGCACTAAGAAGCCTCACTTGAAAAGGTGAAGGTACCACTGTGGGTGCTGGTTCACTTTGGCCCTGTTTCTGGGCGAGAATAATGCAGCACCCACCTGCACATCATCAACTGGATGCCCACTATGACTGTCGTGGAGAAACCTCAGCTGAGTTCATGTCTGGTTTCACCTTGGTAACCCATTCTGCAAGTAGGTCCATACCTGTGTTGTACTGGTATGTTGTTTTTCACATACCAGACTGGTATATATATGTCCAGGGGCAGCAATAGTTAGATGAGTAGGGTCTTAGGTAGGATGTTTTTTCAGGGTAGGATATTTTCATGATATGAGTATTTTAAAATTTTAAATATGCTGATCCTAAGCATGAGTATATCCAAAAAAAAAAAAAAACTTCACATATTAGGGGTGTATATTGAAGGATAGGGTATTAAAATGTTGAGATTTCAAAAAAATTGCACATCTTCATGGGCTTTCACTGGTCCTTGTTCTTGGGATGTGGTTAGTCCATGCTGCTCTAATGTGTGGATGCAATGACTTCAAAAGATTCTATATTCCCCGGTTCCTCATAAATATTTCTCTCAAAGTCAAATTTGTTCTGCCTCCATCAGCCGCTCTCCCCAAGATTTCTTTAAGTTAAAAAATTTTGCCCTTATTGCCATTACACCTACCCCCAAACCTCAATCTCTCACCCTAAGTTTTGGTCTCCACACAATATGACACATTTCAAAACTTTGATTGGTATGTTTCAACCATGGTATGTCCACACAAAACAAACCCTAGGTTCTAGAATCAATCTAAGTATATATTTTAAGACATACCCAACAAGTAGATTTTGACATATTTTTATACATATCAATTTATATATTATGGGTGTACCTTATATACTAGTATTACACTAGTCCATACATACCTACATAAGTAGGAACACACATGACTACTAGGTAATTATATGTTTCATGGGTCCATTCACAGTTGGGGTACCAAAAAAGGAAAAAAGGACTTACGGACTTTTTAGAATTATTTTTGACAAAGAACATCACATAAAACAAACTTAAATAAGAAAATTTGAATAGTCCAATATAAGATAATTCATGTGTTAATGATGATTTTTCACAATCATACATAATTGTGTATAAATATTTTAGTTTAATGCTAAAAATGTAAAAAATTCCAAAAAACTCCCAAAATGAGTTTCAATGGACAACCAAACATGTTTTTTGGCACATTAATCTCCTGCACATGTGACTTACATCTAAAACTAGACATTTTGAACCCATTGAACATAATTTTTTAATCAAATGGTTTAAAAAATGAGTCCATTGCCTTGTAACTTTTTCCTTCCAAATTTTAAAAGTTTGAAATTTTTGAATGATTTGGTTTTTCATCAAGTTCATCCAATGAACATGTACTTTCATAGAAGGGGACATGCTTTTATTGTATGGAAAAATTGAAATCAATTATATAATTTTATGCCTTCCTTTTGATTACTTTTTTTTTAATTTTAAACACTTGATTCCTTTAGTTTATAAGATTCAAAATGACATTAACATAGTATCCAAATTATCTTTAAATATTTTTATTAATTTAAATTGACATCATTTTATCTATTGGCATACAATAATCAATTACAATTATAATAATGTAAGATAAACAAAAATCCAAAGTTGTCCTTTGTAGTCCTTTTTCACCTGGACACTATTTTATGGTACCCCAATCATGAATGGACCTTCATATGTAAATAAAGGTTCAACAATTTTACTACCTACCAACAATATGCTTGTAGCAAGTAGGTAGTAAAAAGAACAATTGAAGTAACCACCATAGTTATTTAAAGAGCCCAACAAAAAATTATTTTAAACAATTTACCATCCATTTGTCATGGTGTGCTAGTGCATGTTAATTCACTCCAAAGCCCTATTCTAGAGATTAAACGTTTTTCCACACCATTTATTCCCATCTCAAATGTGTTTTTTATTGTTGATTCATATCATAAGTTAAATTGATTTGAACAAAAGTGGAATTAACAAATAGCTACCTATCCCCATGTAGGAAAAAACTTGAAATTGTTCCTAAATAGGACACCCAAACAAATTACACAACATTAGATTCAACTAATAAATAATTCTCATCCATGAAGAGCTTGTACTGGCTTGGTAATCTGACCTTCAATTTTATTGTCTTCTTTCCCCATAGAAAGCATGGGACCTAGCCTTTAGGGTTTTTTTCTAACAAGTCTTCCCCTTCAACACAACATTCTGTATTCTGGTTATGGAGTCATGTTTTCACACAATGGTTTGGTGCGTCATTAAAAGCATCACTAAGCACATCAAGCTAATTATTCACCTAGTGAATAATGTCCCTCTGATTTTGGTCTTGCCCTTTTTCATTCACCTTCAACTTAGGTTTTGGCTTTGAACCTCCTTGGAGCTTTCCATTTGGGTCTTCCTTGTCCTTGTTTGTATGTGCAGAGGTTCAAAAGAATCTTGGTGTGGTTCAAAAAGAATTGGATATGCCAATAAAAGAAATGAGGGCATTAAGGTAAAAGGCGAAACTCAAAAACCTCTACCACTATTGGATGGAAGAGTTCAACAACTTGAAAATGGAGCATGCATTTATCAGAGCTGAACTTTTAATCTATCAAAAAAGGACCAAGAGGAGCCAAGTTGAATAATGGGAGTTGTACAAAGAATAAATCAATGAAATCATCCGAAAGGCATTCAAGTCTTACTAAAAAGATGAAGAGTTATAACAATTGTGTATTGAGACTTATTAACACATGATGCCAAACCTAATGGTGCCACCTTCCAAGCTCAACAGAACACAAACCCACTCTAGATCTACATCTGAATTTAGTTCGTAGAAAAGTGAGGAACATAGTGAAGGTAGAAAGATAAAAGTAGATTTAGTGGTTGCACTAAAACCATAGCCTATTGAACTAAAAATAACTTTCGATATTGCAGATGGTTTTGGTGAAGCTAAAAGTGTTGCACCTATTCTAGCTATTGCGATTGCTAAAGCTACAACACATTTTGATAGAATAACTAATTCGACACTCTCCCACATGATAAAAAAAGATGAAAAAACAAATCTAGTGGTAGAAATTGGTATGGAAAAATGGGCACCAAAAATTCTTTCTACAATTGTAAATCCAAGAATAATTGTTAAGTTAGAGGAAATAGAATCTAGAAAAGTAGTGTAAAAAGTTTAATTACGAGGATGTAATCCCAATTAAAAATGGGGATGACGTTGAAAGTAAATTTTTATCAATATTAGATTTTAACTGAATGTTTATTGAAACCGAAATTCATTTTACAATTGGTTTAAATTGTGTATATTTAGGATTGATTCTTTTGGGATTAGGGATGCAATCACATTAATGTGTACACAAGCAGTTGTAATTAGTGTTTGGTTTTGTGTATCTAGAACTCCAAATGGAATTGTTTTCACATAATGTTATTTTCAATGTACTAGTATATATATTTTAAAAGTTTGAAATTGATCTAATGAATGAAAAATACCCAAAAACATTTTGAAAACATTATAACCAATGTTTTTAAACAATGAAAAGACTTGTAAATGGACTTGAATTTTTTTGACAATGACTTATTTTTAGCAATTTTTTTATGTAAACCATAGCATAATAGTGTGATGAAAATTTTCAAAATTTTTCAAGATTTTTTAAAAGACTTTTGTTCAAAATATTTTGAGAATATCCTAGAATAAACACCCAGGAAACAACCACCCAAGGGGGTAGGTTTGGCTCATGAAATCCCATTTGCACCCTTAGATTAACTGCTTGCTCCATGGTTTTTGGTTTCTTTCTTGGAAGTACTTAAAACTTTGTCCCTTTTGTGGATTGTGCAAGAAAATGTGTTTTGAAGTAAAATTATTTCTTCTTGCCATACCTTTGTATGTAAACGTCCATGTGTAGTTGTTTTCCTTCATGTGTTTGAAGTAATCTTACTTTATGTATGTGAGTATTGAATATTGTATGTTTTGCTTTGGATTTGTTTCTATAGAAGGTTTATGAACCTACCCTATTGAGTTTGGATGGTCGCCTTTATGTTAAAGCTTTTTGCTTACCTAAGGAAAGTAAAGATAATTTTTCTTCTATTCTTTTAATTTATTTTTTTCAAAACCCAATAGTTCATTGGGTGGCCTTAACAAGTGCAAAGTGCAACTACTTGTTGCTTACAAACCTCCACCATCCCAAATACACCCTTCCATTCTACCTCTATTTTTACATTGGTTTTTGAAACCTTAGAAAAATTGGCTTACACGGACTCGAATGTAAACCTTTGAACTTGTTTACCATGAAGTTGTTGGAGTTTACTTTGTATTGTAAAGCCTCTTGCTCAACAAGTGTAGAGCCCCCATAGTTTTTGCCTTACTATATTCCAACAAAATTTGTAGAACTTTGAAATTCATGGCATCCATCTTCTTCCACAAGTCAACAATTATGTCAACTACATTTCTTACAAGCTTTTTGTGATCATTAATCTTGTCTAACTCTTTAACAAGCTTTGATGCAACATCAACCCTAACATTAAAAACTTCTAAGACAAGTAGATTATTTTATAAAAGATTAATATAATGCTCCATTTTTCAATGCATTCAAGTTGTAGCCCCCAAGAATGAAAATCCTCACAATAGGGTCAAACCATGACTTGTTTTTTACTATTGTCCACCTTTTCTCTTTTTCTTTATATCTTTATAGGGTCATCATCAACCTTCACCTTGTTGCCAACTACCTCCAAAGATTGAATCATCTTAAGGTAGTCCCAACTCATCCATTTTGCAAAAACCACCCAATTATTTAACAACCTTTTTTCTAACAAATAAATAAACCCCCTCTCCTCCTCCACCTTGTTGATCATGCTAATGTTTGGAACTTGGGTTTTCTACTGAACTATCATCTAAAGGTTTTCCATATTTGCAATGAGCTTTTCATGTTCTAACCAAAAGTACCTATAGTTGTTTTTGTTGATACATGACTTAAACAACCTCTTAACTTCAACATCTTCAATGTATTTTCCTAACTTCAAATGTTTGGAATTTAGGCCTTCATTGCAAAGTCCATACTTTTTGACAAATTCTTTCCATGTAACAATGTGTTTCTTATCAAATATCAAGTTTAGTTGCTCTTTGTAGAGTGGCAAGCTACCCAAGACGAAACCTCCTTTTTTATTTTTATTTTCTCATTCAAACCCAAGTTATAGTTACTAACATTTTTTTTTGGGTTAATCCAACAAGAAAGTTGTAGTATATTGAATGTGCACTCAATTGCAATACTTGAGTGTGTAGTACTTGTATAAAAGCTTTGGCTTCTTTAACCTTTTAGATAGATAGATGTGCACAAAGATAGCAATGTGAAGGACCACTAAACATACGTGATTTATGTTTCATAACTTCCAAAATCAATTTCAATCAACAATGGAAGTTTTGATCAATGGTGAATAGTAATAGGGGAATTTTTTTCCAAAAACTCACTTTGACTTCATCCAATGACGATGCAACATTAATCTCATGTAGTTTGTCAAAGTGGGCCCATTTCAACACCATTTTACTATCTCAAAATGAACTATTATGGATTGTTGATTTGTTGGATTTGATCACCTTAGCTTTCATTTGCCTAGTGAACATTTCTTATCATTCTTTTACAATTCACGCAAATAGAATAGATGGTATATGTGCTTGTAAGAAGTGATTATAATGTAATAAGAAATATTATTACTATACCAATTCTCACAAAACCCACACAACTTCTACATGATGATAGGGGTTAAAATGTCATTCATAAGGCAAGCATGGTGAAAAAGAAGCTTTAGTCAAAATGATGTCCCCCTCCTTTCTCTATGCACCCCAAAATTTTCCTATATAGTGAATTGTTGTTTTCCTAGATCTATCAAATCCCTTTTCACCCCAACAATATTAACCTCAAGATTTCAATGACCAAACTTTGTGTCTTAAAAAACATCTCACCATTAACCATCATCAATCGTTTGTTTGTCAACAACACTTGAAAGGTATCAAGTTCTTTCTTTGTGATTTGCTATTGTTGAACAAGTGCCTCCATTTCAAAGGCTTTTTGTTCATTAGCCCTATCAACAACCTAACAAAAATTGCAAACGACATGAACATCAACATGCCACAACACTTGAGTTTGAACCTTTTAAAAAAAAACCCATAATGAAATCAAACATCACATTCAAACTTACACCCTTTTTTTCAAGAGCTTCATTTGATTTGTGAATTCATGTGATCTAGATTCTGCCAAATCAAAACCTTTTTGGGTTTTGGTTACAATTGCTTTGTGATCAGCCATGTTATGATGCAAAACCAATTAACTTTTCTAACTTTTTGCCTCCCCCTCAAGGATGGCAATTTTTTGTTTTAACCCCCAAACAAATCATTCAAAAAACATACAAGATCCCACACGATAAGGTATCGAGTCTGCTAGTGGGATGCCATATGGACAAGTTGTAGACTTACTTTTGTCTCCATTGGACCCACCATACTTTTACACACAACATCACCCACAACTTCATGCTATCTTTTGCAAATCATCTCTTCAACCCATCTAAAGATCAATTGTTTTCCAGATTTTCTACACCCAACTTATGAGCCTTTTCTTTTGCGGTTAAGTAGTCATTTGAACCCAATTGACATTGTACCCTTTCAATTGTCCTATATAGCCCTTCACCACCCAAGACAAGATTTGAACCCAATTGACATTGTACCCTTTCATTTGTCCTATATAGCCCTTCACCACCCAAGACAAGAATTCATGGTTTGTTACACTGGACATGCCACAAATTTGGCTACATAAATTAAGCAACTCTTTCTTAGTGTCTAAATGCAATTGGGTATTGGTGGTTTTGAACTTTGCTACTTTCTGGAAAAACCTCTTCTATGTCTCTCTCATTGACATGTTTTGTAGTGATATCACACTTAGGATTCAGACCCATGCCATTCAACCCCTCAGCCTTCACCAAAAAAAATACTTTGTCTTTGTTACATATCTACATTCTCCCATTCCCATGCCTTCTGGAGTTTTACAACAATGTTTTTACCCATATCCGCAATAAAACTTTATCACACCCATTCAAACAAACCCCCCAAAAAAAAACCACAAAGATTTTTGAACCTTGGCTTACCTTTCATTGTCCCTCTTGCCCTCTCCATCTATAGCAAGTAGATTGATATGCACAAACAAATGAAACAAAGTTGAAAAATGCGGAGGGAAAT
>Ga0116228_10005912_pt1 | contig 10933 bp, 5 predicted proteins | sample S1TSphfallax_2_FD_89694 | JGI IMG/M metagenome (GOLD analysis project Ga0116228, IMG submission 89694) | Host-associated microbial communities from peat moss isolated from Minnesota, USA - S1T2_Fc - Sphagnum fallax MG | ecosystem: Host-associated > Plants > Peat moss > Unclassified | place: USA... | reverse complement strand
GTTCTAATAGAATCACAAGTGCAATGGTCCTTGGAGGTCATAGGTTGCTAGGGGTTAGTCTCCCAATAGGTTGACCAAATTTTGCACAAGTTAAGGACTTGCTTTCTTGGTTACAACAACCTTCTTTATGAACTTCCACCTCCAACAAAATGTTGGCATATGTGTGCAGTTAAGTGCTACTAGACTAAGTATAATTCCCTACAAATGTCAACCAATCACTAACTATCCACAGTTAAGGAATAACACACTCATTGCATTTGTTTCACTGTAATGATCTTGATACAACAACTAAGATAAAGTCCTTGTGTTTGGACATTGGTGACAACAATCACCATATACCCCATTAGTTTAGAATAAAAAGGCCTTTTTATAACAACATTCATTTCTTAATATTGAAAAATCATGGGTTGCAATCTACATGTAAAACGAACAATTTAGAGAAACAAGACTAACAAGTCGTTGACATAGCACAAACTACAGATGCAAGATCACAAAATCATTTTGGTAAAACAAAACAAGATGACCTAAAGGCCTACCAAGTCCTTGATGGTTGCCAAAGTTAGTGCTGAAACATCAACTCTAGAGCTTTAGAAGCAATGATTCCATCACTTGAGTGCTATTACCAACTCTTTGCGAAAAGAAAACACAGAAGCAAAACTTCTCCCAAACCCCCCCCCCCCCAAATCAAACCTACCAAACCCTTTTTCAGATTGCTAGCTCCAGATCTCTATTTTTTGCAACTACCATTGCCAAAAAACCACATTAAGAACAAATTTCGAATCTCGTCTATAAGCTACTTAAAAATAAGTCCAACCCAATGTGACAAACACATAACCCTAAAATGTCCAAACAAATGTTGGGCGGTTCTTCAAATGACAGAAACATAACCTCTAATTATCAATTGGACATATTTGCTTGAAGTGTAACATGTTATTAAAAGATTTAATTGCCACTTTAAATACCCCTCCGGTTATTAACCCTATTTATCTACAGACAAGGGATATAGTGCTTATTAGTGTAATACATTACCCTAGGCTCAAGTTCGTCATTTAATAATCTTTCAAATAGTGAACTGAATTTTTGTGAAAATATGAAGATGGGGTGTTGAAAATCATCAAAATTATTGCATGCTTCGATCTGAACAATTTTATTCCTTGCATGACAAGGTCAATATTAATGATTAAAAAATAAAAATCAAAACTATAAAAAACAAATTACTATTTTGTGATGGAGGAAAAATTGGTTACAAGCTAAATATGAAAGTACTTTTTTTGAAATCTCCTTTTTTGGGGTTACCTACTTGAACGATGTATCGAAATTTGGTAATTTGTGTTAAAATTGGGTTGAACTCTGCCTATTGAAAATCTCATGCAACATGTTATTTGAACAAATTTGATTTATAATATAGCTTTATAATGTTGTTATGACTTATGGAAGGCATTTTGAGAATAAAAGATACATTAAATGTTGAAAACACCTTCAAATTGAATCCACAACCACTCATCTTAAACATGTCATGACATATTGTAGATGATGGCAATTGAGAACCAGTTGATGTTCTATGTTTATAAAAACATTGAGAACCAGATATAATATAACATTTCACTAGGTATAGTATCAAGATTTACATTAATCTAACCCATTAGATTTAGGTTGAAAAGTTTTGACAAATGATTGTTTCTTCAATTTTCTGATGTAGTGTCATAAGCAAGCATCTCAATAAGGATTTAACATTAAATGGCAATAGTAAGGGGATAAAGTAGAAGTTTTATGTAATCCCCCTCTTATTTGGCAACCTATAGGAGTTGGCCTTCTAAATCTTGCAATTAACCTAGTCCAAAAACCCTACATTTTTGGTGATTTTTTTCCAAAAATATCAAAAAAATCCTTTGTAGAGGTTGCAATTGTCCTCTTGGATTTTCGCAACAATCCAAGATTGTGCACCAAAAAAACTGTTGGTTTTGACTTGTTTAGTTAGCGGAAAAAATGTTTTTTATTTTAATTCTGATTTTGAATTGAATTGAAATGAATTTGAATTGAATTTTGATTTTTAGATTGAATTTTTAAAAAATCTGATTTCAATTTTGGTTACTTCAGTGGCTTAGGTTTTCTTTTTTCTTTTTAAAAAAGTTTTGGTTTTAAAAATAATAAGTGTTGGGTGCTTTGCCCTTACTAACCACCAGTGTTTTCTTTCAGGGTTTTTTTGATATAGCCAAAGTGGTGATCATCCATACCAACATGTCGAAAAAGTGGCTACCTTCCCAAGGGAATATGTTGGCAAATCTGGCTATAAAGATATGAAACACAAATCTTCAATCATCCTTTTATATTTCCAGTTACTTACTAAAAAACAATTGTAGAAATTCTGGCGATTTGTTTTTTTTTGTGAGGGGGTCATTTTTGGTGATAGGAACCTTTCAAAATACACTTCATTTTATTTATTTCTTTTTTTCCACCTTTTGCGATATTTTGCCAATTTAAAAATAAGGCTGCTAACCATTGTGACAATGGGGTACTACCTACCTCATTTTATTTTTTTGAAAGAGAATTTTCACTTATTTGACGATAAATTGTTTTTTGGGAAATTTTGGATGAATGTCATTTTCAGTGTAATTTTGACCAATTTTGCTATTCAAGGGGAAAATTTCACCAAAAATTTCGATATCACAAATATGAAAATAATAACACTGTGAATTTCAAATCTTTTTTTCTTCTCCTGTATCCCCAAGGCCAAAATAACACATCAACAAAATTGGATCCAAACTAGCGAACTTATTTGATTTTTGGTGAATGTTTGGTATTGTGGCTGAAAAAAAAGAAAATTGGAGAATTTTTTCAAGTGCAATTTGGAGAAAAAATCCCAAATAATGGGAAAAATCGCCAAAGTTTTAAGACTGCAAAATTGAAACAACAAAAACCATAGTTGCAAACACGTCCACAATAGTTTTTTTTTGGGGGTGAATTTTCGCACTAGCTACAAAATAAATTGAAAATTTGGAGATTCTCGTTTTTCTTAGTGTAAATTCAAGAAGAAAGCCCCCAAATTGAAGAAAATATCACCAAAAATTAAGAAAAATTGAAAGAGTTTAAGGTTTTAACCACAAAATTGGGGCAAAACAAAAGCACTTGTCTATTCATGAGTGGAGTTCCAAAAGATGAGTGTCTAATTTTTTGTAACCTCAAATGACAATTTTGGATTTCTTTCCTATTTATATCACTATAATTGTAGTGATCTAATTTTTATTAATTAATTAAAATTTATTTGAAGTTAAAAAATCCTTTAAAAGTTCTTAAAACTAATGATATCAAAATGGTCTTTTTTTGACATTTATGCCTATAAACCAAAATGTTGATGTATAATAATTTTTGCATGTGAAAAATCAACACCACCACACAAATTATTTTAATTTGGAAATTTTAATTTCTTTCACATAAAAGCATGCCCAATGGTAACCTTGTATTAATATTTCATCCAATTTGAAATATTTGTTCTTCTTCCATGACCATTTGTAAACTTGAAAATGTAAGGTAGACATAGTAAAAGCTTCTAATCACAAAATAATTATTAGTAAATATAAATAATAGTATTAATGTTAGGGTAATAGTATGGATAAAAATAGGGAATAAAATGATGAATTTCATGGGCTTTAGAAGGAAAATCTTTTTATTAGGGGTATAAGGGTTGATTATGAATAATTTAGATAACTATTTCAGGTTTGTAATAATGGAAGGTCAAGTATGTGGACTTGACCAAATTCTAAATTCCAAATAATGTTAAACTTTTTCATAGAAAGATGAAAAGTTATAAGTGGCACTTGATGATTGATTTGATACATGGGGAGTAGATGTAGATGAATGTGGTTGATTATTCATTCACTTATTTCCTTCAAGTATATAAGGTGTACAGATTGGATCTTTTGATTCATAATTTCCATTCAATAATTTCATGTTGCTAGTTGCATTAAAACTTGTTGAAGCATCATATGTGAATAGGAAGCTTTGAAAAAATAAAATGTGGAGATGATGTGAATACCATTGTGAAAATTTTATAGTTTTTTGGTGAGTGATCCCCATAATGGAGAATCTCTATGCGCATGTGATGAATTCCCTTGGGGTTTAGTTCTCACATAAAGATTCAACTTTAGGTCAACGAGTGATACTATCCCAAAAGAATGTAAAGACTCATGTTGGAAATAATGTGTATGATGAATATTGCAAATGTTGTTTTGAAGTATGTTTGATAATCTACCTATGTACTAGAAAGGATTAATAAAAAATTAATCCTCATAATTCCAAACCCCCTCCTAGCCTACAAAATTATAAAAAAATAGTTTATTGTTGCCATTGGGCATGTTCTAATGTTATTTTCAAAAACTTATGGAAAAAGTTTCATAAATTTCTTTTAAAAAAGAAAAAAACCTCACTTGTGAATCAATACAAAAAAAAAAAAACCAATTCAAAAACACAAATTAATTTTTATAATTTCTTAATGATAAGAAGGAATATCTATCAAAGTTATATAATTATACAAGGTATGCTTGGCACCATTGTTACTATAAAATAATCTATTAAAAGTGATGCTAGGCTATTAACCATATGGGAACATACAAACCAAATGTCCATGGTTTGTAATTATTTTTAAAGTTTGAAACATAAAATTTATCAATTAAAATATGATATTTGTACCCACAACTGATGATGTGCATCACTTCTTTGTCGAATATTTATTTATTTTAGAAAATGAGGTTTGGCAATTTCAAATTTAATTTTCCAAAATTTCAACAATTGAAGAATAAGTATGCAGAGTACATTTTGTGTGTGTATTTGTAATAGTAACCCAATGGGAGTTTGATTTCCAATAATTTCGACTAATATCAAGAAAAAGATCTCATTTTTCTGCCTACACCTTCTGTGAATTATTTTGTGTCAAACAACAATTTAAGGTAAGGTATATGGATTTAACACCTTTATTAATATGTTTCTAAAATTAACTTCTAGCATTTCATGCACAATCACCATTCTTCCTTCATATTTCCTCATCCCTTCAACTACAAAAAAAGGTTCAAACAAAATTATGATGTCAAAATTCAATAAAAAGATAAAATTTAAGGTGGCAAAAATATGTGAATATTAAAATTTTGAATAGTAATTCCTAGTGGGAATTTTTTTAGAGTTCCTTCACAGAATAATACCCAAACATTTCTTTTAATACCCTACAAATACACAAGTTGAAAAATATTCTTTTGATAAATATAATAACTCCTTGGAATCAATTGAAAACATCTTTGTTTTAAAATGGATTTATTTTGTAACTTCTCTTTTTTTGGGTTTCAATAATTGTAATTGGGCACTCATTTCTTTTAACCTTCAAAAACACATGTGTTACAAAATTACATCAAATTGATCTTGGCCACAAATTGCATTTAATTTTTTAAAAATCCTATAAAAAAAACGAAGCTTAATTTCTTTGGTAATTTAGCCTATTTTGGAGGACTTTACCCCATCCTCTCTCCCCCTCAAAAAAATCAAATCTCTCTTTTCTCATGTCACCCAAGAAAAAACCTTTTGGAAAGGGGGAAAATAAAATTTCACTTCCTCCACCATAAATAGTCTTCCTATCCCCTTTCAAAAAGAGAGAAAAAAGGGAAGAAAATCCCACCCCACCTCACCTAACGAACAACCTTTGGAAAAAAAAAAGCCCCAAACCATACCCTTAGAAACAATCAAACTTTCCCTCTCCAATGCCACCCCAAAAAAACTCCCCCTAATTTCTCCTTTGCCTTTTGAGATAATTTCAACCCCTTCAAAAAAGAGAAGAAATTAATTACCCAACCCTCACCTTCCCTCTCTATAATTTCCACTTATAACCTTATGTTGCCCACTTCATTCCACCCCACCCAACTTGAACAAGAAAAACATAAATGTACTTGTAAACCTACAACCTTATTGATTAAGTCTCAACCCCTATTGAACCTTCTTGATTAATTCTTCTGTTCACAAGAAGTTAACCCAATGTCTCTGTAGGACAAAGCCAACAAACTATTTGAGCCTCTACTTGAAATTCTTACATCCACCATACAATTCTAATTGATACCCAGCCTCCGCCATGAACAAAAAACATTTGGACATCTATTTGTTAAGGAAGGTTGTTTGTTTGTTTATCATCAGGACCATTGTGATTTGCATTAATTAGATGGGTACCTCCCAAGTTGGTTCTTTGCCTTGTTATTTTTGCAATGAACCAATTTGATTGGCCCATCACCCAAAAAAAGGAAACCATGGAGGTTCCCCAAAATAGAAGGTTCTTCCCTTTTGGCTGGCCTGGAGGTGAAAGGAGGAACACTTGCCAGAGCACATTTGATGCTTTTGAGAATGTCTTGGGGAACTTTGGGAACATAGTGGGAACACATTGGGTACAATGGCGAAAATGAAAAATCCCTCCCACATCCCCACCTCCTCCCCCTTTGCTAAACCCAAAAGAAAAAAATTGGGGTCCATGATTGCATGTAATTCTTACTTTTCAAATTTTGGCCTCAACTAGTAGCCCTTTCTAAGAGCATGAGTACCTATTATTTGTTTGGTATGTCACGTTGAGATCTCCCAAACCATGCCAGGCATTTCCAACTCTACTCTTGGTATCATTGGAAAGCTCTTGATGAGAAGTGGTTCATAGGCTTAGTTTCATAATTTGATTTTTTGGAACACAGAAGGTTTGAACCCAGAAGCTCCCTTTTGAAGTCCTAGGGCCCAGCAAGGGCTATACTGGTGAGAGCCATCACCCCTAAACATTGTTGAACATTGAATTTTTTCATTAAAAAATAATTTAATTTTTTTTTTTTTTTTGAGAGTAATTAAGATGCACATGTTGTTATTGTTGGAAAGATCTCAATGATTAGATTTAATGGAATTTATTTCATAAGTTGTAGACTTAAGATGTTGGAGATGTTGAATTTTAAGTAATATTTTTCACTAAAATTTGATCTAAAATCCAATACATGTGCAAAAATTGGAGTTTTGACTTAGTTCCCACTTGGGCAGGTGGCTTAGGCCACACTATGAAGCCTTTTGGTACTAATGGAAAGCCCTTAATGAGTAGGGGGGCAACCTTGGTTTTATAATGTTTTGATACACAGTGACAAGTTATAGAACATTGGACAAATATTGAAAAATCATTTAAATCAAAAACCAAAAAAATAATAAGGTAATTTCATCATACTCTTAATATTCTTGGAAAGCTTCAATCAATAGGACTTAATAATGGTGAATTGGAAATGTTTAGACCTAAGGTGCAAAAGGTACTAAAATTTGAGTAATTTTTGTCATTGAAAATTCGCTTCAATTATCAAAAAATGAAATTTAAGGAACAAACAGTTGGGTAACTTAGGCTCTAGCATACCACCCTTGGGCAAAAGGAATAGGCTCATGTAGTCACTTACAAAGTTTGAAGACTTTTTAAATGTCACCACCTAGGCCAATTAGATTTTTTTTTTTCATTGAGTCTCGTAGATACGTTTGTGTCATGTGTGAAGTTTTACACCCAAAGTGGAAACTCATTTTTCAGGCTATTTGAAGGTTGTACTTCACTAAAAGTATAGGCCATCTAGAGGCTATCTTAATAGTGTTCGTGGGCCTATTTAATATGATTGAGACCTTGAAAAAGAGTAAAACATTAACACACAATTGTCGCAATTTACACGAATCAAATGATGGATTCCTTTGGGCATGGGTTTACATTGATCTCCACTTAGTAATTAGGGTGGGGTAGGTCTAAAGCACATTTCCAAAAAAGGTTCTATTTTGAAGCATGGAGTTCTCCTCTTTTGACTCACCTATAAGTGAAAGGGGACAACAATTGCACCCTACCCAGCCCCAATATTAAAATTTTCACTACCCTAAAATAACTTGCTAGATGGGTATTACTTTGTCAAAAAGTAATAACCTACCTTGATATTGATGGGAAACATTGAAAATGACCCAAGTGGCTTATTCATTCAAGTCTCATCCCTATTTTTCATTTATATATTTTCATTCAATACTTTCCATCTAAATATTCTATCCATTTGGGGGTTTGTCTTTTGCCCGAAAACCTTATACCATCTTCTTCACAAAATTTTATGCTAAGTTGCTCTCTCTTTGCTTTTGACAATGGTTGTCTATTGTCAATGAATTGACATAGATTGTCAAGATGGTTCGAGGCCTTTTGCCTTACAATGGTTGCCACCTTCATTTCAAGCTTTCATTGAAACAAAGGCCAGTATGCATGTACATATACTCATATTGAGTGGTTCAAGGTTAGGATATTGCAAAAACGAACCAATATGTGTAACCGTATTGGGTAGTTCCAGGTAGGTTATTGCAATAACCGGCCCTTGTGCATACCCAGCAGATATTAATCCATTAAAAAATTTGAATATTGGTATCCTGGTGTGCTGGCCATTCCAGCAAATTGATACCCGGTTGGTCCCAAAAATCTGAGAAAAATAATTAATGCCCTATGTGTCAGTCAAATTTCAAAATTTTGCAATAACCACCCCCACCTAGTATTGAAAAAAATCAATATCCAGACAACACTAATATATACCTTGTGAAAAAATGTTCATAAGGTGAACAATGAGAGATTGAATTTGAGTGGTTTTGTTCATGAAACTTCAAAAAATTAGAAAAATCAGGTTTTGAAAGGGAGACTTAGTTGAATATTGTGTTCACACTTAAAGAAAGTATGTTCAACATGTGACTTAAGCACAATTTATTTTCATGTTTGACTCTTCAAAATTTTAATACATACCTTACACAACAATGTTCATATGTTGAGTTAACTTATTTTGTAACTGGTTCACACTTTGGTCAACAACAGGCCACGCTAAAAAATAAATTAAAAGGCAAAATCAATTGAATAATATGATCACACTTAGAGAAAATATGTTTACCATACAATTTAAATACAATTTCCTTTCACATGAACCCAAACTGTCACAAAATAGGATTCACACTTGGGCCAACAACATAAGCCACACTAGTGTGTGATTAAAATGAGGTGCTATTGGGAACATGTTGGGAAGCACATTGAGAACTTGGGCACAAATTGAAAACTTGATGGGAACGTAGTCGAAACATTTTGGGAACAAAGAGAAAAAATGAAAAATCTCTTCCCTAGCCTTCCCCCCCTCTCTAAACTCAAAGGAAAAAACCAGGGCCCCTTGACTACACATGTTGCACCTTTTCATTGGTTGCATGTAATTCGTATTCTGAAAATTATTTGTCACCCATTTTTGGCATCAACTAATAGCCATTTCCAAGAGCGTGGGCATATTTAGCATAGCTTTGTAAAAAAGTTGAAGCTAAATGTCCCAAACAATTGTAATATATGACGAGGGGAGGGTTTTCAAGTGTTGGGTAGTTCTTTAAAATTTAAAAAAACCACTGCTTTTGGTTCTTTAAATATTTCAGAATCAAATAACCAATGATTCCAATTCTTTACAATATTTTCTAAAGCAAAGATTGCTAGTTTTAGTTACTTCAAAAACCTTAAAGAATCAATGGTTTTCACAAAAGAGCAACAAAGGAACCAGGGGTCTTTGGCCAGTATTTGATGTTGTATTGAACCATGGTTACATATCAACCTCAGTTCTTTGAATATTTTGAAAACCAATAATGGGTATGTGATTATATACCAGAGGTGATGACCAGTTGGTATCTATCATGGATTCTAAGAACCACCAAGTACTTGTAGAAACTTATCATTGTCTTTAGTGTACTTGGAGGACACCTTCCATAGTGTGAAAAGTTGATCTAGGTGTGTGAACTGCCCTTTGGAAAGGGCCACAGAGGCAGGTGCTTCAAAAATCCCACCAACATTTTTTATGTTTTCCTATGGCACTCCATGAGTCTCTAGCAGATACCTGTTGTGCATAGTGGGAAAAACCTGACAATGGCTTTATGGCATAGAAACTCATGTAGGCTAGGCCTTTACAAAAATTCAAAACTCGTAGTCCCTTATTTGCACATTAACCCCAATTCTATTGCTTTACTTTAAATGTAAAAACTTGACATTTTCTTTAAGTGTTGGATGCATCACCCACTGTGGTAAAATTACCTCCACATTTTACTTCCATAACAATGGGCATTCCATTTCTTACAAAGCTTTGCTTGAAGCTCATTCTCATAGAGTCCCCATTATCTCAAGAAACTAAAAACTATAATTTTATGTCGTAAAGCCTTCGACAATATTGGGATCTTGCTTGCACTTGACTCCACCTTGTGCAGACCTAGCCCACAGCCATAGTTGTTACCCACCAGTGAAGACAGGTCATTTTTTTCTTTGTATTTTCAGGTCACTCCCCAACTTAATTCTTACTTATTTTACTTTTCTTGACTTCTAACTTATCAGAACTTCCCAAATTCCAAAGACCAAGTCCAAATCTTGAAAGTTTCATGAGTTTTTTTTATTTTTGTCATTTCAAAAAAAAGAAAAAATTGCCGGACCTTTATGTTGGGGGAGGAGGTCCCACTGTTCAAGCTTTCTGGATTTTTGACCATTCTGAGCATACCAGCCTCAAAGATTTCAAATGTAGAAGGTAAGCAGAGGGAGATAAAACATTTGGAAGGCCCACATAGAGAGGAAGTTGTGGGCATTCCCCTGTACATAAAGTTCTCCAAGAAATTGCCTCTTGTATTTTGAAGGAAAAGTACAACCATGTGTTAACAATTTGCTTATTTCTTCCCTTGTTATTTGACAACTATTTTCAAGCAGCGTATCTGGAGCTCTTGATGTTAGGGTATTATCACCACCCATGCTACATGTGAGAAATGGAAACAACACACTATCAATGAGACCATGGGTATTTACATCCATGAATTCATTGTTTTGATTATGTGGTATAGTGAAATGTAGGTTGACGTTAGTTTGTGCAATTTCACTTGTTTGAAGATGATT
>Ga0116228_10005910_pt1 | contig 10934 bp, 10 predicted proteins | sample S1TSphfallax_2_FD_89694 | JGI IMG/M metagenome (GOLD analysis project Ga0116228, IMG submission 89694) | Host-associated microbial communities from peat moss isolated from Minnesota, USA - S1T2_Fc - Sphagnum fallax MG | ecosystem: Host-associated > Plants > Peat moss > Unclassified | place... | reverse complement strand
CTTGAAAAGGTGGGAGACTACTAATAGAAACGCACCTGGACCAATCAAATCATGTAGCCAATCAACAGCAGGTGTTAAGCTTTGCTGTGCCTTTTGCCAGCCTCAGCATCCTGTGCAAAAATGCTGCATCAAAACCATTTAGCTGAGCCAAACTGGCATGTTTTGACTTTTCTTCATCCAAAATTTACTGTACAGTGCACTAGTGGAGTCAAAGAATAAATGGTTTTGAGGTCAAGACCTTGATACCCATTTTTTAAAACCTTCATTTCAGCATCCAGGGCTGATGTCTTGTAGGGCTAGCTCGTCATGTAATTTGGATCCATTGCTGTATTTTCCATTGGTGGTTAAAGTCAATCTCCTGACAATTTTTAAAGGACACAAGCTTCCATATTTGGGTGTAAAGTAGTATGTTCTGCAGTTGAAGAGAATGAGTATTAGCCCACAGGGTTTGGAATGTTCTGGGTTGTTGGGCAGACTACTGGATCCAGAGATTGCGATTTTCGAGGAGCTTTTCGATGCAGACTTGCCTGTGGAGGAGCAGGCGAAACACTGGATCACCTTTTTCTCCTTGTTTGATGAGCAGGATAAGATCGCCCTTCAACATATTTTGTCACACAAGCAAAGGTGAGGAGTTATCGAAAAGGCCTATTCTATTGATAGAGTGTTTTTTTTGGGTCAGTGTAATTGTCATGTGATCCTTGCATCCCTTCAGACTCTGGAAAGAGATGAGGTCACAAAGGTAAAAGTAACATTGGAGAGTGGCTGGAAAATTAGGGGTCACGAACGCCACAATTGAAATACTGCAATTGCATAAAGAATTTCAAGAAATGAGAGGGCAATGGAGGGTTGATGAGGATGTTTGTGTGGATTTGCATCTTGGGTGGTGTCCACACAGATTGCAGTTGGAGATGGTAGTCTACCTTTCTGAGCTACGGACAGCCAAGGTGCTAGTCAACTCTTTGTTGTTAAAAGAACACCTCTCTGAACCTTTCTACATCTTACACTGCTCATGCCATTCTAATTCAATTATCTTTCTTTAGCTGAAGTCTTTGTGGGTCAGGCATGGATTGCTTTACTAGATTTTCTCAGAAAAGCTTATGAATCAGCTGGCTGCAAGTTATGATTCAATGCTGAAAACAAGAAATGAAAGGGACACTTGCAGGTTCTCTGATCTAACCACTTGTGTGTAAGAGAGACAGCCCATGACAAAGCATGAATTGTGCAGGAAAAGGACACACCAGATTTTCAGAAGAGGTTGCAGAGCACCTTTGCCACAATTGCTCAGCAGTTTGCAGATCCGAAAAAAGCAGAGGAAGATCTGAAGAAGCTTCATAATATGAGTGATGTTACTGTTTTCAAGGAGCTTTCCTCTTTGCTGGATCCAAGCACCACTACTGCTCATGCCCACACAGTTTGTGTAGGTTTCCTACCTTATGTGCAGGCTCTTTTAAGCTTCTTCCAGGAGTGGTAATAAAGAGTTTGTCCTGCCATCAATATCTCTGTCAATTCAATGCCAAATCTAAGAGGATTTGGTGTTGAGTGATACATCAGTGCTGTCAGTCATAAATTCTTTTCTGGTGAGATGATGAAGAGGAGAAATAAATAAATTTCAAGCTTACAGTTCTGTTTCTACATTGCTTCTCTCATACATGACTCGTAGGCTTGAAAATATTTCCAGTATTTCTGGAAAATGAGCTTATGAAAAATCTAATGGCTTGTCTGATGGGGGGAGGTGCAGGCAGAACTATTGAAGAAGATAGGGGAGGATCATCCACAGCACAACTTCTTGAAAACATTAGCCACCAAGTGTGCATATTCTGTGTTCAGTAGGGAACATGCTCATGCTTTTTTACAGGAGATTCTCATCAACAAAGATTCAGCCACAAAAGAGCAAACAATATCAACTCTTGATCTGCTAGGGGTACTGGCTTTTTATCTTTCCTAAGTTGAAATTTTAATTTTTTTCTAGCCTGATTGATTGGCCATGTTCCTTTAGTATATATGCACACAAGACCCCTAGAGGCTTTCCATCTGTCAACATGTGAAGGTTGCCTGATGAGATATGCTAGGTATGTTGGACTGTAGGATTTAGGGTTTTACAGGGCTAGGTGAACACATACTGACCTGGGGTGAATTGGGTTGTGTTCGAATAGATCCTCAAGATACCTGGAGGCCTCCTCCTCTTGCCAACTTATAAAGTTGTTCGCGGGATGAATGGGTGCTTGAAATGCTAGCTGTGGAGGTGCTTCTACTTCCTAAGTGAAAAGCATACTAACTTCACATTTCACACCCATTTCCTGCAGGAAGTTGCTGCCTATTGCCCAACGCTTATGGAAGATCTGAAGGAGAAATTGGAATTGTTGGCCAAGGATGACAAGGAATTGATTAGAAAGGGTGTGTTAAAGATCATCTCTAATAAGGCTGGGAGCTCTTTCCATGAAGGCATGGCTGGATCTGAGGTTAGCAGGTAGGGTTTGAGTCAATCACAGAACATTTCTCTCACTATAATAGTTCTATGAATGAATGAGTGCTAACTACAAGCAATCTCACTTGAAAGTCTCTCAAAATGTTTTGGGTCATCATGTTTCTCAGAGACACTGGCCTCTCTCACATTGTGATTTTACACTTTGCAAAGAGCATATTGCAGTTTAGGGTTTAGTTTTTGGAAGTTGCTGGTTTCATCCATTGCAACCTCCTGCAATCTCAAGTTTTGTATGCAGTTTGGTTTTGCAGTCTACAAACTGCTCTGGTGATCTATTGCTGGGGCGGTTTGTAAGAGTCAATAGAGATGATGACCTCCTGTGTGACCATGCAATTGCAGTGGGACCCAATTGCAGTTCAAGCATTTTAAGGAAGGAAACTATCACTTGACCTGGTGCATGGGCAGTGTTATTGGTCTTCTGATGGTTGTGGGTCTTGCTTGGTATGGCAGCAAATTGGAGGCAACAGCTGAAGAAGAGTTCTGTGTCCAGGAGGAGGAAGACCACAGCAGCAGGGATATTCTTCACAAAAGCCTGCAAGTATGTTACATCTTTCCTTCATTCATCTCCAGAGGCAAGAAGAAAAGGGTGCAAGAATCAATTGTCTACTTAGAAAGATCTCCCTTGAGCTTTTCATGATTTTATGTGGCTCAGGAACTTACAGTTGATCATTTTTTGGGCTTGATTTGCACTGTCGAGAAGTTGCTTTGATGTCTCTTACTGTCTCTTTGATGAGTTGTGTTGGGTGGTTTTGTATACACTGTCAGCAGTCTAGTCCAAAAGGCCGGAAGCAGGGACAAGCGGTTGGTGATGGAGAAGTTTTGTCTGAAGATGAAAAGGAAGCAGTAGATGAGGTGAACCACAAAGGGGGTGACCATGACAACAATGTCACGGCAAAAGGTGCCTCAGGTGTTGAAACCACATCATCAGGAAAGGACCCATTGGAGGATGAAGAAGAAGAAGAAAAGGAGCAGGAGGAAAATGTCCCTGAAAAGCGCAAACGTGGGCGCCCAAGAGGCTCTGCCAAGAAGAAGCCTAGTTCTGGCAGGACAAAAACCACTGGCAAGGTGATAGGTCCTAAGAAAATGTCTGTTGCAGTTGGCATGGAGCATGGAGAAATGGAGGAAGACAAGAATCTTCCTCCACAGCTTGAACGTGGGCAGCCTGAAGGCAGCTCCAACAAGAAGGATGGCAGTGACGATGTTCTTGAGGAAGCTGAAAAGGATGGAGTAGAGGAACGTGAAGAAGAGCATCACCACGTGAAGAATCCTGAGGAGGATGGGATGAACAACAACAATCATGAGAAGGATGACACAGTCAAAGATGTTGAGGATGTGATGAATGCTGGCAAGCAGGATCATGAGCTGAATGATTTGCAGGTTCTTGTGAAGGAAAAAGTGCAGGACATTAAGGAGGACGGTGCTGAAGTCCAGCACAATGTGGTGGCTATATCAAAAGACAATGAGAATGAAGAAGCAAAGATTGATGAAAAGGATGCAGCAAAGGATGGAATGCAGGACAAAGAAGATGAGATTGAAGCTCATGTGGTTGACAAAGTAGAGGATCCTGAGGAGCAGGAAGTGAGAGACCATGAGAAAGATGATGGTGTGGTGCAGCAGCAACATGAGGAGAAGAGGCAAGTGACAACAGGCCATGAGGTTGAGGGTGAGGAAAGGAGGGAGCCTGCAAAGGATGGGACAGGAGATCATGCTGGAGACAAATCGGAAGACAATATGGAGAATGCAACAAATCACAACAGTGATCATGGGTCCAAGCAATCTGAAGGGGATGTGGTGAAAGACTCTGTAGAGGATGAGAGGAGTAATGAAGAAGATGGGTTGCAGGTCCAGGATGGGGGTCCTGTAAAGGATCCTCACAAGGGTGAGATTGAAGAGAAGCCTGCTGGACTAGACTTGGACCTGGACCACAAGGAGGATGGCAAAACATTTGATGGGTCTCAGAAAGAAAATGATGCTGGTGATAGCAAGGACACAGATGATCAGGAGGGGAATGTAAAAGATGACCATAAGGAGGTAACTGTAGAAGATGACAATAAGGAGGTAACTGTGGTAGAAGGCACCACCAACAAGGGTGGACTTGGAGACCTTCAGGTTGCTGATGAAGCAAACAGCCATGAGGATGAGAAGGGACTGAGCCGGAAAGAGGAAGATGCAGGAGTAGATCACGAGGATTGGTCAGAAGGTTACAAGCAGGAAAGAGTTGATGACCAAGCTGAGGAAGAAACTAAGGGGGAGATTGGGGTAAAGGGCAGCAAAGAGGATAGCAAGGATGGGCAAGAAGATGATGGTGTGATTCCTCAGAGACCAGACACCCTAAACCCTAAACCAGAAGAGTCTGAGCAAGGCAAGGAGGAAGACAAAGAGAAAACCCAGAAGTCAGATACAGGTGAAGTTGAAGATGAAGATGAGGGGGGAGGGGATGATCAGCAGGTGAACTTCCTTTCTGCTAAGCAAAAGCGTGGGCGACCCAAGGGCTCAGGGAGGAAGCCAAAACGCAGGCACACCAGGGGCTCTGGCAAGAAGGATGCTAAGAAGACAGTCAGTCTTGAAGTTGAAAAGGATGGACAAACAGACCCAGAAAATACCGGAGGGAAGGACACTGAGAAGGGTGGTGGTTGGGAAGAGGCATTGCCTCAAAAACTATCTTTGAAGGATGCAGGAGAGGAGAAGGACCAAGAGGGGAGCCTTTATAAAAAGCGCAAACGTGGGCGCCCAGTCAGCTTTGGTGAAGGAAATGCTGCTGGGGCTACCCCTCGTAATGAGACAGATGGAGAAACAGAGCCTGGAAAGAAAACAATGGAAAATGATAGAGAAGACCATGATGAGAACCTCCCTGCAAAGCGTACACGTCTTCCAGAGGGTTCTAGCAAGAATCATCATGTTAGAGATCTGTCAAGTGAAGATAAGAAAGATGAAGAGGAGGGTGGTGAAGATGATCAGGATGTTGATCAGACGCCACAGCAATCAGACGAAAAGGAGCACGAAAAGGATCTGGTGGAAAACCTCTCTACAAAGCGTAAACCTGGACAGGGTAGTAAGAGAAAACTGCCTGTCGGTGATGGAAGAGCTCACAGGAGTCGGGAAGAGAATGTTGATCCAAAGCGCAAACGAGGGCTTCCTGAGAACTCAATCAAGAAGGGGGAGGTATTGGATGAAGATGTGAACAATGACAGAAATCAGCAGGAGCGTGATGTCAGCCCCCCCAAGTCCAAACACAAGTTACCCAAGAACTCAGTTGGCAAGGGTATTGAGTATGTATTAAATGGTCATGATAAGGATGGCAATATGGATACTGAGGAAAACCTCACCCCAAAGTCCAAAGCAGGGCATGCAAAGGCCTCTGGCAAAAAGGAAAGCAGGCGCGTGTCTAGTGGGAAAGGTGGCAAACAGGAGGAAAAGGAAGAGGGTGGTGACCAAACTCCAAAGCACAAAGCAGGGCGTCCCAAGGGTGGTTCAGGGGGAAAGGAAATCACATATCCTTCTGGTGGGGATGAAAAAAAAGCTGGAGAGAAAGACAAAGAGACTCATGTCTTCACAAGACGAAAACCTGGGCAACCCAAGGGCTCCATCAATGTTGCTGGCAGGGAGCTCTCTAGTGGTGATGAAAAGGCAACTTCAAGTGCACAAAAGGTTAGTTTCTCCTTTCCCAAGTTACAGGTATAGACTTGTTCAGCTTTCGTGAACTGCACTATTCACTTAATAGATCCGCACACAAGGGTTCAAACTGTTATGACAATTTGATTGAGAAAAATGAGTCTGTTCACAAGTTCCTTGAATGGTTTTCTCTGGCATGTCATATGTCACCAGAGAAACTTGTGTTTTGGATCCTGGAATGGGTTTGTGCTAAAAAGAAAATTCTACTCCTCCCCTGTGGCCCTGGACATGGGATGGATAGAGCCCTGCTTGGAAGAGTGCAGCAGACAGAGGAGGAGATGAGGGTCTTGTTGGATGCGGCATCAAGGTCTGGTGGCCACTTGATCGCAGGTGAGTGGAAATGTCTGCCTGGCTCAGCTGTCCATCATCCTATACCCTCCAGGAAAAAACATGTTCAGTGTCAAATCATAAGGTACAGGAACTTTGTTTCCATACTTCAAAAGGAAAAACCTCCTGATCTTGCTATTAACCCCATTTTCTGCACACTTTCGTTGAAGAAGAGTAATTGAGCTGAAGTGGTTTCTTAATTGATGATATAACCTGCCAGGTTCTACAAGGGGGAGGTGGTCTCTTATAATGCCAAAAAGAAGAAACACAAGGTAAGAATGGGACCATTTTATTTCTCCTGTAAAAGTTGCATCCTTGAAATGTTTGTTTCAGTTGTGTTATGGGTCTGCTCCACATTCTCTCAAAACTCAGAAATTGGGTTCTCTTATAGTAATCAGCTGTTGTCGTAAAGGCAACAAGCCTCACAGGAAAGATGACATATTATCAGCATGAGCTGAAATCCCTAACCTTTTCAGCTTGTAAACTTTCATGACTTGAGAGTTCTTTTGTATCCCTAGCCTTTTGACTTTCTTGTCATTGCAGAAGAGTTATCATCCTCTTTCATGTTTCAGTGGTCTCATCATCTGGCTTTATTGATTTGCATCTCTTAAGGTACTCTATGATGATGGAGAACAAGAAATTCTTGATCTGGTTCAGGAGCGGTGGGAGCTGATAACCAAGAAACAAAGACCTGTGAAGGTGAGCTGTTCTTGGTATGGGTTGATTGTATCAGTAATGCACATGAAATCCTTTGACCTTCACACTTGGATCTCATATGCTGCTTTCGAAAATGACACGTGCGTTATTAGTCACAGTAAATGTTGCTCTGTTATCTTTTAGTGTTCATCAGATATGAGGGAACTCCTACTGTCACACACAAAAGAATCAAAACCAAAGGTGCTGATAACACTTACTGTTCTGTTACAGAATCCTCCAGATGCATCACCAACTCCTGCATGGGCTCCAGTGCCACTGTACCCATCTCTCACTTTTGCACCCTAGTTTTTTTGTGCTTGCCTTTGTATGTTGACGAGATTGAACAGTCTTTGGATGTTGATGAGCCATCATTACTTCCTTCTTTAAAGTGTTTCAGAAACCATTATCTATCATTTCTTCCCTGTGTGTCTGTCTCTTGAATGTTCTTGGCTGTCTCTCCAGAAAAGAACTCACCAAGGCTAAGGCATTGGCACAGCAAGAGGATGTGCAAAGACCATCTGACAAAGTGTATGTGCTTCTTCCACTGCTCAAATCCCCTCTTGGTTATGGTTATCTCAACCCTAAACCCTAAACTGCATTGTTTGTTGGCTTGCTTTGTACAGGGGCAATCTAAAATGAAATGAACCTGAAACTCACATGCTTGTTGTAGCTTGTAATGAGGATACCATTGGCCTAAACCTTCTTTATTTGACGTGATGATAGAATCTTCCCTTTGCTTCTGGAAATGTAAGCTCAGCTCAGGATGCAATTTTTATGTATTTTTTGCTCCAATCTTTGAGCAGATTCCTTTATGCTTTTTTTGGTACACCCACTGTTGGTAGTCATGATAAGTCAAAAGGGAACTGCTACAATCTCCTTGTCATGCACACTGTAAGACACAGTACAGGTACTTGTGGTTGGTTTTTAATAACAACTGAAGACACTTCTGCAGGAAAAAGCAATCCTTGTCAAAATCAGGGAAGAAAGATGTTTCAAAAGAGGGTAAACCCAACAATTTGGAGGCAAAATTCCTTGAGGCAAAGAGTCCTGTGAACACTATCAGTGCATTTGACTTTGATGAGGATGATGATGGTGAAGCACCCAGAGGTGGGAAGACTAAACGAAAGCCAACCCAGAGTTCCTCAACACCAAAAGGTTATTTCACTCATGATTTCTTGTCAGGACTACCTGGTTCTAAGTTTGCTTGCATTAAACTTTCCCTTTTCCACATATGCTTTACTGTGGAACCAAGCACCTCTTTTTTTGATGCTATGTGGCTTGGGGTGGAGAGGCAGGCTCAAGTGGGAAGATTTTCAAGCTTGTCAGCTCAACAAAGCCTAGTGCCAAAGATGATTCATCAGATACTTTGGGTGATGGCGAGCCTTTGGTTAGTTCCCTTGATCTTTGATTCATCACCACATTCATCATGAGATTTGTCTGCTCTTGCTTTTTCATGTCTTCAGGAAATGCCAATGTTCTGTGGCTGGAGGCAGAAATGGATGCACCTCAGGCTGTTAACAAAGCTTTCGTTTTTTCTTTCTGGTGCATTTGCAGAACACCTGGGTGATACAAAGACAAAAGGCCCGCTGAGGAGACATGGATTTTCCTTACGAACTGGAACACCTTGTGATATGACAAACATATACCACATGTTGATTAGGACACCCAACCCTTGCATGTGGATCTGGGTTGTAGGTTGCTGTAGATCCACTTTATGTATTACAGAAGACGAGATTGGATGTGGTAAGACTGGTGATACATACATGTTTATAGAACATAGCCTCAATCTCAGAAGCATGGACTGGAAGATGTAAGATATCCATTGGTATTGCTTATAGGGGTTTAATCTTACTCTCCCTTCATGCTTCAAAATATGAACAATACTATTTCCCTTTGTTAACCCCTCAGGGCTGTATAGTGGAAGTCACCCCCAAGGATAGGTTGTGCACAGTCAAGGATTCAAGGTGTGTGGAAATTCCTTCTCCTAGAGTATGTCATCATTTGATGAAATGCAGTTGTCTAGTGTTTGTCTGAACAACTCCATACTGTTGTTGAGTGATTGGGTCTCTCAGCTTTTGGATGTTGAGTGATTTGGTCTCTCGGCTTTTTGGATGTTGAGTGATTGCGTCTCTTGGTTTCTGGATTTCAAGAGGTTCTGGAAGGAGACACTTGTAGATTGGTAGCTCTTAATATATATCCAATTTTTTTCTCTCATGGGACTCTCTCATGCATTAGTGGTTTCAGCTCCCTACTACTTTGTAGGAAATAATCGCTGTGTCAGTTACATAAATGTGTTCCCTGTTGTGCGAAATCAATGAGGGGTTGTATGATAGACTTCTAATATCCTTCAGGATAGATCATCGCTCGTCTCTGGACAACAGCTGTGACAAAAAATGGTTCTTTTGTATCCAATTTCTGCAGATGCTCAGATTAAGCCATCCATCACTGTAGTGAACAAGGGAAGAATGACAAATATCTCAGCAAGCCAATTCTTTTGTAGTATTTTTGGAGGAGCATTTGGACTAAAAGCTCCACAAGCAGATGAGTTTGAATAAATTTCAATCTACACTGTGACAATTGTTGATCAGAACTTTCCTCCATAGATACTAACAAGTCCTGCCAAACTATACAGAGCGAGAGACTATGGCATCCAATTGTGTACCTGCTCAGCATAGTAAGATGGAATCTAGTCCCAGGATATTGTAAGAAGATCCACACAAGTTTGTGTGCACTAGTCCTTGTATCCTGACTGTATAGACTTCTCACTTGTAGGTTACTCTTTAGATCTGGTTTTGAGAACACTTTGGAGTTTCCGGACTGATTCGTTGTTGCTGTTTCTAAGTGAAGCCTTTGTCATGTTTTGGTTTCTAGATCATTCATTTTGTGTCAAGCTTGAATATCTTAGTCCTTGTTGTAATTCTCAGGTGGAGTTGCTAAAGGGATTGATGAGTGCCATATATTTTTTAATTTATTTCTCTCTCTCAAAGGCAAGGACCCCTGACCCATTTTGCAAGAACCCAAATCAGCATTCTGTTTTCCTGGCCCCTGTTTGTTCTTGTCTTTGAGCTTCTTTCTCCTCTGGCAATTAAAAAACATTTTACCTTCACTTTTTGGTTTCCTCCTACTGGACCCATGGTGATGAACCTTGCAAGCATCTAGCTTCTGTTAGCTTGTACTCAATGTTTCCTTGCAAGCATCTAGCTTCTGTTAGCCTTGTACTCAATGTTTCTTTGTAGCACAACTTGCAAACACTCACAGAAGTCATCAAATACGGTTTTTGGGCTTTGAGCATTTCAGCAGTTTCGATGCCTGAATAGGTCAAGTGAATTGAAACTCTTTAACTGCTCCAAAAAAAGATTGTGTTTAGGGTCTACTGCACAGACATGGTGACAAGGAAAAGGATATCCTTGTGAGGACATCCCTTTGGATGAAGACAGGCAATGGAAGCCAAATATTGACTTGGGTATCACTTGAATTTTTTTTTTGTTGATTCTCATCCTCAATCACAAGTAAAACCTCTTTGCTTTCATATGTCACACAACCCACAAATTGTTTTTCCTTTACTATCACAGATTTGAAGTTTAGTCTCTCAGCAAGTTTTGATCTGCCAAAACAAAGTGTTTGAAAAGCATGATGGGTTGAAGAAAAACATTTGAAGACAGCATTTCTGCTGCACTTTGTTTCTTCAACCCTACTTAACCATCATTATGTGATTAGGTCAAGTTTTGGACAACTTTTTTTTTTTTTTTTTCGGCTG
>Ga0116228_10005909_pt1 | contig 10936 bp, 9 predicted proteins | sample S1TSphfallax_2_FD_89694 | JGI IMG/M metagenome (GOLD analysis project Ga0116228, IMG submission 89694) | Host-associated microbial communities from peat moss isolated from Minnesota, USA - S1T2_Fc - Sphagnum fallax MG | ecosystem: Host-associated > Plants > Peat moss > Unclassified | place: USA... | reverse complement strand
TGTACTAAAGAGAGTTTCAACTTTTGCTTAGTTCATGATTTACCCAAAAGCTCTTTTTTTGTATACAATTTTGAAAATAAAATAAAATTGTTGTCTAGGAAGTTGAAAGATGAAGAGAAGATAATTCAAGATGACTTTGAAGGAAAGGAGATGACTACAAGAAACGAAGAATTTGAAAATAAAAAATCAAATATATCTTGGAGATAAAAAATCAAATAATGGTGTGTCTTTTCATAAGTAATTCAATCAAAGATGTTGTTTTGTTTAAACCTAGGCTTGCCTAGCTAGGGTAATTTTGTCAAATCACTATTACAAAATGTGGGTGTAATTTAGTAGTCCATGTTTAGTGAATCAGTGAATTCACGACATCCCCACTAGATCATGTTCAGTGGGACCAAGTGAAAACACTTGGTGTACAAGGGCACATTTTGTTGTACTGGATGTTTTTATATCAATATATGTGTTCCTCATGTTATTTATTTCCTTTCATTATGATATTTTTTTTTAATGTTCATATTTTATTTCAAGGTCATAGTATATAGGCAACCTTGACAATAATTAAAGTAATAATTTGTATTTTCAAAAAATTAAAAAATAACTAGATAAAATGTTTTTAAAATTAATATTTTAAATCATAATATAATGAACTTTTCAATAAACCTTAATTATAGTGCAAGTGTGCCAATAATTCAAAAAATCCTAAATAACGATGTGACAACAAATGTCACTACACCAATATGCATCCAAGTTCATTATGCATTTGATTAAATTTTGAATGAAATTGGACAAATATACCATGGTGAAAATGTCTATCCCTTTTGTAAACATGGACCATTTGTTACAAACATGGAAATTCATTAATAGTTAATTGAATTCACCAATAGTTAATCATATTTAGTATTAGTTAAATCATTAATAATTTTTTCATTAATAATTAAACGTCAATAATTAATTCATTAACAATTAATTTCAAACTAAAGTTATGCACCTAAGAACCTTCACTAGGCTATTTAGCCGAAATTAGAAACCTAACCCACAACCTAAGGTGCAATTGTGAAGGTTTGAACTTTTCACTTTCTTTCACTTCCATGTTTAAAAAACAAATCATTAACCATTGAACCATTATTTAAATGATTGATATTTTTCTATTATCACATAGTAATTTATAATTTATAATCATAAACTATTCTTTGCAATTTTTGGCTATATTACCATAGGTTATTTTATCATAGGGTATTTTTTATTAGTTTACATTATTTTACCATGGGCTATTGTTGGTTATTTTAAGTTATTTTTTTAATATTATATTGTTAGCTATTATATAAAAGGTTATTGTTGGTTATTTTAAGCTATGAACCATAGGCTATAATTCGTTATTTTAAAATATTTTACCCAAGGTCATTTTTGGTTTTTTTATCATAGAGTATCATTGGCTATTATTGGCTATTTTATCCAAGGTTTTTTTTGGTTATTTTATCATAAATTATTGTTGGCTATTTTAGATTATTTTACCATAGGATGTTTTTGGTTATTTTATCATAAACTATTGTTAGCTATCATAAGTTATTTTACCTTCAACCATTTTTTGTTATTCTATCATAGATTATTGTTGGTTATTATATCATATTTATCATTGATTATTTTTGGTTATTTTATCGTAAGTTATTACTCGCTATTTTACCTTATTTTACCATATATTATTTTGGATATTTTAGGTTATTATTGGTTATTATATGTTATTTTATCGTTAGACATTTTTGGACATTTTAAGTTATTTATCATAATTTAATATTGACTATTTTTTTGGTTATTTACAATAGGTTATTGTTGGTTATTATAGGTTATTTACCATAGGCTATTTATTGTTAGTCTATCATAGGTTACTTTTGGTTATTCTATCATAGGTTATTATTGATTTTTCTATTGTAAATTATAATTGGTTATTCTATTCTAAGTTATTCCTAATTATTTTAGGGTATTCTTAGTTATTTTATATTGTTTTATTGTATGTTATTATTAGTTGTTATTGGCTATTTTGAATTATTCTAATCTAAGTTATTATTGGTTATTTAAAATTACCTCACCTTAAGTTAATCCACCTTAAGTTATTATACACAAATTTGTTATTTGTTATTTTTTATTTTAAGCTATTCTAAATATTATACCTTAGGATAAAATAACTTACATAAACATATAATGGAATGACTTGAATACCTTAAGGTATAACTTAAAGTAACATATAATAGGTTAAGACATAACCTATGATATTTTAAAATAGGATAACTTATAATAACTTAGGGTATAACCTAAAGTATAATAATTTATAATAACATGTAATAACTTAAGTTATAGTTTATAATAACCTAAGGTAACACATGATATAACTTATAATAATTTAAGATATTGAAAACAACAACATAAAATAAATACAATTACCATAGTAAATTATAATAGTGAATTATAGTAGCTAGTAATGAAACATGATATTTACTTAATGACCTTATTGTGAATTAACTTTAACTAAGGTGAAATCACTAATGTGCAGTGAACTTATTTCATTTTTAAGGTCCCATAGTAATTTAAACCAATGAAAGTGAATTGCAGCCCCGTTTTTGTACTATTGTGTTCAAAGTCCCACAATATAATGTCACATAATCACACCAATGTTCATTTAGATATTCTTTCAACCATCACACCAATGTTTGCTTTAGATTTTCTTTTGACCAAGAGCTCTATTTTTGCACAAAATTTGAACATGACTAATGTTGGGCAATTTTTATTATTTTGTGAAAACTAATGATTTCAAGTTTTTCATAGAATTGTAAGGATAAGCTTGGTTATTTCAATTAAAAATATGGTTTGATGAAAACTATCAAAGGTATGAAATAAATAAATAAATTGGGTTTTCAAATTATTAAATCTCACAAATGTAAAAACAATCAATTATTTCCAATGGTTTTCACAAGCTGGTTATTGAATTTATTATATTTGAACAATGAGAGAGATTAATGTGCATGCAAGAATGTGCATTCAAGATATTTTCCAATTTACCTCCCTAGTATATCCCATATTTTTTGCCCAAAAAATTGGACATTACTATATATACATGAATTAATGGGAAACCTTTATCATAGTAAGGTGTTGGTACCAACACATTATACATTGACATTGAAAACGATGTTAATCAAAGTGATCCATTGAAAAAAAAACATGATTTTTCATATGGACCCATTTTGGGAAGCACCCACAACCAATAAAAAAAAGGATTGCATATTACTTGCTTTGAGATTAAGTAGGACCTTAAATTTAGATCTCTAAAACCTTTGGGTTTTCCCTAAAACCGTGGGTAGATTTCATATTTTATTTATAGGATACCATAAGACATGGGCAATTTTAGCAATTATTTTGCAAACAATTAATTTAATCTATAAGTTTTGGTTCAGCAACTACCTTTTTAATCCTGAAAATTTTGGCATATGTGTAATATATGTAATTAAATTTGATATTATTTTAAAAATATTTCATTGCATTCATGGTCAAATGGATGTAAAGTAACTAATTTGGTTAGGTAGGTATTTGATTCAAAACTAACTAGCAACTTGAAAGTGTTTTTGAAAATTTTGAAAAAAAGGGCTGAATTTTTATGATTTTTTTAGCAAAGTTGAAAATCATTTAATGTATGCCAAAGTTGCCTAGTTCAAAGCTGCTTAGGTACTAGTGTATCTATCAAGTGTGTTTTTCATTGAAATGAAAATAAAAATGGGTGGGTTTTAGTGTGTGTACAATTAATGGTGATGCCTAGTGGTTTATTAAGGTGAAAAACCAACTTGAAAACCATGATAGTTGTCATTTCAATTATGAGTGTCTCATATGTAAATGTTTTTGTGTGATATGTTTCTTACATTGCCAGAGTTTGTGTTGTGTATTGTGTTATTGGTCATATAAGTGAATGTTGTAATGATTTATTGGTGTAGTTTCTTTTGAAAAGGGTGATGTTAGCAAAACAAACTTATAACTAATTCTTTTTTTTAAAAAAATGTGTGTGACAATGCAAGTTGTAAAATTAATGGCTTTAAAAGGTTCATGGTCAAGAACATTTGGGTGGTTGTAGACTACAATGTCCATAAATTCTTATAATTGAGTAGTTTTTTTGCACTTCTACATGTTAAAGTGCATGATACATCCATGTGTTACAACAATTATCTTAAAGGGATTCAATGTAAAAACATCTCCAACAATTCCTTTGGAAATTGCTTGATATCACTAAAAATAACATCTCACTTTTAATTGAAGTGTTGTACCTCCCCTGCTTATAAACACCATAGTTTACATTCTATTTGGTTTGTTAACAATTTGAACAACACTTGGACCAATTATGGTGGTTAGGCAATGAATAATAATCAACTTAATATTGATGACTATGGTTGGTCATTCAAAGGTATTAATTCCTCATGATAGAATGCTTGGTAAACCCATGCCATCTAACATGTTTTTGGTTAAGGATTTTTTTTTTCATGCTACAATGATGAAACATTCATCTAAAAAGTTGCATTGGTGTCCTTTTTCAACAACCATTGGAGATGCTTTAACAATTTTAACAACATTTACTTTTGAAAACAAACACACTAAATCAAAATAATATGAACATTTCAAGTGGGGTACTTTTTAACTTCATGGCTTGTAGTGTAATAATACACAAATTCTAATATTTTGTAAGAATGGATTCATTTAGTAATCTTTAAAGACCATAATTGTCATACATAAATTCAAAATAGGGGTTACCAAACCTTTTCAACATGGCACAAAATTGTAAGGACTTTTTAAAAGAAATTTCTAATGAAGTCCTTTTGGACATTTTTTTTGCAACATTCATATAATTGTTTTCAATTTTTTGTATCTTAAGATGTTTATGAAGTGCACAATTTATTTATTTTTTCATTTGTGTAAATGATTATTTTCCTTGAACATTTTTTGCATTGTCAAAATACATTACAAAAATGTATTGTCAAGGACTCCTCATGTGTTGTTTATGGTTCACCCTAAAGTGTTTTTTCTCTATTTTTAAAGGCTTTTAGGATTGCTATTGTGTGATGTTGAAAACTAGTAATTCCTCTTTATCTTTATGTTTTGTATTGCCTATGGAAACATCGGACATACTCGTAACTTGCACTTGCAATTTACATCAATGTTGTTTGAAATAACAAATTGATTAATATCATGTTGTATTGTTTTATTGTTTGTGAAAGGTTTTAGAATATTGAAAAATCACAAATGATTTACATTTTGTTTTAAAACTATGCTTTAGATACAAATGCATTGTGTGTATTTTTTTGTCCTCTTGCACTTATAATTATTATGGTTTGAAATCTTATGTTTAAATATTTCATTCAAACATTCATGTGATGTTTAGATAAGTAATAAAATACCTCTCCACTACACATTCAAAATGTGATGTTAACTTCAACTTTTGAATCTTCATGTCTTAATAGGAAAATGCACGAGTTGTTACCAACAATGTGGACCATTTGTTTAGTATACAAGTCTATTTAATCATCTGAGAAGTTTACATATTTGTTTATGTCCTTTTGTTTCCTAGCTAGATCTTGGAACTTTCTTTGTTTGAATGGTTGTTCATTTTTTAAGCTTGTAATCGGGATGTTTGTGGGTGAAAGCACATGGCTGACCCCTTTTGGGGTGTCATATTGTATTGTTTTCCAAGGATGTGCATGTTTGAATGTATCCCACCTCAAAGTTTGAAAAAAAACCACAACTTTTTTGCATATTATGTTAGAATATAACCTAGACAAAAGATTAAAAAAAGAAGATTTCATTTTATTTTATAAAATGAGATATTAGAATATATTTGTGGAAACAAATGTAATGTATTTTTATATTTGAAAACACAAATATACTTCAAAAAACATTTAAATGATTTTTAGTCTTTATGAAAGTTGAAGGTACGTTGACTAATGTTATTTCACATAATATGAACCATGTTTGGATATTGTGTGATTAATTTGTAGATTTTCATATTAAAAATGAAATTTTTGAACAAAAATGCGATAAATGTGTGGTAAATTGAAGTTTTGACGAGAAATCACATCCATAGAGAAGATGACAAGCATAGTTGGATGGGCCATTTTTTAATTTAATTAATTTTAATTATTTTAATGACTAATGAAGCCTTGAACTTCGTGGAGTGAAAATGAAATTGTGGTCCAATTATACCAATGTATATTATAAATATATTCATGGATGTTTCAGTATAGATAATGAAATTTATTATTATTTTCAAAATAATATTACATTACATTAATTTTATAAAAATAATTGTTGTAAGGTCCAAAAATCAAAATTGATACCCAAAATTAAATGTACCATACTTTTGGAACAATTACATTGTAAATACCATAATATTAAACCCAAAATTGCCCCAAAGGGAGTTATCGTAATGTGCTTTCTCCCTTGTAAACAAAAATCCATGATTTTTTAAGTTGGATTTATAGGATTAGTATTGATGTCAACATCTTCATTATATTCTTCAACATTGAAATATATCGTGGTAGACAAAGGCGTCACAATGTTAGTTTCCATAACCACAATTCAAAAAAGTTGTTTCCCAAGCTTTTTGTAAGTCTAGTTTTGTCTCATCCTTTTAAAACTTTATTATAAATTTCATGATTCCCACCTTTGTCCAATAAATATATAACCATTCCAATATATGAACCTATTGGTGGGAACCCGGGGTCCCGCAAAAAACTCAACGTCAGAAGACAATTAATTATTATTTTTTGGAAGGTACTTAAAATAGCGCCCGAGCCCTATGGTGGATGCTATACGGGGCTTTTACTGGCCTGACAGGAGCTCCAGACCTCGTTGGAGCAGCAAAAGCAATGTCAAAGTGGAGCCATGAGGAATGTTTGATTGAATTGAAAATGAAAATATACCGTTGGGGATTTGATAATAATGACTTGAGCTCGATTGAGAAGAACAAGGGCAACATTCATGAGGCCATGGCAACAATCTTGGATTATCTTGAGATCTGGGAAAATTGTAGTATAATTGGCCGATGGTGTGATCAACTACTCGCATTTTCGTCACTAGTCAAGAAGCCGCCCACGTTGTCTGATACAACAACCTTGAGTTTGACCGCCGGTGAATCCTTACTCCAGAAGCGCAAACATGGCGGCATCAGTGGATTGTATCAGTGCGTGCAGCAGATCAATAAGAAGAAGACGAATTGGAAGACGAACGCATTGGAGAGAGTGGTGAAGAAGATGGGAGAAAAGAGTCTCAACGCATTGAAAGAGATGTGGAACGCGATGAAAACGGGATACGGCGAGGCGGAATGGGAGCAGGGCGAAGGAGTCATTCTGGGATTGATGGTGCAAGGTTATTTGGATCGAGAGATTAATGCCCTCCTTGGTGTTGGTGGTTTTCGTGTGTCACGATTGAAAAAGATTCATAAGGATGGGACGTGGGACGGAAGCCATACTCGCCGTCCTATGAAAGTTCCACATCATGCTCTATCATCAGACAATCTAACTACATTCATTGAGGACTGCAAGACGTGGGAGCTGGAGGATGGATTTCCTTGTTCGCATCGACGACCTCGCCAATATTTCGTGGAGGCGAAGCTGACCTGGACGGAGCTTTGGAAGCGGTACGAAAAGAAAATGGTGTCTTTCGAGCGGTGAGTGATGAGCTTCTCCCGATGGACCCAGTACGTCAAGTTGCACCAACCTGGTGTTTGCCTGATGAGGACGACAGAAGATGTTTGTGATTCTTATGTTCGCATTGATATTCAACTTGCTTGTGACAATCTCCCGCCTGAAAAGCGGGAGCATCTGGTTCTAGAGAAGGGGATGCACCTTCAGGCCGCTATTGATCAACGTCGGTTCATGTCGGGGTTCATTAAGCAGCACATTGCAGCTAATGCACCCCAGCAACCTGTCTCGAATGTGATTATTCCCGATACCATTGATGATGCGCCTCTTGATCCTATTGACGACGCCTTCCCTGAGATCCAGATTCAGATTGAAGTTTTCGGCGACAGTTTCTCGCTTCCTTTCTACGGCCATCAACGTCCTTCTGCTGACTACTTCAACTCCAATATCATGATGCAAAACTTCATCATCTCCGACATCACTGCCAATCACAATAATGTTCTGATCTACGATGAGCGCGGTTAGGGCAAAGGTGCTGATGCCCTGTGAAGTCTTCGTTTACTCTTTCATCTTTGACTTCGTCAAGAACGTGCCGATCGTTCGCCTAAGATGCTTCTGCTGATCCTCGACAACTGTGTTGGTCAAAATAAGTCGAAGGTGGTCTTCATGTTTTATGCGATGTTATCTCTCCTGTTTTATGACAAGGTCGTTCTTCTTTTTCTTATCCCTGGCCACTCTCACAACCAGGGCGATCGTGTTGTTGCCTGGTGTCGAAACAAGATGCGTGCCTAGAACCTCTACACCCCCAGCACGATTGTATCTGAGCTCAACGCCATTAAGTCTATTTCTGCCGAATTCCTGGATCATCAGTCATCGCGGCGAACCTTCTTTGGCGATTGGACCTCTCTTCTGAAGAAGTACTTCAAGTCTATGCCATCGAACTACACTAGCAACTACTCTTTTGAGATCAACCAAGGCATTGTCAACATGCGCCATCTCGTAAATACGCCCGACAACAAGGCCGTCCAGTTTCCAATGCTTCTTCTCGAGAATATTGATTTTGTTTGTCAAGCGATTCTTTTCAATTTGTTTGGAAGTGGCGTCAAGTCCATTGATGACGTCACGTCGGTTGACATGGTCAAGCTCCCTCATGTGGAGCTTAAGGAGTAGTTGACCAACAAGAAGCTCAAATCGTTGTCCAAGAAGTATTTTTCTATCCCTCCCGAAGTACTTTCCTACTACCCCTTTGTTCATGAGGGTTTGTCCAATTCTTCGGAAGATGAGGACGTGGCAGCCACGCGATCTAGGAGCAAGAGCGCGCGCGTAGCGCCTTCTAAGAAGGCAGCTAGGGTGGAGAAGCCAAAGGTCGGGCGCTTGCAGACGAATGCCTCCGGCACTATGCCTGGACAGTCGTTGCTCCTATCGTTTTTCTGGAAGGCGTAAACAGTGAAAATACAAATTGGACCGATCACGAGATGACTTCATTGAATAAGAAAAGACGATTGAGCCTATTACGAGATGGTTATAATGACTAGTTGCGGAGATATAGATCTTTTGAGAGACTCGGGTCCCGTTTGGGAACTCGGGTTCCCGCTAATAGGTTCATATGTCCATTATAAATTTTAGAGCTAGACCCACTCTATTTGTAACATGTGAAAAAATGGTCAACTAATAGCTCAATATGTGATGCTTGTATATTTAAGTGAAAAAACCATATAATAAGCTTTAATATAACAAAAATTGTAATATATATTTTTTCAATGATCAATATGATATTTTAAAGACAAAAAATCATACAAATATGCATAATAAGAGGATTGTTAAAAATCCAAGTAAATTTTAGACATATTGATTTCACATAAAAGAAAATAAGACTTTAATTGAATTTTTGGTACTCCCAAGTTGATGGTGTAATAAGTAGTATTATTTAATTTCAGTTTTTTGCACATTACAGGTGATACTTTATTAACTTTCTAACGTGAAAGTAAGTTATATCATAATTGGGTGCATTTAAGTTATGATGAAAAAAAAAAATCACAAAAATAGATCCTTATAAGGCTTGAGTTTAATTAGTTAACCATGGTATAACATGATTGATCAATTAACAAGAATATTGTTAAAATTACAATTTACAAGTTGATACAAATTTTTAAAAAAACATTATGACCAAAAAAAAGTTTCATTACATTATTATGTAATTAAAAAAAAATTCATGAAATGTCATTTTCAAATAAATTCAAGACCAAATTTTGTTTTAGGTAACAAAAACATTAGTTCAAAACAAAGATCATGCTTTACATCCCATGTTTTTATTGTCATTATCTTTTACTTTGGATTTTAACAAAATACATAATGAAGGGATCTATGTTAAAAATTTACAAGACTCTATCAATGCATCAATTGAAAAATTATATTTTTTACAAATTTAAGTAGTGGTTGCAAAAACAATTATTCCTAACAACATGAATGCACCAAAATTTACCAACTTGTTTAAGGTTTACTTATTGGACATTTAAAAAAAATTGTATTTAAGTTTTTGAAATTGCATATTCAACTTGTATTATAAACTTAATTATATGCAAGATGGTTTCATATTATAGTTTTAAATCTATGCCTTTATCGTACTTTTACCCCTAGTATCTTTGAAAATTCCTATTGTGAAATGCAATTTTAAATGCATGCTTCAATGACCTTCAAAAAATCACATCAATTGGTTATAAGGTGAGTTCGTACAATTGGATGATACAAAAATGACAAGAAAATTAAGATGTTTGTCTTTCATCCAATCTAAAAAGCCTTTGCTTGTATGCACTATACCCAACAATCAAGCAATCACACCATTTTTTTGTTGGTTTGCAAACTAAATTGTTGAATATGTTTTTTGAGATAAGGCTCCATGATTGTTTGCTCAAATTGTTCAGTGGTCACAATATTGGACCAATGATTATCATTGTATGTCAAATCCAAACCATTTGTAAGGTATTATGTTTTTCTTGTATTTTTGTGGAGGATAATGATGAGCCGTTCTTGTAAACACTACTGAATTTAAGGTAGTAGTGTTTTTTGTTAGGGATATATGATTGTAGTTATTTGCCTATTGTCTTCATTGCTAGGAATTTGAATCTGTGTGGGGCATTTGCTTTCCTAGGTACATATGACTATTTGACATGTATTCACAACTAGGGATGGTGGAATGTTGTGCATCTTGGCAAGCTAAGCTACTTTATAAGCCATGCATTTGTCATGCATGATCCAATCCATGAACAATT
>Ga0116228_10005908_pt1 | contig 10937 bp, 11 predicted proteins | sample S1TSphfallax_2_FD_89694 | JGI IMG/M metagenome (GOLD analysis project Ga0116228, IMG submission 89694) | Host-associated microbial communities from peat moss isolated from Minnesota, USA - S1T2_Fc - Sphagnum fallax MG | ecosystem: Host-associated > Plants > Peat moss > Unclassified | place... | reverse complement strand
GGTTAAATTATTTATGGCTAAATAGATTAAACTATATTAATTATGGTTAAATTATTTATGGCTAAAATGAATTAAACTATATTAATTATGGCTAAAATAAATTAGGCCAAAGTAATTATGGTTAAATTACTTATGGCTAAACTAAATTATGTTAAATTAAATTAAATTAAACTAAACCATGGTTTAAATATATATTACAAGTTTTTAAATTATATTTGTCAAATATATTTAAATATTTGTTTTGGCAAGTAAAATTATTTTATTTTATTTTATTTGGAATATTTTTCAGAAAATATAAATTTTATTTAAAAAAAATCATAATCAATTAATATGATAATACTAAAATTTATTATAAATGTTCATAATTATCAATTAAATGTCTATTATAATTATAATGATAATCAATTATATATATATAATCAATAAGTATTATATATTTAAATTTTATTATTTATGTTAAAATATTAATGTAAATAGGCTACACGAATTAACCTACGAGTACATAAACATCTTAAACTAATTACTAGTTTAAGCTAGATAATAATGTTAAAATCATATTTTCATTAATCCTACAATCATCTTTGAAGTGCAAAAGACAAGGAATAATGAAAACTTAACAAGAAGAAAAACATGAAAAATAAGAAAAAAAGCTTTTTTCCAAGTTACAAAACGTGTTTTTTTTCTTTTCTTTGGATCCCTCCTTCTTTCAAACCTCATAACTTTTTTATTTCTTTATTTTTTTAAACGATTTAAAGTGTTATAGAAGTGCCAACTGAAGTTCTACAAATCATATTTTTATTTTAATAGGAAAAAAACCAACATAAAAGGAACTTTTTGGGTGTTGAAGAATCGGCCTTTATAGTGTTCAATGGTCTTTTTTGAATTTTTGACCCCCTTTATTTTGGGGGATCATAACTTTTTCATTTCTAATCCATTTTCAACGATTCTTATTGTGTTAAATGCGCCAAGAGGAAAGCTTCAAGTTTTGTTTGGACACTAGAATCAACAAAACCCTCCCTTGGCTACTATATTCTAATATATTAGTTGCATCTAATGTGCAATTAAGTTGGTTCATGAAGTTTGCAATGGAATTTTTTATCCCATATCCTTTGGCTTCCAATTCTATTTGGCTCAATGTATAATAAGGAGCAATAACTTTTTTATAATGAAACACCAAATGCCATTGGGGATGAGTGAATTTAAAAAGCTTGACCTTTATGAAATGGTTAACTTTAAAAATAAAATAAAATAATTTTAATCTTACTTATATAACCTAAACCTAGTTATGTTCAACCTACTTACATACTTAAGTAAGCCTATTTACCTAATAGGGTTTAATAATAACCTACCTACCTAGGCAACATGTGTCAACATCTTATTAGCCATAAATTGGACGATTTAAATTTTATTAATTAATATTTTAAAATAGTTGGGCCTTAATTTCCACGTGTCACCATACAATTGGTGTTTTTTTTATAAAAAATGGACACATGTTAATTAGTCAATGAATGTTCCATGGTGTGCCACGTGTCATCATTTCAATGACATAAATTTTAATGATTGAAATTAATCCAATGATTTTTTAATTTAAAAAACAAAAATAATAATTAGTGACACGTGTTATCAAGCTAGTTGTCCAAGTTTTAAACATGTGTCATATTTTTATTAGTTGCATTGTAGTTGTAAGGAGAATTGCACATAAGGTGCAACTACATTTGAATTAGTATGTATGGATGAACATGTATATTAACACTGTATATACATGTTACATACGTAGTGTCACATGCAATTGAATGTCATGTGTAACTTGTCTTATGTAACTACACAAATTTGCAGTTGCATGTGTCACATGCAACTGAATTTTAGTTACAAACAATAGTTACAAAACCCAAAATTTCTAGTAGTGTGTTGTACATCAATGTGCTTTGTTTGAGCATGTTAGGTGGGATTTTTCGTCAATGATATTGCACCTTGCTTATCACATCGAATCACCATCACCTTCTTCTTTTTAATATACCCTAATTCCTTCATGAACTTCGTCATCCGTATGGTTTCCTTGGTAGCTTATGTATTTGCCATGTATTCGGCCTTGGTTGTTGACAAGGCGATTATGGGTTGTCGTTCGCTAGTCCAAGAAATGGCTCCACTTCCCATCATGAATACAAACCTTATGGTGGATCTCTTATCCTCAAGGTCACCGGCCCAATCTGCATCACAATATTTGACCAAATCTTGGGGTGATAATCCTCTAAAGCGTAATTTGAATTACAAAGTGCCTTGCAAGTATCGAAAAATGTGCTTGACACAATCTAATGTTTTAGGCTTGGATTAACCATGTGTTGACTCACCACATTTATTGGGTATGCCAAATCTAGCCGAATACACAACATGGCAAACATCAAGGATCCCACGGCTTGTTGATAAAGAACCTTCACCATCTCATCATCCTTGTTCACATTTTTTTTCAACTTTGCCTTGGGATCAAGTGGCACTTCGATGGATTTGCAATCTTCCATGTGAAAGTGTTTGAGAATTTCCTTGAGATACCCAATTTGGTTGATGTAAAAAAGACATTATGCACTATCCCTTTCCATTTCCATGTTGAGGAGGAAATGCAAATCGCCAAGATCTTTCATTTCAAACTTTTGATAAAGTTCTTCCTTCACTTGTAAAAGTTTGTCCTTATTATTGCACACCAAGATGAGATCATCCACGTAGACGACAATGATAATTTTGACACCTTTGACTTGTGCAACGTACATGCTAAAATCCACATCATTCTTCATTAACTCAATGTTTTTCAAGAAAACAAATAATTTTTAGTTCTAAGCTTTTGGAGATTGTTTTAACCCATATAATGACTTGTGAAGCTTACACACAAGATGCTCACGTTCTTGTATGAATCCTTCGAGTTATCCATGTAGATCTCCTCTTTAAAATCACCATTGAGAAATGTGGTTTTGATGTCCATTTGATGAATCTCCATGTCTTCAATGGTCGCTAATGTAATGATACAATGAATTGACACAAACTTTGCAACATGTGTAAAAGTTTTGTTGTAATCAATTCCAAATGTTTGGGTGAAACCTCTTGCCACAAGTCTAGCCTTATAACGTTCAACCTCATGCTTGATTTTGAACACCCATTTGCAAGAAATGGGCTTCCTACCCTTGGGGAGTGGCAACAAGGACCAAGTGTTGTTGACAACAAGAGAATCATATTCTTCTTGCATGGTAATCTCCCACTTCTTTGCATCTTCACCTTTCAATGCTTCTTCCATGGTTTGAGGTTCTTCCAAAAAAGTGATGGTGGCCCATTCCACCTCTTTGGTGGCAACCCACCAATCATAAGGCCACTTTTTACGTTGTCTTTCGGGCCTTTTTCTTTGTCCATCTTTTTATAGTTCATTCAAACCCTCATTTTGCGATGGAGCAAATTTCTTCTTCCGAATAAAAGTTTGATGTAGATTCATCACCTTCCACGTCTTCTGTTGGTCTTTCCTTCAAAGATATAGGATTAGCATCCTTAACAAGTTCTTCATCATTCACGACCTCATCCATAACCTATTCTACTTGGTTTATAGGGGGTCTATTATCATGAACATCTTTAACTTATTTCGTCCCTTCATGAAACATAACATCTCAACTCTTAATGATCCTTTTGGTTTCTACACAGATTAAACGATAGGTTTTGTTCCTTTCACAATACCCTAAAAACACACGAGGTATGGATTTGGACTCTAATTTGCTTCTTTTTTCAATAGGAATGTGCATAAATGTTTTGCAACCAAAAACTCTCAAATGAGATACATTGGGCTTTGAATCGGCACATGTTTTTTGTGGGGTCTTTGAATCAAGAGTTTTAATCGGGCATCGATTTTTGATGTAAATCGTTGTATTCACCGCCTCAGCCCAAAACTCCAAGTCAAGTCCTTGTGTACAAATCATATTTATAACACATTCCATGATGGTTTTATTGGTTCATTCTACAACTCCATTTTGTTGTGGTGTGTAAGGTGCATTTGTTGTTGTTGGATTCCACATTCACGTAAAAAAATATCAAACTTAATGGACAAAAATTCATTTCCATTGTCAAATCATAAGGTTTTGATCTTCATGTTGATTTCATTCTCCACCAAGGCCTTGTATGCCTTGAATTTGTCAAACACCTCTCCTTTTGCTTTTAAAAGGTAAACATGAATTTTGTCAAAAAGTCATCAATGAAGGTGACAAATTATCATGCTTCACCACAAGATGTGGTCTTCGTCAGTTTGCACACATTGCTATGCACAAGTTCTAAAAGCTTGGAAGCCCTAGTCGTTTCATCTTTAGGAAAAAATGTCCTTTGATGTTTACCTTTAATGCAAGCTTCACACACATGGTGCAATGGCACTTCTTTCAAATTCATGCCATTGACCATTTTATCCAACTTTTTAAGACTTGCCATGTTGAGGTGGCCGAATCTTTGGTGCTAAAACGTAGTTCCTTCATTTGAAGACTTTGCCACATTTGCACTCTCCTTTCGAACATTGATGTTGAAAAGATACAAGTTCTTCTCCCCACATGTTTTCGCCATAAAAATCCCATGGACATTGTTCACCTTACAACCATCCTTGTCAAACTCCACTTTGAATTTTCCGAAATGAGTTTGTTAACAGAAATGAGACAATTCTTCATTTTGGGAACATGAAGAATTTCAGTGATGGTTATAAGCAACATTTTACTTCCAACTTGTATTGTGGCCTTGATGCTCCCTTTGCTAATGGCCTCCAAAATGATGTTCTCTCCCATGTACACCTTTCGTGGAACAATGGATTCATAAGTGGTGAACCATTTTCGTTCGAATGTCATGTGTTTTGTTGCACCAAAATCAATGATCCAATCATACATCGTATGATCATTAGCACCTAAGGCGACAACAAACATTTGTTCTTAATCTTCAGAAGCTCGGTTTGCCTTTTCTTTCTCATCACTTTTCTTCTTCAAACAATTCTTCACAAAATGTCCGGGTTTTTCATAATAAAAGTAAAGCTTTTTCAGTTGCCTTATGAGTTTTGTTAAGTAATGCGCCATTTTCCATACTTTCATTTTCTTTCCTTTTGGAAACTTTATGAAGCAATCTAGTGATGATGAATTGAAGGTCAACATCCTTGGTGGACATGGACTCCAAACTTATGACCAAAGTATCAAAAGATGGGGGAAGGCTCATGAGAAGTACCATGTACACGTCTTCATTTTCAATATTCACTTCAATGGAACGTAATTGATCTGCAAGGGCCTTCACCATGTTAATGTGTGTAAGCAAGTTTTCCCCTTCTTACATTTTGATTATGAAGAACGTCCTTCGAATAAACAACTTGTTTCTGATAGTCTTGGCTTCGTGCACATCGCAAAGTGTTTCCCAAACGTTTTTGACATTTTTGTAATATTGTGCATTTGTGAAATGTTCACAAAGTAATGCAAATGCCTTGGTTTCCTTTTCGTTATATTTCGTGATTTGATCTTCATCGTGGGGAATTATTGCATTCCCATCAACAAACTTCCAAAGCCCATGTTTGGAAAGCATCATGTGCATCTTGAACTTCCAAAGGTGAAAGTTGCCACCATCAAACTTTTCCATGATTTTCAAAGACTCCATTTGGAAGGATGACATTTCGTTGAACACAAATGTTAAAACAAACATTGTATGTTTTTCTATTCAAATGACGTGCAAGTGGAAAATTTCAAGTTGAAAAACTTGATAATGTTTGAAGACCTCACTTGAAATCTCTCCCACCCAATTGCTACATGTCACAAAACAAAACCTTTACAAGAAACCTTCAAACACTTGAAAAACTTTCTTACACAAATCTAAAATTTGACTTGAAACTTGTAACATTGGCAAAGAACTCTCTTTGACACATTTGAAACTTGAAGCTTTCAATAACTTGAGAAACATGTCTTGCACACACCTCAAATTTCAACGTTGAAACTCTCAATAACTTGAAGAACTTTCTTTCACACATTTTTTCAAACTTCAACATTGAAACCTTCAACAACTTGAAGAACTCTTGTTCACACACTTTGCATTTAAAACTTAAAGAACACTCTTGCACACTTGAAAACTTACAACACTTTGAAGAAGTCTCTTCCACACCTCCCACTCACTTGGAAAAATTGCAAGCTCCTTGTATGCCACCACTTGGAAATGAACTCACACTCACTTTGCAAACTAAAAACCCTTATCTCAAAAGGATTCTCTCTTTTCTTCTATGCACTACAAGCTCAAAACCCTTCACTATTTGTTGTTTTAACACAATGTCCATTCTTTTGCTTAATGTGGGCCCATAACCTATTGGAAACAACTTGAAAAAAAACAAGAAATGAAAGATTCAAGGTTCATGAAATGGAACAATTGTATTAACTAATAAGAAGATTACAAAGGTTATATGTTTCAAATGCTACAATCACAACATTATGGCTTGCAACAACTAACAAAGCTTGAAGGTTCTATGTGCACTCAAAAACCATGAAAGGAGAGAATGAAAGACTACTCAAAACCACTCCAATTATACTATCTCCTAACCTTAAAGTAGCTGTCACTTAACCCTAACCTAGCTGCCACTTAACCCTAACCACCACCAAACCTTAACCTTAGCCGCTGCCAAACCCTAACCTTAGCCACCACCAAGCCCTAAATAGCCTCCACTTCCAAACACTAGCCACCATTATTCAACCTAACCTAACTACTATAAGGATGTGAATATTATTCATCCTTTTGATGAATGTTTAACACATTCATCAACATTGAGAATTATAAACAAATAATATTTCTAACAAAATGAGGTTCGAATTGGGTGTGTTATACACTGTTGGTCATTTTGAGGGTTATAAGATATTTCCCTTACATTCTAAAAAGACCATGATTTGAAACAAGTAGTCCACATCTACATTGTGATGTGGCTTACATGTTAAGGAATATTGGAATATTCTTTTGATGTGGTGACATCTTGGGAGATATCAATGAATATACAATCCATGTCAATTGAATGCATAAAAAAATATTCCTTTGAATATTCTAAAAAATATTTTTATTTGTTCGTGCTTATGTTCCCCTACTCACCAAATTACATCCCTGATTGGTGGGTATTGCATCAATAAAAGGTTTCCAAAGGCCTTGTGTCTAGTACCAACAAATTAAGTACCTTTTATCTTGAACTAGTTTTAAACATATTGTTGCATGAGTGGTTTCTAGTGGATGTAGTATTAAACCAACTACAACTGAAATTTGTGTATAGATTTGACTAGTGCCATCAAAAGTACATTAGGCATAATTGACCATTATTGTACAACCATAATCACAAATATCACGAGTGTTCAATATTAGAAGAGGAGATGGCTCTTTTACAACACTTAGTTTGTGTATTGAATCACCAATTTTGGATTAAACACATGAAGAGTGAGTGCAACTAATTAGTAAGATTTCAAATCTCTTCACAATAATTGCAATTCAATTCAATGGTCTCATTAAGAGTTTGGTAAAAGAAATGGTTACTTGAGATTGGATAAATTAGAAGCTATTTGATACCAAACTCAATTAGAGGAACAACTTACTACCAAAGCCTAAAAAATTAAACAATTCAAAAGCATTGTCCATACATGAGAGGTTTAGAGTTGCACCTTACATGCAAAAATTAAAGAAAATAAGTTTATTTATGATGTAAGTATATGTAGACATAAAATTTTGTCCTATTAAACTACAATGAATAAGAATGGTCTTTGAGATACAAATCTTTTGTAAAGAATTACATATCAAATTGTGGTCTTAACAACAAAATCTATAAATTGGACCCATGGATGCTTGCCAAATGTTAGTGTGAAATTTTAACATTCTAAATTCTCTATACATTCAATTAATGTATTTCATTGAATGAATAAAATAATATTAGAAAAATAAATTGTAATGTTTAGGTTTCATTAATGACTAATACTAATAACCTAACAACAACAATAACATAAACAATCATATGTATTGTAAAATTCAAATATTAACTAGTTGATAATATAACTAATAGTTAATTAATATACATGAAAAATAAAATGGTAATTATAAATAAAATAAAATAAAATAAGTTAACATTCATATATATGATTTTCATTATTTGGCCAAACATGTAGAGGGATGATTAAAGATTTGTACTTTATTTTTGATTTATAGCCATATTTGACTATTTTTTCTTCTAGGGATGATTGCCATTTTTTTTGAATGATTGCCACTTTTAATTAACTACAAACAAAAATTCCTAAAAAAAACCTTGATGTGAATAACTCCATTCCTTTCAATTCCAAAAAACTTTCCAAAGTCATCAATTAAAAGAGGTTGAATTAAAAGGTTAGTTACATTTTTTTTTGTGTTTATTCAATCACTCTGAATTATACATTACACATAATTGAGGATCACAATCATGAGAGTTCCTTGACTAAAAACATTTAACATGACAACTGCCAAATTAATTGTGAAAGCTCATCATTGTTGGTTTGAATTTAGTTAAGTGTATTCATGAGCCTTTAATTTTTAGATATGTTTCCAAAGAGACTCACGAGCCTTTGGTGTGATGTTGTAATATATAATCACCTAAATTATCGTGGGTGCCTATTTTTGGATTTATTAATCCACACAAGGATGGGGATCTGCTAGTTACAAGTGTAACATAAACAATGTCAAACATATTCTATGGATGAACATGAATGAAAGTGGGAACCCTAAGTTGGATGGGTGGCATATGATGCCAAATTACGAAACAATTATGCTTCAAGGACATTGAAAGTCCCATTTCTTGTTTTCTTTTTTGTTTTTGGCTTTGTTTTGTTGTTTTGCAAGTTATTGTGTTTAATGTTGTTTTTCAATGGAGCAACTTTGGTGAGCTAGTTTTGGTGATGGAGCAGAATCCTTGTTGCTTGATTGACTCACGATTCTTGGAGATGATTGGTACATTTGTTTCAAAGGAGCGGAAAGATGTGGACCATGAAAAACTATATGAAGTTGGCTGAGGAGGAGGAAAGGAACCATTTTTTTGGTTGAAGAAGTGAAGTTCTAATTCTTCAAATTGTGACGTTGTTGAGCTTGTTTGAATTTGGCATAATAATTAGTTGGGGATGAATGCCCATTTGAAGTTCTTCTTTTTAACTTGGTGCATGTTTTCCGTTGTGCCATGAGTGTCAGGAGGGGATAGAATCTATATTTAGGGACCAATTCAAGGGAAGTGACGAAAAAGTCTAGCGATTTTAGGAGTGGTTGTGGTGGTAGTCATCATCTATCATAGGTTTTGGGGAACTCATTGTGAATGTGTAATGTGGTTTATTTTGAAAAAAGAGTACCTATGATATAGTGGGAGCTTTGGGGATTTTGGAACAAGAGGAAATTGTGAGGTTTAGATTGTCAAACTACCTGCTCTATTCTTAGTCTCTGTCCAACTTCTGAATGGAACTACAAGATGATGATGGGGTAACATTTGTGGGGTTTTGTTGTTGAATGATGAGCTACCACACTCATTAACAACTAATTGGCTCCTTGAGCAGAATTCAAGAGAGGTCTGATCCCTTGAGGTCCATAGTTTTACAATTGTAAACATTGTTTGGCTAGAAGGATCTTTGGTTTAAGAATAATATTTGTGGTAACCTCCTTTCTGCTCCTTTGAAGTTTTCAGTAAAACTTGGTGAACTTACATTCAAAATGTTAGGAGTTTCATGGCAGAATCACCTCCCCTTCTTTTTAGGTGACACAGGATCCTGATTCAAGATTTGGAGAACCCCACGTTGCAGTGCTCATTGCCAGACAAGTACAACGGTTATGTACTGGACTCATGATCAGAACTCTGGTTGGCTTCAGAAAATTATTAGTTACAAGAGAGTGTCATGTTTCCTTGAGAAGAAGAGTGCTGTTTCTAGAAAATTGTTAGCTACAAGATGACTATGGAGAAATTAGACTGACATGTTTCCTTGATGATCTGGGTGTTGTTTAGAGGATATTGTTAGCGACAAGAAGACTCTGGAGAAATTAGATTTGACATGTTTAGGGTCACTTTACACTAGAGCTGAGGGCCCATAGACCATGTAATTTAAGTGCTATGAACTCCCAAAGGCCAAAACATGGATTATGAAAAAATAATTTAGAGTTGGCATGAGCTCTCAATTGCAGGTAAAGTGAGAATGGACCATGGTGAGGGCCCCATCTTGGGGTTGAGGTTGAAAAACTACATCCAAGCTAGATCTTGGCTCCTCTGCGTGAGAAAAGAATTCGATCTTCTGAGTAGCTTTTTCATTGTGAAAACAGAAAAATATATCAAAAGAACGACTAAGCAACAAACATGTGAAAAAGCTTGAGAAGAAAAGAATATGAGAAAGATCACCTTTATGTAATGTAAGGAACAAAATATGGAACAAAGTTGCCAAAAGAAGCTCTTTCAAAAACAAAAAAATTGATTTAAAAAAAAGATGCCCAACCATTGAAATATTTTGGTTTCATGCTCTACCTGTGATTTCAGAGAAACCCAAGAAAAATTGCTGAGGGATTAGTGAACATTATCTTTTTGCTGCCATGGAGGATTCCATGTAAAATTTTCATCCATCTTGATTTTGGTGGGTCTCAAGCCCTCAGCTCTTGTTGTCGTAAAGACAGACAGGCCTTTCCTCCAATCAGGAATCTTTTATTTACAAGGTACTAGTGGTAACCTGTGCCTGCAAGGCACGGCACGGCAATTGGAACTCAAAATCCAGTTCTTATTTTGCTCCGAGAAGCATCCTTGCTGAACTTAACCATGAACTGGATCTGACTAGTGGTCATTATCTGATGTAATTGGCACTTGGGGAAAGATTCTGCCACATAATTGGGTACCTTATGATGTTTTCAGTGCCAGAATCATATGCAATTGAAAAGAGCAGGTGCCGGGTGGAATCTCT
>Ga0116228_10005907_pt1 | contig 10937 bp, 6 predicted proteins | sample S1TSphfallax_2_FD_89694 | JGI IMG/M metagenome (GOLD analysis project Ga0116228, IMG submission 89694) | Host-associated microbial communities from peat moss isolated from Minnesota, USA - S1T2_Fc - Sphagnum fallax MG | ecosystem: Host-associated > Plants > Peat moss > Unclassified | place: USA... | reverse complement strand
TTTTCTTTCATGTTTTTTCAGAAGGTGCAAGAAGGATCTGGTTTCCACCCAGGTCCAGGGGATGATGTTTGCAGATGTGTGAAGGGTTTGTTTGTTGAAGAAGAGCTTTTCATCACAGACTCCTCTGAAAACAAAAGTAAAGAGGACAGAGGAGAGGAGCATGGCAGACAGTAATGTTGTGAGGCTTTCACATTATATGGGAATGATATGATGCAGCAGCAGCAGTTATCTCAACAGTTTTCACACAGGAGAAAAAAAACAGGGAAAATTTTTGAGTGTTAGTTTTGGGTGGGTAGTTCCCCAGGGGTTGTGGTTTTGTGAGACTAAAAGTAAAGGAGAAGAAGAGATGTCAGGGGAGGTAGCATTATTTGAAGTTGGGTATGCATTGGCAGAGAAGAAAATACGGAGTTTTGTGCAACCATCTTTGATTGACCATGCCCGAAGCAAAGGAGTGAACTTGGTATGTGTAGATACTTGCAAGCCGTTGGAGGAACAAGGACCCTTTGATGCCATCATCCACAAGCTAGCAGGAGAGGAATGGAGCAAGCAGCTTGCAGATTACGAAGTCAGACACCCGGGTGTTATCATTGTGGATGCCCCTGAAGCCATTGAGAAGCTTCACAACCGCATTTCCATGTTGCAAGCTGTAGCTCAAGTTCAGATCTCCGAAGGTCGTGCAACTTGTGGCATCCCCAACCAATTGGTGGTTGAGAATGCAGAAATGTTGAGCAATGCCAAAGCCATTGCTTGCTTGACATTCCCTGTTATCGCCAAACCCTTGGTGGCAGATGGAAGTGCAAAATCTCATGCCATGTTTCTCATCTTCAACATCGAAGGGCTTGCGAAACTCAAGCCTCCAATGGTGCTTCAAGAGTTTGTCAACCATGGAGGAGTGATCTTCAAAGTGTATGTGGCGGGTGAGTACATCAAATGTGTGAGGCGGATATCTCTTCCAGATGTACATGAAGATCAGATTGAGAGTATGGAAGGACCTGTCTCCTTCTCACAAATTTCCAACATGGCTGCTGCTTCAGGTCAGTCTGGGGCTTTGGTTGATGAGAATCTTTCAAAAGCCGAGCTCCCACCTGCAAGTTTCATTGCTGATATGGCAAATGGGTTGAGAGAGGCACTTGGATTGCGCCTCTTCAACTTTGATGTAATCAGAGATACAAAAGTTGGAAACCATTATCACATCATAGACATCAATTACTTCCCAGGTTATGCTAAGATGCCAGCATATGAGAATGTTCTCACTGATTTCTTCTTGGGTCTTGCTCGGGAGAAAGCTGGAGCCACTGCATCTGAGTCCTTGGCTGCCATTGCCAATCAGCTGTCAACCTCCCTAGAATAGGATGTTGACAAATCAAGAATATACTGTCAGCTTCAAATTGCAGGTCACACAATAGATTCAAACACAGGGAAAACACACAAAGAGAATTGTCCAAACAATCTGGCATTGCTGCTGGCAAGTACTTGCTACTGTTTCTTGTAAGGAGCTCAAGCTCAAGCTCAGCTGAACCCGACATTTTTTGTTGTTGGAAGAATTTGCATGTGTTGTTATTACTTCATCCTTCTTGAACTGGTACCTTGATTGTTCTGATGATGGGGAAGTAGTACGTACATTGGGATGGTTGATTTTGGAGGATTCAATGGCTCAGGAGGTTGCTAGTCTCTGCAACATTGCAATTCTTGAGGTTTGCCTTCAATGTGCAGTTCGACTTCAATTCTGTGTTTTTGAGCTGCCTATAATAATGTTCCTTGTTTTCAAAAGAAATACAATCTTCAGAGTTCTGTGTTTCATGTCAACTCAACTACTTCATTGAATGTGCAATTTATCAGTACCCAAATTGTTTCTTGCAACATTTGCTGATGATAGGCAAGTGTGCTAAGAAATCTTTTGTTAATTAAGATATAGAAAGAAATATAAAGCCCATGTTCTGTGGAAACATATATGGTGCATTTGTTAAGGACATCATAGGGAAAGTACTAGTCATCCAAAGGATCAAATGCTACATAAAAAATCCTGATAACAAATTTGGCATTCAAAGTGTTGAAGGATTTGAACAAAAGCAACCAACAACGTTTGCTTGGATGTAATGGGTTTGAACTCCACATTCAATTTAATGGGTTGAACTCCCACCTTCAATCTAATGGGTTGAACTCCACCTTCAATCTAATGGGTTGAACTCCACTTTCAATCTAATGGATTGAACTCCACCTTCTTCAATGTCATGGATTGAACTCTGTCTTCAATCTAATGGGTTGAACTCCGCCTTCAATCTAATGGGTTGAACTAGGTTTCTACAATTGTGAAAGCTGCCATTGACATAGCTAAAATCACAAAGTTGCTGAACAAAAAACAGATCCTAGCAGTTCTTCTTCCTTCCCAAATAACTTCAAGACCCAAATTGAAGCTTCTGGAAAGAATCAAACAAATCACACAACCGACCCGGCTTCTATGCCCAAAAAAGCAAGAAAAAAATCCCAAGAGTAATAATATGAAGTGTGGCCGATGAGCACAATTTTGCACATCTTTGGTTTGAACAAAATCAAATAAAAAATCATAAATTCAAAAAATTAAAATAATAAAATAATAATAATAAAATCATCCTCTGCTGTGACTTCTCATCCACATTCAGAAACATGAACTCTCTGGAAAATAACTGCAAAAAAATTCTTATTGATTATTATTATTATTATAAATTCAAAAAGAGCAGAAAAAGATTGGAGCCTCATACAGGGACTTTGGACCCTTCTGTAGGGGACGTACGCCTGAGGTTAGAAAATAGGATATAATAACTAAAAGACAGAAGCGGCAACCAGTTAGTGCTCTCGTGGCCTAATGGATAAGGCATCTGACTTCTAATCAGGGGATTGTGGGTTCGAGTCCCACCGAGAGTGTACAAAAATGCTGCTTTCTCGGGTTCTTGTCTTCTTTTTCATGCACTTTTTTTCGGGGGTGGAGTAAGAAACCAAACCCATGGTCTCCTCCCCCAAGTGTCTTGACCTGCCCAATGTTGGTACCATGGTAAAAATCTCATACTCCATTTAAATTATTTTCTAAATATTACAAATATTCCATGCTGAGGTTAAATTAGGGTCTCTCTGAGTTCAAATCTAGCAATTTTGGAGATTAATATGGCCACGAGAGGCTAAATTAGGGTCTCTCTGAGTTCATTTCTAACATTTTTTGGGATTAATATGGCCACTAAGAGGCTAAATTAAGGTCTGTGAGTTCAAATCTAGCAATTTTTTGTATTAATATGGCCACAAAGAGGTTAAATTAGGATCTCTCTGAGTTGATTTCTAACATTTTTTGGGCTTCATATTATACTAGCGTGTACCCGTTGCGTTCGCTGCCGGGATAGGCATTGATGTGAGTACTCATGACCTTCGGCCACTGGGAAGTCCCCCGCCCGTCTCCCCCCCTCGCCCGGTCCTTTCCCTTACTGGCCACCCCGCCCATGCCCCCCCCCCTTGCTGCCCCCCGGCACCCGTGCCCCCCCCTTTGGATAAAGTTAACATTGAATGAATTGGTACCTGTCATGTTAAGGCTGTGTCATGTTAAAGAGATACTCCCGATTTACTCCCATGAGACTCCCATCGGCTATGAATACCATTGACTCCTGATCACTCCATCAGCTCCTGACAGTGAGTGGTTTTTCCCAATGACACACATATTTTTAATTAATGTCAATTTGGATGAAAATGAAAAATATAGTTATAGCATCCTTTTTAGTGGGATCCCCAAAAGATGAAAATTTATTTTTTTGGTTATTTGAAAGGTGGTTTAAAAGCCATTGGATATCATGTGGCATCTTTTCAAGTTGATTTGCAACTATAAATTTTAGTCACAAATGCACATGTAATCAAATGTGAAAAAATAATGAGTTGGCTAATGAAATTGTTGAATTTAATGGTTTAATTGTTTTTCTTTAACTTTTTTCAATGAATTAACCATTAAATGTGTAGTAGGGTTTAATGGCTTTGTGAAAATTTCAAAGGACCCATGTCAATTCATGGTAAAAATAGGGCTAAGTAGTAGGTATTTTATCATATTGTTGATATGTGATAATGTTCTTGTATTGATTATTTAATTAATTAAACTATGTAATTTATTCATTAAATAGGTTAATGTTTAGGTAGTAAGTAGCAAGTAGATCATATGTATGTGGTTTAAGTAATAAATATTTTATCATGTTGATATATGTGATGTTTTTTGAATTAATTACTATATTAGGTAGGCAATGTAATTTATTTATTGAATATGCTAGGTAGTAAGAGTAATTTTTGACCCATTTCATGTCATACATTTAAGTTATTTTTTGTTGGTATATTTATGATCTATTATATACAAAATTTTATAATATAATTTCTTAAATCAAATAAATGTTTGAGATGTGAAAAAATATAATTTATTTTTACATAAATTTTTTAACATAATTTAAAATAAAACTTAATATATTATATGTGTAAACATAGTAAAAAATATAGTTCCATAAAATCAATCAATTATATGGAATTGATAAATATTTAAAAATTAAAATTGATTATTTATGATTCACTTATAAATATTACATGTGAATACATTCACACATTTTCATTAAATATTATTGGTAAAGTTATGACATATCAAAAAAAAATTGTATAATATAATTTTTAGAATCAAAAGAAGGTTTAAGATATGAAATTTATTTATGTATTTCTTATTATATTATCCATTTATAAATCATGTGATTGAATTTATTTTCCATCAAATGATCTGTGAAATTGTATTGAATAATGAAATTCAAATATATATATTTTTAAATTGATTTATATATTTAGGAGGAAAAAAACGTGTTTATGTACATTATTTAAAAAACTTTGAATTTAAACTTTAATCTTGTCATTTGGACAAAATCATAATAAGATATCAAAGTTCAAAGATGAATTTTGTGCAATGTTTGAAATCAAATAGGTTAAATAAAATGCACATTACGTTTTTTACATAACATGTTGGGTGGCTTAGTGGTAATGGAATTGAATTCGATCCTTGGGGGTTGAAAGATTAATCTTTATGAATGGCATGGGTTGTCGTTAATATTGGAATGTTGATCGAATATTCCCTATATATAGCCAACATAGGTTAAGTGCTTGCTAGGTGACCTTAAATAGGCACAATAGGAGGCCTACCTAACAACCTAAATTACCTTTTAAAGCCTAGTCTGTATAATGAATGTTACATGTTGAATTTAATGAAATTATAATATATATAAATATAGATTATAATATTATAATATTATTTCATTTATAAATATTTAAACATATATAAATAATGCGACTACATTTTTGAGTCGTAAATCTAATCATATATTTGCAAATTCCTTGTAGTGATTTAATGGGGGCCACTTCAAACAAATTTGACATAACTCCCAACAATGTGAACACCTAATACAATATCTATCTTTCATAAAATTGATTCACACCAAGGTGTTAAAGGGAATAACTTGTAAAAAACAAAATTCCAATTACATTTGAACATGAATGTCATTTCCTATTAATCGATAATGTTGAATGCTCCAGTGGATAGAAAGCTTCAACTTTAAATATTAATATGTTCATCAAAATACGTTTTGTATAGGATATTTCTAGCCTAGTCAATATCACTCTTAATAATTTTATTTTTAATTACAGTTTTTATCTTGCGTAAACCATCAAATGCATGCTTTTCAACCAATAATCAACTTCTAATTATTAGGTTTTGTTTAATGCAAATAGATCATCAAGTGCGTGTTTTTAATATTTATATTTATTATTAGGGTAGAACTACCCATCATCGCACATGTACCTATCACCAAACATTTTCCAATATTTTCTCATTCCTTAACCAAAATAGAGTAATTTTTGTGTCATTGGATGTAAGAATTCTATATCATTTCTTTATTTAGAGAGGTAGAAAGAAAAAATTCATGAATTTTAGACTATTTGTCTTTTAGTAGTTGGATCCTTTAATTTCTGGAATGCTCCGAATTCGACTTGAGAATCTGAATTGGGATCAATACTGGCAAAAACATCTCTAAATAAAGTTTTGGCACCATGCCCGATATGTCCAAAAAAGAAAAGAAGAGCAAATGTGGCATGGCCAAAGGTAAACCAACCCCTTGGACTCCTGCGAAAAACACAGTCCGATTTTAGAGTAGCGCCATCGAATTCTAAAATTTCACCCAATTGAGCACGTCTGGCATACTTTTTCATGGTAGCTGGGTCACTAAAACTTACTTGCAAATTGGAGAGCTACAAATGTTTTTTTGAATATCAGAAATAAGGAACATAAGAAAAACACAAGAAGAGGATGAATGATTAATTACTTTCAAATCTTTTGAAATTTTTCTTTTAGATCCCTCTCGACTTCTAGCCCCATGTCTTCTTAATCGGCTTATATTTCGAAAGACAGTACCCATCATATTTGGAAAGTACTGTCTGATTCTTTTTCCCAAATATGATGGGTACTGTCCATCTTGAATGGGCAGACATTCTTTTTTCCCTGACTGCCCATTCAAGATGTCTGGCGCTGCCTAGTTGCACTAATTAATTCATGATTTTACATGAACAATTAATTAATTAATTAATTAATTAATCTTTTCTACAGTAGTACTACAGTACTACCTTTGGCCTGCAATTTGAAGGACTAATTGTAATGGCTTACTCCAACAACCAAATGACGTAACTGAGCTTTGAGTCCATGATCTCCTGACAGTCGGAGCAGAATGGAGCAGAATGGCAGCCCAACTTCACAACACCTAAACAAGCCAAATGCACTTGTAAGGAGAGCTAGTGTGGGTGTGTGCAGTTAGCAGTATTGTTCATGTGTTGTTGTTGTTATCGTGTTCATGGCGGATCTTGTGAGCATGGCGGCTGTCCATGTTGTTGTGGCGGCTGTTGTTGTTGTTGCTGTCGTGTTCATGGCAGATCTTGTGATCATGGCGGCTGTCCATGTTGTTGTGGCGGATGTTGTTGTTGTTGCTGTCGTGTTCATGGCAGATCTTGTGATCATGGCGGCTGTCCATGTTGTTGTGGCGGATGTTGTTGTTGTTATTGTCGTGCTCATGGCGGATCTTGTGATCATGGCGGCTGTCCATGTTGTTGTGGTGGCTGTTGTTGTTGTTGTGGTCATGGTGCCTGTTATTCACTCACGATGCTGCTGCACACACCAATCTCATGCTACCAGCGGTCATCCCGCTGCACCACCTGCGATGATCCATGAGCTTCCGCTTCTTCGACCTCAGCTTCTTGCAGCTTCTTCAGTAGCTGATACTACTGCTGCCGCTGCTGCTGCAGATGTTGATCCTCTGGACCCAACGAGACTAGCGCCACAGGCGCGGACAAAGCTGATTCTGGACATCGATATCAGTTTTAACAAATGTGGAGACAATTTTCACCGAGTAAAAGTCTGGGAGCGTCTGTTGGGGAGCTTGCAAGAGCTGGACGAGTTCCTTCCCGTCTCCGCCGCCATCCCAGCAGCTGCAGCTTGTTCACAAGACCCACTGCAACGTCGTGATCACCAGGCTCGCAATGAAAACGAGTCTGCTGCAGTTCCAGGCAATCCTATAACTTTAATCCAACCCCCACTTGCGGTAGAAGTTCCTACACCTGTAGTAACTGTAGCAGTACTAGAAGAACAGCCGCTGAGGGTTTCTATTGTTGCGGAAGTTGAGATAGGATCTGGGATTGCTGAGCGGTTTCTACGCGATCTTGGAAAGCTTGTGTTGAGATTATTGAGTACAAAGTTTACACTCACATTCAGTAAACCAGATGTGTCCGAACGGCTGCTGAAAACTGCGTTAAAATTCAACGTTCTAGAGCTTGCGAAACTTGTTGTAGTAGTGGAACCCTACCGAATGTCAAACAATCGTTGCTTGGATTCAGAGACGGTGGTGGCCAAAGTTATGAAGTGTGCATCCATGGTTGAGTTCATCACGTTCTTGTTCGAGATCTGCCAGAACCCACTCATGAAACTGCATTCTCGTGCAACTGCACTAGTGCAGCCGAATTTGATCCAAATCGATCTCAACAAGTTCTGGCTCCTTCACGACAGCATCCGGGATCACTATTCTGAGTTGTTTGCCACACATGTAGGAGGATGCGACGAGTTCTCGAGTTTCTGCCAGAATGTGCGAACTGATCATGATAACACTCTGGAATGGTATTCCGACGGATTCAGCAAGACCCATGAAGTAACTACGTCGTCGGATGAGTGGAATTTGACAGCTCAAATTGGCGGACTTCAAGCACCGGAGAAGTGGTTGAAGCATGCAGAAGCGCGTAGGTCAGTTGCAGTTCAAACCGTGATGCTGCAAGTGTCGTTGCAATCTGCTGTGACCGGTGCTTGTTCTATAGCGATTGGAGTGCGAAACGTGCAGGTGCAGGTTGTGAAGAATGCTGCTGACAGTGATCTTCTTCATACTGCAGACCACGACAACTCGTACTTGTCGGACCTGATCGTCGGTCTCTTTGTTCCACACATTACAGTGTCTGTCAGGCCAGAATTGGAACGCAAACAAGTAAAGTTTATGGCGCTAGGGTTAGCTTCACCCAACGAACCACGTGACATTTCGGCAGCGGAAACAACAGGCTCGTCCACGACTTTTACAGCGAGCAAGAATCCAGGATTTGCCTTAACAGCTGAAAAGTCATCTTCTACAACGATCAAGTTGACTACATCGGATTGGCATCACGAGCAGACGACACAAGGAGCTGATGATGAAGTCACCGGCACATTCTGTTGGAATCTGCGAAGATTGGGTGGAGTACCATTCAACTATCTTCAACCCAAGCGCAATAAGGTTATAAATATCCGCGCTTTTCCAATTTTCGAACGGTTCAAGCGTCTACTAGCTGCAGCTGCTACTTCTACTTCTTCTTCTTCTTCTTCTTCTATGTTGAACCTTCCTTTCAACAGTGATGGTAGTGTGACGTTCATTGAGCAATTTCCCAGCTGCAAGATGATGAAATGGACCTTGGCAAATGAACTGGCTCAAAAGGATGTGACTTGGTTTGTCACTGTCACTGTGCATCTCACCATGCTCAACAGATTCACAGGTGAAGGCAAAACTCTTGAGTTCCGTTTCTGTGACCACTTCAAGAAGAAGATGATGATGATGAGTACAGATGCTCATGTACTTCAGTGCAACCACACTTATTAGCTTTTCTAGGCTCTAGATATAAGCAAGTCTGGCTCCTGATCTGATCAAGCTGGCTGGGGTGCAGAGAGAGAGCTCTGTATATTAGATCTGCTAACAGATCTGTAGTGTAGTACTGCTGGACATATTTGTTGTCTGATCAGGCAATTTTGTTTTTTTTGTATAGTATCTAACACATGCTTGATCTTGTAACTAGGGTTTTACATGCTTTCTGTAGCTACTTAAAATATCATAAAACCCTAAACCCTAATTGGGCAGGTGAGTTCTTATAACAGAAAAAATAGAACAATAATATTGAGTATTTTAAAGTTGGAGTTGAAACGGCCGAATTATGCAACTGTAAATTATTGTCCCTAAATATGTTGGTACCGGCATTAAAGTGACTTTGTGAGTGTGTTTTTGAATGTTGTTGATGTTGGATTGTGATTAAATCCATGTTGCAAGCTCAATGAACTTGTTAAGCTATATATGTGTTTGCTAATTGCATATCATATTTTTAGTTGTGCATAATTAGACAAGTTGCATTAAAAATTTTTTTTTTTTTTTCTAGTTTACATATAATTTTATGTTGATTTTTTTTCATTCTAGATAATTACATTATATTGTACAATGGATGAACATTTCAAGCTATGTGTCTCTTGATTGCATACAACATTTTAGTGCATAGTTAGACATTTTAGTTGCAAATGACTTTTTTTGAGTGTAAATATAACTTTTCATTAATTGCTAGATTCATTCTAGATTATTAGATTATACTGTACATCAATGAAAATCTCAAGCTGTGTGTTTGTTACTCAGCATTTTTTAATTGCATAGTTAAAAAAATTGTAAAAGACAGATTTTTTTTCTAGTATATATACATAACCTTTCATTGATTGTTATTCATTCTAGATAATTACATATAGTAAAGGACGTCATGGTCGTTTTTAGTGAAACTTTTTTCATCACATGACCTGTCCATCCATTCATCCGTCCCATCATCCATCCATGGATGGCATCATGATGCCATCAGTGGAAGAAAACCCTGACAGAAATAAATACCCCTGTGCATATGTGTCGCTGCCTAAAGGCTATAAAAAGAAGACGAAGAAGAGGAAGTACAAGTGCGCAGAGGAGACAGAGAGGAGAGAGATCGATCGAATAGGGGGGGGTCGGAATAAAAATAAAAATAAAAATTTGAGAAGATGGGGGATTCGACTTCCTAGAAGGCTGAAGAAGAAGCAGCTGCAACATATGATGCAGGAGCAGCTAGCCAACCAAAGAAAATGCACGCGGTTGAAGAGGAAGATGAAATGAGATCGCTGGTAGGACCACCTGTTCCTGCTGCTGCGTCAGGCATCCAGGCGCCGGAGGGAGCATCTTCGACCTGGAGTGGTACCGGAGTAGTGGCCCGCATCCAACCCTATCTCCATGCCTCGCGGTTCGGGTTTTCTCTCGCGATCGATCCATCTCCGTCACCATCGATGATCTTCTCTCTCGTGATCTCTGTCACGATCTCGCCCGCCCCCCATATATTAAAGGATGTAGTGATCGTTTTTCGTTAAGCTTTTTCATCACGTCCATCCATCCATCTTGTCATCCATCCATGGATGACATCATACAGGAAAGAAAACCCTGGCAGAAATAAATAGCCCCCCCTCTGCACATGTGTGGTGGTCTAAGAAAGGCATACCCGGGGGGGGGGGGGGGGGCACCCCCAAAGTGTTTTAATCAATAACAAAAAAAACCAAACAATTATTTAACAAAGTTTTATAT
>Ga0116228_10005906_pt1 | contig 10938 bp, 7 predicted proteins | sample S1TSphfallax_2_FD_89694 | JGI IMG/M metagenome (GOLD analysis project Ga0116228, IMG submission 89694) | Host-associated microbial communities from peat moss isolated from Minnesota, USA - S1T2_Fc - Sphagnum fallax MG | ecosystem: Host-associated > Plants > Peat moss > Unclassified | place: USA... | reverse complement strand
TTGTTTTGAACTGCACAAATGCATGTCAAAGAGGGAAAAAGAACCTCCCCACAAAAGGGAAGCACCAACGGCGTGCACTCAACCCAGACACTCAGCTGAGATTCCAACATATTTGATGAATGAACAAGCCATGCATTTAATGAACTTTTCCTCTTCCCACACAGTTAGGTTGAAGTTTTAAGTAAATTTAGTACCAAAAATCAGATTGCAGCACGTGACAAAAGTGCATCTGAACATCAAACGTGCTTCCTACACTTGTGTGCATGTAGAACAAAAAGTATTGAGGGACTTTAAAAATTATTGTAGACTTATTAGGTTACCTAGTAGCATTTTTTAATATGCTCCTCCTGTCCATACAAAGCAGTTTTGGGCAGGTATATCTATTATTGATAAACCCTGGTATATAGATTGGTACCGATCCTGTTATCAAGGAACCTAGCAATATGCACCTATGTATGTTGGATCTATGACCTCTTGAAGCCATAACCACAAAGACACCATATATATATAACTAACAAATCTACCATACCATACATAGATAGCATTAGTGATCACTTCATGATTTGTATTCTTCCCTTTCAAGTGTTGTCACTTGCTGATGTTCCCTTGTTCCCGAAGTTGGATACAATAAGGATATACCTATTCATTCATTAAAAAAGTGGCTTGCATCAATATTTGGAAATTTAGTTGTTCCCATTGTGGCTGCTTGTTTAACACACAAGAAAAGAGCGATTGTGTTTAGCTTGGAATGGCCATTGTACTATTTTGGAAATGGCAAACATCCAGTTAAGCTTATGCAGAGTAGAACACCAATCCCCTAACTTCAAAATCATTTCAAGTATGTATTTAACATTAACTCTCACTTTTACGTGTACAGGTTATGGAAACATGTCTGCAAATTATAATGACACCATTGCATCACCAACAAAGCTTGTTCATCCATTAAATAAGTAAAAAAGGAGTATGTCTTCTTATGTTGCCCTGTAATTTTAAATGCAATGGTTGTTTCCAAACATAGATAACTTGGATATGAATTTTGCCTATTCATATCAAGTAGGTGGGTAGGGCAAAAGAGGTAGGTAATTATTTAAACATAGATAACATGAATTCAAAATGGCACAAAATGTCTTTTTCATATCCAAATATGTGTGTAAGGGAAATGAGGTAGGTGAAAAGGCCTCGCACATATTAACAACAAACACACTTTTTGAATAATACATAGACGATCTTTGGGAGAAGTGTTTAGTGTTTATAATGTTAGATAATAAAAAATAGGCTATGATTTAGTTTAAATTTGTATTAAAAATATGTAAGGTGATGTGTTTTCCATCCCAAGTGCAATACTAAATACTAATGGTATTATTATTATTATTATTATTATTGGCTATTATTGTTTTTTCATATGGTTCCTTTGCAAAATTTCTAGTTTGACTTTGGTTTTTTTTTTCTCAAACTTGATACCTAGTTCCAATTTTGGGTTTTTTTTAACAAGCGACTTTGGTTTAACTTTGTTTACAAAATATACCAATTCCTAGTTCTAAGGTAAGTTAAGGTAGGTACCAAGTAACCTCTTGATTAGGTTCCAAATTTCAAAACATCATTAAAATTTAAAAAGAACATGAAGAGGAGGGCAAAGGTAACAAACGCAAACTAGGAGAAGAAGACAAAAAAAGGGTGTTTGTAGTGGGCAGAAACCAAGAAGAGAACATGCAAAGGAAAGTGATGGCAACAAGTGTGAACCAAGATAAGAACTAAGAAAGTGGTAGGAGGCATGCACCAAAAAAATAATGTGAAAAGAAAGGCAATGGTAGTAGGTGCAAACCAAGAAAGAAACATAGGAGGGCAATGGCAACCAATCATTATTGCCACAAGGAAAAAGTTTTTAATTTAATATGCAAGTGGTATGAAATGAAAAATTTCCATCTATTTGATCAATTGTGTATGTTTTCTCTTTCAAAAAAAACTATAACTAGTCAATATTGTTTATCAAAAGTTTGATCAATCTATCATATGTACTTAGTGGGAAATTCACAATATTGCTTTTGTTAGTAGTTAATACTTGGCATTCATTGAAGACATATTATGATGATGAAACAAACTTTCACAATGTTAAGACTTGGGAAATTTGGGGATTCACAGTGGACATCATGGTTGAATGACTTTTGATTTGTTCATTTTATTGTTTTGAACCTTTGTGTTTTTAAACATTGAAACGTGTGTGTTTTATACACCTTCCAAACTATGTTGGGTATTGCTTATGGATTTCCAACTCTTGGCAATCATGGATGCCATCGCTATCTTTTTCCATCCTCACATTTACATGTTGAAGTCATTGCATGATTGCCAAATGGACTTAAGTTCATGGTGCTTGCAAAAAGCCAAGAAAGTTCAATCTTTGGTTGTTTTTTTCTTAACTATTTATGCTATTTATTTAGGTTAGAGCCTATGTGGCATTGACATCAACTACAATTGCTAAAACAACTATAATTTATTTTAAACAAAATGCAACTCATTAGTGGGTTGGGTTAGGTTGTGTAAATAAATGAAGGTTTCCTTGATTATATTATCCAAAATGATCAACTAATTCTTGTGGTATCACAATGTCTAATCAATCAATGTAAATTGTTAAACTTTGGTAAAAGTGAACTAATGCATCTTCTTTGCATTCAAAGCTCACTTCCATCTAGGTGTTTAAACACATTTCATCTTTTTCACATATGTGCATGGGCAAAACCTTTACCACCATAACCTTCATGAATAGTAAGAAATTTGGACAAGCATTACAAACATGCAAACCTTCCCATTTAAGACATGAAATACTTGTGACAATATGTATCAAAAACAAATAAGTGCATGGTTGTATATTATTTTGAATAATATCTTGATTACATGATAAGGTAAATCGAGGGACATGATTTAGTAATATAAATGGGTGTGGGTACACACATAGGAACCAAAAACCATGTCAAATAGTGGTGAAAATTGTGAATTTTTTTGCATATGTTTTTTTCTCGACATTTTAAAATTATGTTAATCATTCAAAGTTGTGTTAAATGATTGATATGAATGTTAAGGAACTCAAATTAAAAATTCATTAAATTAAATTTTGGTTTTCAGTTTTAGTAAACAATGTTTGAACTTGAATATGTGTTGGGTTAAATTATGGTTAATTTTACAAAGGCCTAAGTAAAGGACTATTGTAATGACATAATTTTGATGATAAAGAAAATTAGATGATAATAACCTACTACACACATTTAAAAAACATTCGTAATTTAAAAGATATGGAATTTTGAAAATTTTAAAATTCCAATTTTTTTCAAATTTTCAAAAGTCCTTTACCACATGTAAATGGGGTGTAATGTGCACAACATACAAAACAAGTTCTAGTTTATGATATAAGAAACAAAAACCTAAAGTATTTAACACATTTTGATATTAAAAATACATATAGTTGTCGCAATATACCATATGTTTTGTGTTAATCATTCTTGAATAAGTATTAAATTTTCAAAGTGTGCAAATTGTGCCAAATTCTACATTATGATTCCATAATGTCATTGATGGGATTTTTTTGTTAACATGTTTGTTAAAATCTCCAATTATTCAAATTGGAACATCTATAAGAATTTCCCTTTTAATTTTTTTTAAAAGTGTTATTTGTGTTAAATAGGTAGTATAACTAGAAAATATATTTTCATGTGTTTTTTAATTATAAAAACCAATAATAATTTTGGTACTTTAGTTTATTATTGTAATTTTTTGTGATAAAGACATTATTCAATTGTAAATATCATTGTTCCATGTTCATTATAACACAAGGGAATGTTACATTTGATTTATATGGTGTTGTAAATTTCTTGATTTGAATAATGTTTTGGATTCTTGTTTCATTTAAACAAAGAATATTGAAGCATTTTAATAGGCTTGGATATGCAATAACATATCAAAAATATATGTTTAAGTAACAAGTATTGAAAGGTTATATGATATAAAGTTTCCATAATAAGATTTTAAAAAGGCAATCATCATTGCATGTATAATTTGGGCCAAAACACACTAAAGGTGAATGACTTTTCACCCCAAAAAAGATGTATAATGAGTATTGTAATAAACAATAAACAAAAATCTTAATGGCATCCTTTGGCTATCATCAACATGAACAAAAAAACTTAAAAATTTGTATAACAAAATTTGGAAATTCAAAACTCATATTGAGTCAAAATTAATCTTGATCAAATGGTTAAATGAAAAAGGATTGAATAAAATTAATGTACATAAAACATATAATTTACATTATTTTATGGCTATAAGCTTTCATGTTTGGGTTCATGAAAGATTACCCAATAAAATAAACTAAAAAAATAATGCAATGCCCATCTATAAAATATGTTGTTCTTTCATATGGTGATGGGTTTTATTTTTTTAAAAAGGTTATTACACATTTATTGATTAGAATGAAATTAAGATTTTTTAATGGAGATTTATCTTACATTTATAAATTTATAAATGGTCCCAAATTTAATTGATGTATATCAATACCATTCATCAATATATTTTTCAAACTTTACTAAAAGTTCCACCCACAACCTTAGTTTTGAAATATATAAGAAAATTTTCAAACTCTTTGATGAGTATTATTTTGTCACAAATACATTCCATATGTTCAAAATTTTCAATGTTTGTTGGATTTTAGAAAAAATTGACTTGTTTAATCAAATATATTCAAAACAAACAAAAATAATCCAAGATGTGATGTCAATATGTTACCCAAAAATAAATAAAAAATTGTCAATACAGTTTTTGGGGGGCTCGGTGTGCTTTCACCCATTTTGTGCAAATTTTTTTAGATGATACATTTTTTTCTTCACCAAGAGAGTGTATTTGAATTTTTTGTTCAACAATGGAGAAATTAAGTATTTAAATTTTATTTAAATAAGATTCAAGATAATGTTGTGTATGTTACAAAATTTTAATAACATTAGTTGAATCAACTGCAAGTGGTCAAAAGTTAAACTTTTTATGTAGTGTACAATACATCTTGTATTTAGTTGAATGGGAAATTGAATTTTTGGAATGATATGATAAGGGTTTCTACCTATTTGTATTTTATCAAATTTTCATTAATAGGTGTGGACAATTTTTTGTTGAATATAGGGAATTTTTCATACATCATGCATGAGTTTTTTTATTCTTGTGTTTATCCCAATTCAAAAAAATTGAAAATGTATCCATATTAATGATTTTGAAGATATTTTTATATATTTATCTTCAAAAATTATGTCTACATTTACAAGGCCATCTAATGCAAAATAGTTGCATACACATAGATATACTAATAGTTTTTAAAAATCAATAGTTCATAATGAAAACCAACTACTTGATTTAGCACTGTTGATAACTTAAAATGGAAATTAAATATGTCAAAATGAACATCTTGTGTAGTAAATGTGAATGTTTCAGCAAAAGTTTTTTGAAATATATTTTTGTTATGCTCATTGTTTTAACATTGGTGTAAAACAAACATGGCAAGGTATTTGTCCAAGGTTGGTGCTTTCAAATAGATTTTATTAATCAAATTTACGTCTTTAAAAGTTTGTGCAATTGTTTGAGATTTATTTTTAAATTGTTGATAATTTAGCTTTACATCATTTTGTCACATAATTTCTTAAAATTTGTAACATTTATGTTTTCATGCCAAAAAATTGTTCAAAGGATATTAGGTGTTTTAATCTTTGATTTGAAAACACATGAATCTTGAACCTAAGGAGCTTGATAAAAAATGCATGTTATTATTACATCGAGGTCACCCATAATTTTTTTGTGAGATGGCTTCATAAGCCATAACCTACAATTAGTAATGTTAATAGTATTACTTATGAGAAATATTTCATTGGTTGTTAACAATCAAAGTTGATCACAAGTCTTTTAATGAACATGTCACTTTTTTTTATCACTTAATGTTTTAAATTGATTTTTTTGTTTAATAAGATTATGAGTCTAGAATGTATTGTTGTATTTTAATATTTAATACAAATTTTCCTATGTATGATAATTTCACAACTTTTGGTTTTAACTTGGGTCAATATTTGTGATTTATAAAATAGGTAGTATTGTAAACAGGTTCTATATGATATAAATGAATGCAAATGTGTTTCATGTCCCCAAACCTCATGTGAAAACTTTGGACATTTGGTTTTTTTTCTAAAGATGTCATTTACAATAATTGTTTGTTCATAGTTTAATTTTCTCACATACAAAGACTTTTTCCCATATGGTACATGTTCATCTACTTGTTGAAAAACATTATAGTTTTAATTTTGGATGTTTGTTAATTTAGATTGGAATGAATTTTATATGTTAAATCATATAGTTCAGTTTCTTTAATATTACTAAATGATGATTTACAATTTGATTTCATAATTTCTATTTATTAACTAATGATTTGCAATTTACATATGTTGAAGATGGGGATAAAATGTGTAATTTTTTGTGTGGCAATAATACAAAAACTCTAACATGTTTTTTACATGTGCCAAAAAATTAAAATCATCTTGTGAAATGATGAATGGAATTGATCATGTTGTATGCATTGTTGGATTGGCATTTGTTGAGCATTTAAATACATTTTTTTCCTTTGAATTTTTAAAGAAATTTATTGAGATTTACATACCTGATTCCATGTTAATAAGTCAATTAAAATTTAAAGTATATATTCCATAAATGTCTTAAGTATGATTGTTCATCAAAAGGTAATAATATTTTTGAACATTCCATTGAAGGTTTAGGATATTGGAATTGACAAATTGGTTCAAGTTTCTTCTTACATGTTTGTTATGCTAAAAAAATTGTGCATTTGCAAATCATGTTTTTAAAAATAGTATGATTAGTCATTAAGTATTTATGGGGAAAAAAAATTTCAATGTTCTCATTTGAAGATACATCAAATCGATGTTTTCATTTTCCAACCATAGTAATCCATGATCATGAGTTGACCCTCCTAACTAAAATTCTATTGCAAATAAATAATCTTTAACTTGACAAAATCAAACATTAGTTTTTTTTTTAAAATACAAAAACTTCTCATTTTATGTTCATAATAACATACATATGTAATAAAATCATTTCCAACAAGATTTTTAACATTTAACGAATTCATCACTTCTTTAGTTTACACTTTCACCAACATGTTGAATATGCAAATCCTTTAACATTGTTATAAGTGAATGCTAATTATTAAAAGCTATAGTGAATGTTATAAAGAAAGTTGAAGGTTTGAATTTGGCTAGTCATTGCAAAAAAAATATTGTAAAAAATGATTTAAATAATCTTGAAATGCTTTTACATGGCATAAATTTTTATGACTCAAATCAAATTTCAATATTTAATTTAATTTTACACTAATTAACACATCACTGGTTATTAAAATGCAACCTAATAATATATATTTTTGAATGAAAATCCATGTGCTAGAAAATATGAAATGAATTAAAAATTCAAATTTTTTGAGAATTGTGTTAGTTATGAGATAAGTTGATTTCTATTGACTTTTGTTAGTTAGATGTGTATTATTTTTCAAAAAAATCATGCAAAACATGGCATTGGATGTCAAAGAATAATATCGGGAAATTTTATTGTTCATAATTTGTATCATGAAAATTGTTTCAAGGTTAAAAATCTTCTTTGGAAGCAATTATCATTGATTTAACACCATCCTCAATGACATGTTCAACATATAAGATGTCTTGCACTAACAAATTTACATAGTTTTATTTTTTTATTTTTTCCAAATGTGTTTAAACTACTTAAATTGGATTTATTTTTTCAAATGTGTGTTCTTGACAATCATTATTTTGACATAATTTGCAAGTATGATAAACCTTGCTAATCTACTTTTATTAAAAAAATTCATCCATATGTACAAAGGAAAACTTTGTTGAAGTTGTTATAGTGATTTAATAACTATGTTAAAACAAAGATAACCCTATATATATGTTATGGTTTTATTTTCAAGAATGCACGAATTGAAAAATCATGATACGACATTTGTGGTAATACATTTTGTATGAAATTAAAATTTGTTGGAATGTTCACAATGCTTCGATGCATTCCAAATTGCCCATACCTTTGTAATTGGAAGATTTATGCAAATGCAAGACATGGTGTAATGAAATGTTCCTTTATTTTGTTTAACATTAAAACAAAGGTTATTGGAGAATTATTTTGTTTTAAAGGTTATCTATCCCCTCGTCAACATGTGCAAGCACCCTTGTTTGGTGGCAAATCCACAAGGCATAGTTTTTGAGTGTTGGTTTCCTTGTCAAACAAATTCTTGAGATTCCAAGATGTCAATTTGAAATAAAAAAATTGCTTGGCCTCACCAATGTCTTGATAGCTTTGAGTTATTGTTGTTTACAAGGAGAGAAATTCAATCATATTACATGTGGTAAAACCTTGGTTTGATGATTCATATGTGAATTACATGCCAAATGCACATTTTAAGGACTATATTAAAGTTGAAATTGTTTTAGTTGAAGAACAACGAGTTGATTGAAGAAATTGATTATTTTGAAAAGTTGAAGGTTGATGGTGATTAGGTGACTCACCTTAAGCAAACTTTGCATTTTTCTTTTTCCAACTAACCTTCCCTTGAAATGTTTTTTTCTTTTTTGATCCATGTTGATGTTGCAAAATTTATTGTTTATTGTTTGTTTATGGAGCTCACCAACAATATAAGTTGTTGAGAAAGTTGTATCAAAATTTTGATAATTTTTTGTGCTTCAAGTTCTATGGGGTTCAAGTTGTTTTGTGTTTAAACATGTGTTGTTTTTGGCAAACTTGTGATATGATGGATAAAATTTTTAGTTCAGTTTTTCCACAAACTACTTGAATTTGGATGTTGATGTTTTTGCACATGTACTAAAATAGTGTAATTATCAAGACTTTTGTAAACAACCATAAAGTGAAATTTGATTTTACATAATTGATATGCATATTTGAAATTAGTTTGAATATCAAAATTGCCAAATGTATAACTATAAAATATTTATTTTAGAAAGTGATGCCCTCTTAATTCCTAGTTTGATTGGTTTTTTTGGTCTTCATGCCCTATTATTTATTATTTGTAAAATCATAAAAAGAAGGCACCAATTTCACAAACTTTACATGGGATCCCTTCAAGGGGTTATTAAAACATTTTTTCTTTTGTGTACAAATTGCACACGTTAATTCTATGCTTTATAAGCTTGTTAACTTATGGGCTATAAATTGTAAGGCAATAGGGGCTATCTATAGGGCTATGGGTTTAAGGTTTAAATTTTATTGGCTTTAAGGTTTAGGTTATAAGGTTTGTGTTTTATATTTATTTTGTTTAAAATTAAAATTATTATTTTTTGGAGTTCTGGGTATAGTTAAAAAAGTTCAAGACCTTCATTTTTAGGTTGTAGTTTATAAGGTTTGTGTTTGGTAATTTTAGGGTTTCATTTTTAGGGGCTTGGATTGGAGTTTTGGGTTTTGATTTTAGGGTTTAAGGTCTTTGGTTTTTAATTTGTAAGGTTTGTGTTTGTGTTTGGTTTTCATTTATCTTTTTTGGTTTTATTGGAGTTGTAAAAAATATTGTGAAAAAAATGATATAGTTAGGTGATTGGAATACAAAAAAATCATAAGGAGAATTAAGGCATTATATATGATTTGCTTTTGTTTAATTCTTAGTTGCAAATAAATGTTGATAATTTTTGTTTGATGTAAAATTTTGTAGCTTTCAACTTTCAATTTTTTCTATTCATTTTCTTCATAAATAACTTTTAGACGATAGTTATAGCAACATGGAGGGCAATAACAATAAAAAGAAACAACTTCAAATGATGAAGGGAGCTTATATTTCTTGGGATAACTTGCATTAGAGTTGAATCTAAGGGTAAGATAATATTTATTTTCTTGTATTTTTGACATTCTAGGTTGTTTGTTGTGGTTTTAAAAAAAATAAAAATTACTTGGAGTGTAGGATTGCCTAGTGGAAGGTAGTTCCAACATAAAAGTTTTACAACATTTTTTATTATTCCTATAACTGACAACCTTTTTTTGATGTGGACTTGAGATTGTTGGGTCCATGGGTATACAACCATAAACCTCACAAGGTGATTTCAAGCTCAAATAAGTAATTAGATAAGTTGCATAAATGGGTTCCATAAAAGGGTTGCAAACCTTCCAAGGTGGGTTTAATCTCAAACATGTAAATATGAAAGCAAAATACATCATAATGAACATGTTGCATGGGTTACGGACCAATCAATAATGTTTCAATTTAAAGTTAACACCCACATAACCAAATAATACATAATGGAACTACCAAATACCCATCAAACCTGCCAAGGTGGTTAAATTCAAAATCAATTAAAGGACTATTTGGTTTCAATTTGACATAATGGACATGTGGCATGAGTTATAGACCAACCAAAAACATTTCAAAATCAAATTAACACCCACATAACCAAAATAATACATAATGGAATTACCAAATACCCATTAGAACTCCCAAGATGGTTTTCAAGATCAATTATGGGCTACTAGGGCTCAATTCATCGTAATGGACATGTAAGATTGGTTGCATACCAATCAAGAATGTTTCAAAATCAGATCAACACCTATAGAATCAAAATAACGGGTAATGGAATTATAAAGTATTGTATTAACTGATTGGATTTGACAACAAACTGCTAAATAATTAATTAAGATTAAAATTTTAACTTGGGCACTTGACTTTAATTCTGAAATTTTCTGCAAATAATGGTTATAAGAATTAATAAAAACACTATTGTTATGTTTATTCAATTGTGTCTAGATTGTTTCAGTTTTAAAGTTTTTGATCTGTAAGGTTTACAGTTCAAACTCGATAATAAAAAGCTTACAAACTTTTAATTTTATAATAATAAATTTTTT
>Ga0116228_10005905_pt1 | contig 10938 bp, 16 predicted proteins | sample S1TSphfallax_2_FD_89694 | JGI IMG/M metagenome (GOLD analysis project Ga0116228, IMG submission 89694) | Host-associated microbial communities from peat moss isolated from Minnesota, USA - S1T2_Fc - Sphagnum fallax MG | ecosystem: Host-associated > Plants > Peat moss > Unclassified | place... | reverse complement strand
GATGGGGACCAGGAATTCGGTTGCAATTAGGCTTTAGTGAATTCGGTTCATATGCAGGTAACCCTTCTGCTTCTACATATTCTCAAAGTAAAATTAATATTCTTGGTCAATATATCCAATATGACGATCGTTATTCAGCCAGTAGTAATGGTGGTATTACTGTCACCAATGCACTGAAAGCAGTAGGAATTCAACTTGGAAATTATACGGATCCCTCGCTTGTTTGCATTTCACCATTTCATAATCCCGATAATTCCATCAATACGAGCTGTGGCTTTAGTAATTATAGAGGAATAAATTTTCATGAGTCCAGTTTTGCGCACACAGGTAATGGTGTTCCTAATCCTTCCAATCGCCTTTATGTGAATGATTCTCAAGGGTCAGACGGACATAATTCTGCAACAGATTTCCTAAATCCAATGAGTTTAGTTAATGATTATAATCAATTTGAATTACCACCAATAACCAATGATGGTAGTACATTCGCAATGGCAGACAATATTTATGCAAGAAGTAATTTTTGGAATGGCTTATTTACTGGTTCGCAAGAAAGTCCTAATCAAATTCCAATCACTAATGCAGCTATTCCATATCCAGGATATTCTGATTCTGCATTTTTTCTTGGAGTAACTCAATTTTTAAATAATACAACTATTCCTATTATTCCGAATGGATGCACAGATCAGAGATTGGCAACTGCTGTTGTTAATTCACCAAAAGCTCTTGGTTGCATGCTTGAGAATTCCTATTCTAATGGTTCAGTGGGTCAAAGTCGAGCAAAAGAAATACAACCATTTTGGGGCAATTCGGAAAATTCACAAATTATTTTAACAAGTGGTAACAAAATAGCATATCATTTTATTCACACTTATGGAGGAATTCATTCTAATGATATAATGATGTTTGCATTAGCATCAGAATTATTAACCTACAAACATGGTTATACTGCATTACAAGTTGATGGTAATTTTCCAGATGATAATCAAATAGCTTATTTTCCTGGTAATTGGTTAGTCCCAACTAATCCAGTAATCCAAACCATCACAGACATTTCCCAATTACAAGATTCACCTAATGGTGCCTACATTCGTGAATATCTAAATGGTTTCATTCGTGGTTTTCCAATTAATAAAGTGGCAGTTGTGGTAAATCCGAGTCAAACGACTGTTCCGATGCCTGCTCGTGTTATAGGTAACTATACAAGGGTTCTATCGTTAGATTTTTATCAAGGGCAAGATGCAAACAACAACCCAATCTACAAGAGTGGCATTCCAGAATTGGGAGCAATCGGAAGTTTAACAACCACTCCGATCGCCTCCATACCCACAACAATTGCTCCACAAGAATCCTGCATATTCATCCAATAAATCTAATCAAATTTCAATCAAACCCAATATGTCAGAATCACACAAAACTATTTGGGATTCTGACATATTTATTTGCAGAACACTTAAAATGTAATTAATATAAAATTTTTGGAGATTTGTTTATGCCAGGAAATTCAAAAGAACCATCAACAAATTTGCAAATGTGGATTAATTTAATATCAATGCATCTAAATGACATCAAACAAGATATGAATTCTTTCAAACAAGAAATACCCACTAAAAAAGAATTGGAGATGAAAATTTAATGGATGATAAAGAAACGGAAAATTTCATCACCACAAGATTGGGTGGTTTTTTGATTAATATTCGCGACCTACAAAGAGATTTGAAAGAAATTCGTGAAAATATTGTAACTAAAAGTGATTTATCTGAAATTCGTTCAAGTATAAATGAACAAATTAAAGAAATAAAAAGTGAAATTAAATCAGATAAAGATCAATACATTACATTAAAATTCGATTCTGAAAGAAATAATTCATTTCGAAATTCAATTACATGGATGATACGTATTGTAGTTACTGCTTTAGTTACTGCCTGTGTGGCTACTACTATAGCCATTTGGTTCCCACACAACAATGTGGAAATTGATTCTTCGCATATGGTTAAAGTTATAGGGACAAAATAATGAATTTAAATTTTTCAAAAGGAACAGTAAACATTTCTGTTGCAATGACATTAATGATTGTAAGTATTCAAACGATATTTTTTATTGCAACTTGTGTCATGTTTAATTGTGCATATAACAACCAAAATACAACATTACATGGTTTAATAACTGTCATAAAAAATGAAAACAATATAGCCAAAAATCAACAAACAGGATTGAATCATATTAAAGCAATTCAATCTAATCAATCAGATAATTTCCCTGATAAAAAATCAATCATTAAATAATTTAAAACCATCTTTTACATATTTCTGCATTAAAAAAATTGGGTATGGCAAATAATGTATACCTTTTTTATCATCAACTTTTCCAGTGCCTGTATGATGTCCTTGACATAAAACTATCATTTGATATTCGGCATCAACAAAATGAACAAATGTATCTGGATTATTTTGATCAATTAAATCCCAATGTGGAAAATTCGGGTGATCTAATTTAACTTTACTCCAATCCACAGCATTTTGCATAGATTCTTCAATAATACTATGATGAACTTGCCTGTTCTCTTTACTACCACAAACCCAACATGGAGTGTCCAATTCATCTATTAAACATTTTCTCGTTTTTATAAATACACTTGAATCTTTACGTGGTTCATGGGCTGGAATATTTATATCAAAACTGGAAGATTGTTTCATCGAATGAATAACCGAAATATCTTTTGACTCTTCTGTTAATATTATATTATCATCTGATAAATCCTGTACATAATCTGGTTTTTCAATTGGTAAATTTTTACTGATTTCCAAAGAATTACCATAATTCTTCCAAAAATACCAAGTCGCTTTAACTTTATCAAAAAATTTCATTATTTTGGTTGCCTATATATAATATTATTTATTTTTGCTTGAATATTTCGATAATCAATTAACATATTCGATGTAATTATATCTTTTTCATTTATTTTACTTTTATTTTTCCAAAATTCATACAATTTAATCCAAAAATTTAACATAAACTATTTTTTATCTTTCTTTTCGTTGCAACTGCATTTATATTTAGGATATGTAGAACTAAATCCTTGACTTAATTCTTTTTCTTCCATTTCTTCCAATGTAGTTAAATTTAAAATTTCTCTTAATAAATTCATATGTTCAGTGAAAGCATTGATGGTTGAACTTGGTAATGGTAAATTTCTTGCTTCAAAATAAAATTTCATTAATTTTGTTATGTGCTTTTTATTAAGAATTATATTATCTCCATATGGCCATAATTTCAAATAAGATCTAACATTATCTGGTAAATCAGGAAAAACATCTGGTAATTTCGTTTTAGGTTGATTGGGATAATTTTCCTTTCCAAATGTTTTAACATCATCTAATTTATGAGTTGGCTTATTAACTAATGGTGTTTTATAAGCTGTAACAGATTTTTCTTCAAGATATACACGAATAATATTTTCATCATTTTTCATATTGTACAAGGTTTCAGAAATCATATTATCTTTTGACATTAATTTTTCTCTTCTTTTTGTAATTTATCATTGATTTTAGATAAACTGTTGTGTAATGTTGCTGATGGTTTCAAATGAACTCTATATCTTGGTGAAAGCTTTTTTCTTGAACCATTTTTAAAATCGGTAATTTGCATATTTTTTAAATATTTTTTTGTAAAAATTCCAAGTGTTGTTTTAACATCTTCACCATTTTCCAAATTATCACAAATTACTTTCATGAATTGCCTCAAAATAATTCTTATGGTTGATTTTGAGATATTAGAATTTTCATTAATGACATTAATTATTTCTGTGTGATTAATCATTTTTCATTTTCACTTTTTTAGTGTTTTTTAATTGAAGAAAAAAATCAACATAATGACCAATTATTTCTTCATTATTAATTTTTTTGACAAAATCATTGTTTTGATTTTCCAATATTTGTCTTAAATCTTTATTTTTAATTATAAGCATTATAGCATCAATGATATTTTTAATATTATCATTTTCATCTTCGTTAAAAGCAGAATAAAGTAAAATCCCTGCTTCTTGCCTACTTAAATCAAGATTAAAAGGAACATGTGGAGCAATAACTATTTTTCTACTTTTTATTGCATCAATAGTTGTATTATAATATAATTTTTTTTTATTTTTTGGGACAACAAATATCATGTCGCAATATTTATAAAAACTAGAATAATTTTTGGAACTATTTACGAATAATTTTACATTGTCATTTAAACCTAATTCGAAAATACGATTTTGTAATTCTTGAATATCCCAATAATATTTTAAATCAGATTTTAAATTTATAATCAATAAAACATGTGGATATTTCACTTTTAATACAGATATAGCAGAAAGTATCGTTGTGTAATTTTTATCTTTTGAAAAATGGCTTGAAATTAAGATACTCGGAAAATGATATTGATTTAAATCATTTTCACCAAAATCATACATAGGTAAATCATTAATCATAGGTAGATATTTAATTTTATTTGATTTAAATTTTGCTTCACTTCTTAAATATTTTAAAGAAATTACACTTGGTACAATTATTTTTAAAATATTTTTACTATCGAAATATTCATGTAAAGTCAAAGAATCTTCAACTATATCATTTAATAAAACAACCAAATTATTATATTTAGTAACAAATTCCAACCAATCATCTTTAACCCAATCATCAAAAGAGAAAAAAATTAATAAAAATTCGTTATTTACAAATTTTTTTTCAGATAATTGTTCAAAAGAAATTTCTTCTAATAATAAAAATTCACTTTGAATATATTTTTTTAAATCTAAACTGTGATTTATTTTTTCTTTATTATGGTTTTCATTTAATATGAATATTTTTTTTACATCAATTTCCAAGATATTGTAAAACCTCCGTAAAGTTTTTAACTACTGGATAATCACCTAAACCATCTTCAAAATGGTGTATATGTGAATCCCAATGATATGTTGATACTTTCGGATCGATATGTACCACTTTCATTCCTGTTTTAAGTGCTGGCTTAATATCATTTCCATAACTATCACCAATCATTATAGTTTCTTCTGCTTTTAATTGGTGTTTTTTTAATAAATTCATGTAAGTGTTTTCATTTTTTAATGGTACAATTTCTAAATAATCAAAATAATCAACTAAACCAGTATGATGAATTTTATAACTTTGTATATCATGATCACCACGAGTTACCAAATACTTATTTTGATGTATTTTTTCAAGAGTTTCTTTAACACCAGGAAAGATTTTTACATCTTGGATCACATATCTTAATCCGCTTGCCCAAATAGCACTTTCGATCTTTTTATTGACATCTCTATTATTTTTTTTACATAACTCTTGATATACTTCGACAAAAGATTGAGGAAAATTAGTTTTACTGATAAAACCACATTCTTCCATATTTTTCAATTGCCAATCAGTTGCCATCTTGATAATTTCCATCGGAATAGGTGCTAATTCTTGCAAATCTATACAAATTAATTTGACAGAATCTAATTGCGGAATTGAATACACATAATACCAAGGTATCAATGTATCATCAAGGTCAACAAAAACATTTTTAATCATTTTTGCACTATTTCGAAAAAATCATCAGTTGTAAATCCAAATAAAAGATTTTTATCAATATTTATTAAAAAATGTGGTATTTTTCCATTTTGATAATCAGATTTATATATATGGTTGTGAAAAAACACATGTTTGAGTTGAATACTTTGCTTGTCTGAATTCAATGCTGTGGAATAAAAATTTTGTATCAATCTTTCTTCATCTATTCCAGTGATATCATGAAAATCCATAGAATCAACAATAATAATTTTTAAAGCATTTGAATTTTGACTCAAACATATCTCCATTAATGGAATTTTATTTTTATTTAAAGCTTCTTTTTTAATTTTATTCCATATTTTTAATTGTAATCTATAAAAATCTTTATCGGTATATTTTGCTTCAATTAAAAAGAATTCAGTGGTAACATCACCTTTGAAGAAAGCCATAGCTCCACTGCTTGGTTGTAATTTACCTTGAGCTTTTTTTGCTAATTTCTTTTCTTGTTTTTGAGATGTTTTTCTTTTATATTTAGGGTCATTAGAGATACCATCAACATAATTGAAGTATGCCACCTTTAAACATCCATTTTGTTCAAAAAAATCCTTCACATTATTTTCACTATTCGTGGGATAATTAAGAATGACAGCACAAACTAATGGTGCAACATCAACTGAAAATTGATATATACTTCCAACCTCCAATAAAGTATCTACAATTCCGATGGGTTCTGATGCCAAATAACACAAAGTTCTTTTATTTTCATTTGTATTTTTTGATAAAAGTTTTTCAGCAAGATGTTTCTTAATTTCTTCAATCAATTTGTTTCTATTTCATCCTCTTCATCAGGAACTACAAAATCCTCACCCTGCACTTCTCTTGCCTCTTGAAGAGCCTTTTCCTTCATCGCAACATCATCTTGTGAATAAGGATCATACGAAAAAAGAGGACCATCAATCGCAATTTGCATTTGTTGTTTACACCAATTGAATAATTCAGGTTCGTCATGAAATGCTTGTAATAATGCCATTTTACTAGAGAAATTGCGATTATTTACTGAATAAGTTTTTACATTCAGTCTTTGAATAAAACCCTTTTCTAAACCAATTTTCAACATTGCATTAAAGTTATCAACATTGGGTCCATAAGTAGTAAATTCTGCCACTGCATTAGGTTTACTGAATCGAGTTTTATCAACTTTAACAGCATATTTTTGCCCAACTTGTTCAGTGCCTTTCATGATTCGCCCTTCTGCTCCACCAATAATACGTGTAAGCAATGTGACTGAACTAGCAAATCGAACCGCTCTGCCGCCTGCTACTGTATTAGGATTTCCATAAGTGCCTGCATTGAAGTTATCGCGAAATTGAGTAATAATTAAAACTAATGCTTTGGCTTTTTCAATTCTTCCAAATGCTGTCCTTAACCATTGACTGGTCAATTTTTGAGCCACTCCCATACCATTTTTGGTAATAGAAGCCATTTTATCACCCTCCTTACCTTCTTTGCCATCTTCATAAAGTTCTTTGGCAATAGACAAGGTATTTAAGGAATCCAAAACTATTGTAGTAACACCATCATTAATGAGGGATGTCATTGTATCATAAGCTTCTTCTGCAGTATCTGGTTCGATTAACAGTAAATTCTCAAGATCAACACCATTAGCTTGTGCCCATTGTTTATTAAAAGCTCTTTCTGCATCAACCCAAGCTGCTACACCACCTCTTTTTTGAGTTTCGGCAATAGTTTTCATACAAATAGTACTTTTATAAGAACTTTCACCGCCCGCTAAAAGAGCAATTTTCCCCATAGGAAATCCACCTGCTAAAACATAATCCAATTCCATAATTCCAGTGGGCATTCTTACAATTTGTTCTTTATCAGAAGCCAATTGGGTTTTACCATTGAATTTTCTATTTAAACTATTTCTAATTTCACTAGCAGTTTTTTTTACTGGCTCTGCATTGACTAATTCGATTTTATTAATTTTTTTAGGCATCAGATTCTTTCCCGAATTTATAATATTTTTCACGATTATGTTCGTTAATTTTATTTAAAGCTACTGCACCATTGAAATGATTAATATCCATTTCTAATGCTTTTAAGTTTCTTGATGCAGTTTCTTTAATATTATTAAGATTTTTCATACAAAGTTCTGCCAAAGTAACTAAATTTTGCTCAAAACCAATAATTTCATTTAAAGAATGAGTTAAATCTTGTACTTTGGCATTTCTTGCATCGGCACTTGAACCCTGAATAAGAGATAAAAGAGCATTTTGTAATGTATTTTGTTGCAATTTTAAAATATTAACTCTTGATAATGTTTTTGCGTAAATAGCAGTAACACGACTTTGATAATTTTGACATAAAGATAAAATAGCAGAAAGTTCCACTGGACTATTTTGAGTTGGTAATTCTAATTCACTTGGATTTAAATAATTGTCTAATAATTCATCTTCTAATGCTTTGATTTCTTCTTGGCGTTTAGAATTGATAAACTGTTGTCTGACTGCACCAACTTGCTCTTGTGTGCGACGCATGATAGCCACTAATTCATCAGGACTATCGGAGGTAAAACCAGTACTTTTTGTTGTTGCCATAAAAACCACTTTCTTGTTCTGTATTATTATAGTATAATCATATTAAACTTGGAGAGTGCAATATGAAAATTTTAGCCTTGGATTTAAGTTCGAATATTACTGGTTTTGCTGTTTTAGATGAGAAATTTTCTTTATTGGATTTTGGTGAAATTCCACTTAAAAAATATAAGAAAAAATCAAATCCTATGCAATATTTACAAGTTTTATACGAATCGGTTCAAGATTTATATTCTCAACACATGCCTGACATCATTTATATTGAAGAAATTTTTGCCAGAAATATTCAAACAATTAAATCGTTAGCCCGAATGAGGGGTATTGCTGAAATTGCATTAGTAAATTGTGATGCTAAAAATCTTAAATTTCTTAATGCAACATCGGTCAGGAAAATTGCTTTTGGTAATGGTAGTCTTAAAAAGGAAGAATGTTTTGAATTGTTAAAAACTACTTACAACCTGTTTAATGAAACTTTTTATACACCTGGATACGATATGTCTGATGCCATTTGTTTAGGTATTGCCGGGATCAAGAAAGAGATGAGTTTCAAATAGATTTCATCTCTTTCTTGTGATCTATTTTATTTTACTTTGGTAAATAAAGCCGATAAATCTTCTTCCTCGTCATCATCTAATAAACTTGAAGAATTTAACTTTGTAATACCAGTGGCAGCCAGAAAATCATCAACATTTTGTTGTGCTTCTGTTGGTTTGGCTACTACTTTGGATTTCAATTTAAGTAGTTTGTTTATTTCTTCCAAATCATATGGTGGAATGAGGCTTTCCAAATCAGGAATATTTTCCAATAATTCTTGTGAAGCCTCATCCAATGGACGAGGATTTTTAGAAACTGGAACCATGACATAAATTTTCTTTAATTTACTAGCAGTATCTGGATTATCTACTAAAGAAAGTTTGTAATCGCGATCACCAATATCACCATAATCATCATAAAATTTGTTTAATGTACCATCCATCAAAAACGATGTAAATTTGTATGCTTTCACAACATCTTGCACAGAAACAACTTTTGTATCGGGATCAGTTACTTCGGCATCACGTTCGATGACTTGCATAACAAATTTTACTTTGTATTGATTTTGTTTAACATCCGCTGAACCATCTTTAGCAACAGTTAAATTGCATAATTTACAAGTGTTGGTTTCTTTGCCATCATCGGCACATTGGAAACCTCGATAAATGTTATTATTAAATTGCACAAAATGTTCTGCATATTGAACCACACACTTTTCTGGATCCGTGGTAATGAAACGAATTTGTGTTGGTTCATCTCCGATTTTCAACCAAGATACTTCTTGTTGATTATTTTTTGCCTGAACTTCTTCTTGAATTTTCTTGGCTTCTTGGGCAGCTTTTCCGAATCCTATTTTACTCATATGAAATTATTTTTCTCTCTTTTATATATTTTGGGTGATTGGGCATGTTGCCTAGGATTATTATAACACAGAATTTACAAAAGTCAAGAGGTTTTGTCTAGTTTTCATCTGTGATTCGCGTGTTTAGCCACCACCATCGAATTTCACCATTCCACATTTCCAATGCTGGTCCAAAAGCACGATGAAATGAACCATGGAAACACCAACAATTCACATTACCAATCCAAACTATTGCTGGTAAATCATCATCGTGATGCAATTCTCTTTGATCGTCGCGCCAATATTGATTGCCGTATTCGTTAATTTCTGGGTTATTCATATTGAAAATTCTTTACAAAATAGTAAGCTTCTGAATTATAAGTGTAATTATTATATTTGCCGACAATATTGAAAATGTCGTAATGCATTTGATGATGATGACAAAATCCAATTAATAATCGTAAATCAAAAGTAAAACCCCATTCGTAATATTTACCCTGACTACATCCCTCGCAATACAAATAACATTGCATATTGGGTATACGATCTTGTTGACCTGTAAATCTTATACAAGTTCTTCCCATACAATATTCAAATATGGAAATCATTTGTTCTATTGACAGTGATTGTTTTAATTGAACAAATTCATCATGTGAAACTTTATTGTCATTAATTAATTTATATTGTTCCTGTATATCTTGATTCTTTTTAGATCTATTACGAAAAATATTATATTTCTTTTTTTCAATAGCATTATTTTGATTAATAGTTGATATAACTTCGGATAATGATATACTCATATGTTGTAAACCCTTCTTATAGATATTATAACATAGAATGAATCAAATGTCAAGATTGTATTAAAAAGAGTTATCTGTGTTGACTAGAGAAAAAGAATAGTGTATATTTGACTATTAGATATATAGTGACTGTAAGGAACTTATATATCTAACTCTAATCTTTTATGAAATTCATCTATATATAATAGGACTGAAAGGACTATTTATATATAGAAATATAAGATAGATATTCTTACTGAAAAATTATTATAGACTTTTATAAGATAATTTTCTTTAAGAAATAAACATTCTATATATACGACTGATAAGGAGTATAGATAGAAGAAGAATGAAAACGTTTCTTTTAGAGATAAAACTCTTAGAACTTATTTAAGATAGATTAGAGAGGATTTAAAGACTCATCATACTCATTCTATAATAACTAACATGTTTCAACTGATAAGAAATTCTAATATATAAAATTAGTTTCGGACGTTTTTGCAACAAGATTCATAAAAAGGATTCATATGCATGATTTGTTCATAATCAAATTTCAAAAATGTATAATTATAATCGAACATATGTTCTAACAACAAATTCTTGACAAAAGTTTAAAAAATATGTTATAATTAAATCAT
>Ga0116228_10005904_pt1 | contig 10939 bp, 6 predicted proteins | sample S1TSphfallax_2_FD_89694 | JGI IMG/M metagenome (GOLD analysis project Ga0116228, IMG submission 89694) | Host-associated microbial communities from peat moss isolated from Minnesota, USA - S1T2_Fc - Sphagnum fallax MG | ecosystem: Host-associated > Plants > Peat moss > Unclassified | place: USA... | reverse complement strand
AAGCTGTTACAGCCACCAAAGAAGTAGTCAGTGTTCATGAGGAAGCAACAGTTCAGCTGGATCGAGCACCTTTGGCAGACAATGAGACTGACAATTCTTGCGAAGGTGTCGGTGGTCAAGTGGTTGCAGAGCTTGATGAAACAGTTCAAGATCTTGAGAATAATACCACATTTGTTGCAGAAGATATCAACATTGAGGCTAAGTCTGATGTTGAGATGGAAGAGCTATTCACTGCTGTGCTGTCAACATCTGTAGTTGACGATGATCCTATAAATCAGGGAAGGATGATGAACGGTGAGGTTGAGCAACGAACCCAGATCACACAAACTGCTGATGATTTATCTGTGGTTCCCATGCGGGTGATGTGCCAGCATCCACAAGATCATGATGATAGCATTTTACAGACTGTGAGTCGAAATGTTTATAAAGAGGATCTTTGTGTGCAAAAGTTTGGCATTTCCATCAGCAACCGGCTTGCAAATGTGGAGGCTCGAACTCTACCACTTCCTTGGCTCAAATACCATGATACAATCTGGGAGGAGTGTGTTCTAAGTATCGGGCATGAGAACATAATGAACATAAGAATGGTCAATGGTGGGAGTATAAGGCGCTGGGCATGCATCAACTTCTCACAATGTGTAATAGCTGGGATTGCGCCCCAGCTATGCAATGAGTTGATTGAGATATGCCGAATATCAGGAATGGTATTTGAGATGAATCCAATGCTCACGATTGAGTGTGCTGGATCAGAACACTGTGATGACGTAAGGGCTGCAGTCCCTGAAAACAACTAGTCATTTTCAGATATGAAGGTTGTGGTGCACAGCAAGAACATTGTACAAGACGAATTTCAAGAGACTTCAAATACAGTAGGTCTTGCAGATGAACTCAAGGAGAGCCCAAGACTGAACGGCAGCGCTGAAGACATTCCCTCTGCAACATCAAAAAGCAAGAAGATTGTTGTGGGTCCTGAAGTCGCACTCTACTACAAAATGGATGCAGATGGAACCACCGAGACACCACTCAAAGGACTTGGGGTGTGGAAGACAATGCATGACTCAATTCTGACTAACCTGGCCATCTCAGTAGAGGAGATTTATGTGAAGCAGAATGCTAAAGCATGTTACGCGGATCAGCCAATGAATCCCAGGATGGGACAAACATGTGTTTTTAGTCTTTGGATGGAGGAAGGCAGCTGGATCTACTATATCCAGGATGCCAATGGACGAATGTGGGAGAAATCTTGTCGGGACTTACAAATTCATCACGTACAACCAGATTAAGCTGAGGGACTCAGCTGTTTAACAAGGGAGGGGTTACATATGTAATGCGAAGATGGGTGGACAGATTCAGTGTGAACACTGAACCATGTTTGGGTTTAGGTCTGCTTGAGGCGGCTGTCCCGTTTTCGGAGCTCATTACTGCTGCATGGCGAGCTATGGCGGCGGACTGGAAAAGGTGGATGGCAAGAGACGTTGGAGGATTTGGAGAAGCTTCTGGAGGAAGCTAAGGAGTTCTGTGAGAAAAGATCAGGAGGTTTATTGTTAAGGAGGATAATTTTGGGAGTGAGGAGGAGATAGAAAGGAAGGAGAGTTAGAGACAGAGGATTGACAGGCAGGAGCTTAGTGAACATTTTGGTGTTGGATTGCTAGTTTTCTCTTCCGCTGCGATTAGCAACTGACATGTTCTAAGAGTAGTTAGATAGATTAGATGATGGCAAGGGTCTGGAAGCTTGTGCTGTCGGAGTGTTTTCTGTGAAATAAAAGACAAGAAGTTGATTTGTGAAGTCGAATGGTGTCTGTCCGTGATGTCTGACTGTGCAGGTGCATTGTAGATGTTCAATCTAAGTTCACAGGCCGAATCGTTTTTGTGTTGTGAGACATGAGGTTCGGACGGACCACCTATGTGATCGGAAGTTGCATTGTGTGGTTCTGCACAGTAATCCTTGAGTTGTAACAAGTCAGGGAAACAACAGAGAGTTCGTGTCTTGGAGTGAATGTAATAGAGTCCAGGGAGGTCTGACGGATACATGTGGGTGTTCTGGGCGTTCCCTTCTTTTTTGGTTACAGCACATTGTTTTATTGAATGCCTATGTCAGACCCCATTTTTCATCATGCAGCAAGTGTAAGGATAGTGAACCTAAGTTGCTCACTCCTATTGCCTCCAATAAGAATGGGCAAGAGTCCAATAGGAACCTACAATGATAGGGGCAACATGAATCCAACTCCTTAAATAGGTGGGCATATTCACAATTAGGGTACCCAAAAGGATGGTCTAATGAAAAAAGAATTGCAAAGGACTATTTTGAATTTTATTACATTTGCTATTTCATGATTATAAAGAATTAGTATATGACTATAACTAAAATTATGTCAACTTAATCTATTAAAAAAATCTATAGAAAAATTTGGATATAATATAGATGTTTTTTTGGAATCATGTGAAGTAATTTGAGTCCTTGTCTCAACTATAATTTTCATCTTAAAGGAATATAAAGGAATATATTAAACATTACAATTGATTTCAATTTTCTTTCATGGATAAGTAATGCACATCTATGTTTGGCAATGTTCATGGAATGCATTTGATTGAATAATATAGGATTTTATTTTTTTGATTGTTACAAAATCCATTCTAAAAAGGCAAAAAGGAATATGATTTTAAAATTTTATTTGGCTTAGATTTTGTGGCCCCAAGTGGCAACAAAATGTGCAGGAAATTTTCGTGCAAAAAAACATGTTAAATTGTATATAAAAGCTACATTTCTAGTTTTTTACCAAAATATTTATGCATAATTACATATGCATGTGAAAATTCACCACCACTATGAAAATTATCATTATTTGAATTATCCAATATCTCTCAGTTAAATTTATTCCATTTAGATTATATATTTGGAAGATAGCAAAAACAAAGTCCTTGAATCTTATGTCCAAAAAGTGATACCTTAATTTTGAATATGCCCAAGCCACTTGAACAATGCCTTTTGCAAAAATGAAGCTTAACCCTCCACTACAAATGGGGAGACAAACTTGCCATTGGATTAGAAAAAAATGAGGGCATTCAAAAGAACTTGGGCCCAAAAGCCTCTCAGAAACCTAACATACCCATATCAAAAGTGGCAAGCTAGCTTTGAAACTCAAAAAAAGGGGGAAGAGGCAGAATAAATAGGAAAATCTTTGAGAAAAACACTAAAAAAGGATCCCAAATGCTACATGGACATCCCCTAACTTCAGGAACACATCAACATGATGAACATCTTCATCCAAAACCTTCAATAAAAAATATGAAAAGAAGGAACCGGAACCAAATGGGATGGGCCCATGATCTTAATGTTTTTGATAGGGCAATAAAGAGTAGTCAAAACCCAAGAGGCAAGCCAAAACAAGCCGAACACTTACAAGGTTGAATGACCAACCCCACAAAAACCAACTACAAAACAAAATGATCAAAAGTAAGGGGAATAACAACATGTGTGTGGCCAAAAATATGGGTGTCATCAATCAAAAAAAGGAAAAATGTTCAAAAAACCATGTAAAATATGAAATGATTCAATGCAAAAAAAAGGCCTAACAAAGGGCCAATCACCCTAACATGTGCCCATAGATAAAAAGAAGACAGACAAATCTTTTAAAAGGGGATTATGACTTTAGAACAAAAAAAATTGAAGGGCATAAAAAGAATGAACAAAAGGGAAAAGCTGAGACAACTAGCCTCCTATCATTCGAAGTTCCTAAAAGATGGCCTTATGCAAAATGTTGTTGAACATGTTCACTACATCCACTTGAAGCACCACCTAACAAAGGTGGACATCCAAAACAACTTAAATTCCATGGACCAATGCCTCAAAACCACCCCTAATCATCACATTAAATTGATGCAACAACATGTGAAAAGAGAACGCATCACGAAATTATAAAAATAAAACCCTATTAACCAAGAAATAAAGTGCTTCACCCACTATAATTGGTCAACTACCACCTAAGGGCTTGGAGAAAACCAAAAGCTTAATAACACCAAGAATGTGAGCCATGAATTATGGGATGTTACTAGCAACCACATCAAAATTCAATTAATGAAGTTGAATGAAACCATTAGAATCCTCAAGGTGGAAAGAATCCTGGAAATGCTCAAAGATCATGTTTAACAAACCAGCTATTAACAAATGGGGCATGTGCAAAAAAATTGACCTAAGAGAATCCATGGAAAACTTCACATGTGTGTTTGACTAAAAATCCATCAAAGAGTTGAAGAAGGGGAATCCAAATCCTAATTTGAAGGATGCAAGGCTTGTAATGCGCAAACCATCTTTGATGTTATTGGAGCTGAAACAAAGGGGGTGAAAGCCTAAACTACACATGCAATTTCCCCAAAGGCCAAACTTCGTCCTAATCGACGCAAAAACGACATAACAAGAGCACAAACTTAAAGAGACAAGGTTGCCAATAACCCCAATCCAAAAATAAAGATGCCACAAGCACATGCATCCCAAGAAAAATGTTATGCCTAAAGTTCCTCCTAGTCCTCGAACAAAATCCAGTGAAGGTGCACCTTAATCTCCCTATGCCTAGTTGCTCCATCAAAAGGGGGAAAGATAAAACACCACTAAGGGAGCAATAGGAATAGGTGCCAAACAACCAAAACAAACGAATTTGAAACTAGTCTAAAAGAAAATGAAAATCAACCTACACCTTTCGATGCAAAATAAATGGAATGCGCATGTATAACCAAGGTTGAAGAAAACCCAAATGAAATGCATTAAAGGGGTCCAACGCCAAAATCCAAACCCAAGATGTCATGGGAAGAGAAGGAACTAGAAGTATGACCAAGGAGCCAAGGGTCTTATAAAGTTTAAAGAATGTTAAAGCTAGAAAGTTTATTAGGCTAGTTTTGAAAAGTTATAGTTTTGGAACAAAAACTTAGACTTTATTGATTTTGAGATAAAAACCGATTTTAAGAAGTTGTTTATTAATAGAACCAAAAAATTAGTTGTCATCTCTAACTTTAGTTCCAAATTTTAGATGTAGGATAAGGTTGGGTAACTTGAAGTTTAGGAGGATTTCTACGAATTTTCATTTTTCTTAAGACCCCCACAGTTTTCTTATAAGTTTCAAGTTTTCCCTTAAGGGGGTTTGAAGGGTCTTTTTTCTTATCCTTATTTTTCATGCAATTGTAATGTAATTTTTTCATTATTAAGTTCTTGTAATGAAAAAAAGTTTTGGTTTTGCTTAAGGAATATGACGTGCTCCCAAGTTCCTAGTTAAACCCAAGATGGGTGTAGATTACTCAACAACGGAATTGTGAGGAACTCGGGGCACGTTCCCAACTCTCAACATTAAAAGGGGTAGAAGGGCGTGCTGGATCTCCGGGATGAGACTAGGAAGAGTGACAAGCTTTACTTACTTACTCGAACCTACATCAAACCAACCAACAAGTTGGTTAGTTCACTTTTTGGAGCACCCTTGGTGCTAGGACAAGCCATGAACAACTCTAGACTCACAAGACTCACCACGGCCTAAACTCGAGAGAAGCCACCACCTTCCCCCATATAGTATTTTTTGCACCATTCCGTAACACCTACATTCGAATGACTTTTTGTCTCGAGACTCCCAAGGAGGAGTCTTGAAACTGTCCTAGTTTGGACTTCCGAGACTTTGCGAGGTCATAACTCTTTGCTTAGACCTTTGATTAAGATGAGGTCTAAAGCAAACTTGTAGCTCTCCTCAAGAGCTTTCCAACGATGTGTTGCACTCCGCCTGCGCGCACCAGAGTCGGGTCGATTCCCAACTTTTAATAGTTAAGAGTCAAATTGGCAATTTGACTCCCAGCCTTTCTTTTTGCCATAACATGTGCTGCAAATGTCCAAGTGGCCCATGCGAGCCCAATTTCGACATTTACACTTCAACAGCTTTCCAATGATATAAATAACACCTTAATACAAAGTGTTTTGACCCCTGCAATCGAACTCTGAAGTTTCAGGAATCCCGAAGGACTCCCAAGTCCCCATTCCGAGAATGTGAAGGTCACCCTCACACTCTTCCCAAAAGTAGGGTTGCGACAGAATATTTGTTATGTTGTGTTAAAGTTGTCTTCGCTACTTGTTGTTTTAAATGCCAACTTTGTAAATGGTACAAAGTTGTTTATTGCAACTTACTTGTTTGTTTCTCAAAGAGGAAATGGTAGGTTATTTGCCTAACTATTTTCCCCATGTTTTAAAGTGGCTATATGTCACTAACCACTAGTAGACTTGAAATGTTCAAACATGTACCAATTTTCAATCACGTACCCAAAAAACGCTTGGGAATTCACTAGGTGGGCCTAACAAAAAACCTAACAATGCCTTGGTCACGAACTATGCCATGCTACAAAAATGCATTGTTGTAGCCATGATAAAGGATGTTATGTTGAACCCCACTCCTACTTCAAGGGATGAAGAAAAGATACATTAGGCATGTGCCCAAATAGCCCTGCCCAAACTATAAACAGGTGGAGCCCCAAAAGCCAAAGGAGGCAAGGCCATTGGGAAACCACCTACCCTAAGCAAACTCACAAGTCCCAAAATAAATAAATAGATAAAAGGGGGTAGCTTAAAACCACCCAAATGCAACCCCACCCTTACAAATATATTATTTAAAAATAAACCCTTCAAATTTGATTTGATTTTGATATTTCCCAATTATGCATTGTCACATAAGAAAATTTTATCAACCAAAATCGCTAGGATTAGTTATATAACATGTGCTTCCTACATGCTCTTCATATATGAATTCATGTTTTGTCTTTTTTCCTCTTATCACCACAAAATATATTCAAGATGTCAAACAACATCAAGTTTTCTCCCTAAGATTTTTTTCTTGAAAGAATGATAAGAAACCTCAATAACTTTCATTTATTTTGGAGGGTCTTTGGGGGAGGGGTCTATTATCCTATGGCTTTGAAATAAGGAACATTAAGGAACCACTAAAGCCAAATAAAGTCCCTTCTTTTCACGTCCATGACAAACTTCATAATTGTATTATAAACATGTTAATAGTTAATGTCTCATATGCTTCATAACTAAAGAGCTAAATAAAAAGACAAGTATAACCAAGTAATACCAAAGTAATCAATGTAGAAGGCTCATCTTCATTGGCCCAAATGCCCGAGCTTATGAAGATCATGATGCATTTTGAAAGAAATAGTTGTAAAAATGATTTGGTTTGTAGTGAACTCAATTGTGATCTATGTGATAACAAATGAGGTTCAAAAATGAGTACCATATAAAATCTATGCTAGTAGGAATGACACCATTTGTGAAGTTCAATTTCAAGCATGTTAATATTTATATCTCAAATAAGAAAATATACCTCCATGTTAATGAAATCAACACCCCTTCCACTCACAATAAATAGGGAAAGTGGAAGTTCTATTGCATTAATAAATGTTATTATTGTCTAATGTCCAAATTTGTAGTAACAACATCTTGCCAAACATTACAACACATTTTAATGTTTAAAGTAAATGCTGAATTTTTTTACATTACAAGAGCAATTCATTTTAGGAAATAGATGACAACAAAAAGGTGCAAAACATAAACACATATGTACAAAGTTGACAAATTAAGAAAGCTAAAGATAATGGTAGAAAGCAACCATAAGCTTCTATGATGTTTTTATCATGTCCAAAATCTCATCCATTATTAACAACAATTGGTAATGACCATAAACAAATTCCAAGAAAACATTTGTGCAAACCACAATAATAAACAACACAAAACATTTTTGGTTGTCCTGAAAGACATGTTGAAATGCAATGGGAGTTGCCACATTTGTAACTAATGCAAAGATAGTTGGGCTTGCCAATGTGATATTTTTCATACCATAGATATGTTACCACAAACAATTTGATGCTAAACACTCATCACTCACCATTGCATTTGAGTTGTTTCCATTTAGTGTGAAATACTCCAACACAAGTCCATCAATGGGGTGACCTCCAAAACGTGAACAAGGAAATTGCTTATTAATGTCATAATGGTGTACGACCTAACCAAGTGCCTGAATAGCTTGTAAAGAACAATATCATTTCAACTTTTTTAATATAGCTCAACATACAATTAAAGAAAGTGTTGAAATGAAAACAAGAAACAAACAAAGTTTTTTGCATTTGATGTATATAAGGTCCTTTACTATGTAGGAGTAAAAAATAAAATGACTAGGCTACTACTCATTGTCTGGTAGACATTTGATTAGCTTGATGGATCAAAATAATGCAAGAGTCTAATTGAAATGGATTTCCATTTGACGTTTCAAAGCCCTAACAATGTATTAACAAATGGATTTCAAATTTTTGAAAGAGAAACTATATGAACCCCATTGTGCTACAATATGTGTTTTTTCTTTGTCGATGACTTTGGTGGGTATTGTTTATACATTCACTCTTAAACCTAGTTATGGACAACATTATATGCAATTGCATTAAAATTGAGACAATGCCTTAAATAGAATATAATTAAAATTTTGAGTATATAAATATACCCTAATATATTCTAAATTTAAAAACAATATATCAAAACTATATGTACATCACATAGAAATTACCAAGTTGCAATTATTTCTATAAGTAATTGGACATAAAGGCCTTTTCTTGGATGAAAAGCTTAAAATTTTAGTCATCATAGAAGGATGTAAAACTTAATAGTCACAAATTAGTTACACCATAGTCACAAAAAAAAAAAAATTGAAATGGATGGTGATTAGTTGTAAAATGTCAAAACATAGTTACAAATGACATTTAAATGCATATAGTTGCAAATTGAATAGTTACATAATATAAGATTTCTTTAGTGTGCCAACCATAACCACATGGAGGCTTCATGCAAGCTTGATGATAATTGTTCATTGACTACTTCTTCAACAAATTGGCTATGGTCAACATTGACCATAATGAAGATAGTAACCCTTGTAAAGAGAAATCTATGACATCCATCAAAAACACAATGAAACATCCAATTCTAACCAATTGTTAAATTATTCATAATAACATAACTATGATCAATGTTGATTATTATTGAAATTAGACATCACTACAAATATTTACTCATATATCAAACCTAAATTCAATGTCAATGATTAGCAACCATATAAGCTATGATTGGTGTCATCCATATGAAAGTTTGATTTAAAATTTCAAGCATATTGATCGAAGTTATAATTGTTCACATATTGATCATAAAAATTGTTCTTCCCCGTCTGAAATATTGTGGGCCTCCTCCACACCCAAGCTAAAATCTTTTAAATAGATAAGTGTTATGGTCATTACATACCATAGTTCAAATCGATCTTGTAAATCATTCTAAAAAAGGGATTGCAAAGAGCTTTAACCTATCTTTGATTCCTAGCATAGTTGATAAATGCCAAAATGAATTTTAGAGATTGGAGTTATGGTCATTGCCAACCATAACTCAAATCATTGTTATACATCATTTCTTCATAGTTGAGACCACAGTCACAAAGGATTTCATAAATCCTTTTTTTACATTGAAGCCATCTTCACAAATCATTATACAAAAGAGCAATTGACATAAACCATAATTGTGCTCAAACTGATCAAAATAAATATCAATTCTAAAAATCACTTGAAAAATGATATAACAAAGTAACTCGCCTATCTATTGATAATTGCGGTTCTTTGTACGCCTTTGTCAAGTTTTTCTCTCCTTGCACACATCTACAATTGAAAAAAGAAGACATCAATGAACATCAAAATGCTTCGAACAAACATTGTAAGCAAACACAAATCTTTCAACATTTCACTCAACTTTCCTACAAGGAACATGCTGAAACACCACAAGAAATGGAACATACATGTTCTATGTGATTATGTATACATACCTCTCTTCCTTTCTTTTGCGAATTGCTAAAGCCATTGATGTCTTCCATTTATTCATCAATATTTCCTTGCACAATGAAAGTTGAAAAAATTGAAGGTTATGAAATGCATGATCCGCATTTTGTTAACTTCCTTAGACATTGTGACATCGTAGGCTCTATATAGATTTCTATACCCATGCTTCACTAAGCTCTTCACTCTGCTTCAAAGAAATTTGGGCTAGAAAATATTAACATTGTTTCAATCCGAAAAAGCCTTAGTCTCCCAAATAGTCTCCATATCTTTGTTATCGGGCTTATCGCCTCCTTCTATGTCTTTGGTTGCAAAGGACAAAATGTTTTTTTAGTGAAATCCAATTTTTTCCTTTTTTTCAAATGAATGTACTTTTTATGTACTTTTTATTTTTTGGTAAGTAGATTATCATAAGTTCAATAGAAATCCATGATGATTTTAAAACTATACTTCCATTCATTTTGATGCTAGTTACTTGTTTTTATATGCATAACACACATAAAGTGATAAACAAATATTTTTTTGTTCACTTTACCATGCTTCCACCCCTCACCAAGCTAATTCCAAAATATGTGATGTACATAAACAAAGTCCAAATGTAGGTTTCTAATTAAAATCACTATAAATTGGCATTGAGAAATAATTGGCCCCAATATTTCAAAAGAAGAATAAAGATAAAAAGGCTAGAAAATGAAGGTCACAAAATAAATATTTGTACAAAATATTTCACTTTTATTCCACCATGCCAACAAGGTTAGAAAATGAGAGTTAGACAATAAGGACTTGTACAAAGTTCTACATTTTTATTCAACCACGCCTTTATGTAAGGCTAGAAAATGAGGGTCACACAATAAGGATTTGTACAAAATACTACACCTTTATTCCACCATTCCTTTATGCAAGGTTTAAAAATGAAGGGTCACAAAATAAGGATTTGTACAAAGCATTACACCTTTATTACATCATGCCTTTATGCAAGACTAGAAAATGAAGGTCACAAAATAAAGATTTGTACAAAGTATTACACCTTTATTCCATCATGCCTTTATGCAAGGTT
>Ga0116228_10005902_pt1 | contig 10942 bp, 10 predicted proteins | sample S1TSphfallax_2_FD_89694 | JGI IMG/M metagenome (GOLD analysis project Ga0116228, IMG submission 89694) | Host-associated microbial communities from peat moss isolated from Minnesota, USA - S1T2_Fc - Sphagnum fallax MG | ecosystem: Host-associated > Plants > Peat moss > Unclassified | place... | reverse complement strand
TACCGGGCGGTTGAACCTACTCGGTGTTATGTACTCAGTGTAGGTAGGTAGGAAGGTAGGAAGGTACGTAATTAGGTAGGTACGTACGTAGGGCTGGGAGTTCAAAGGGTTTCTTCAGAGACTTTCGCCTGACCAACGCGGTAAATGCAGCGAAGGATTTAGGCGAAGGAGGATTTTTCGCAGGAGCTCGTGAAGATCGATCGTGGAGCCTGTGTCTCTCGATCCTGTTTACACAGGTTTTGCTATTGAAGTTGTTGCAATAGAAATTCGGAGTTTGTAAAGCTCTTGTGGTTCTGCTTTCAGTTGATGCAAAGAGCAAGACGAGGCCAGAAACGATAGAGAGATAAGAGAGAACGAGACATAAGGGGGGACAGACAGAGACAAAGACATTCAGAAAGACAGTGTGTGTGCGCGCGAGAGAGAGAGAGAGGAAGATACACAGCGAGCAAGTGGTGTATGGTGACAGGGCTGAGAGCAAAGGTTTCTAATGGCTACGGGGATGGTGATGGAGATGAAGGAGACTTTGGTATCGTTGCTCGATGCGCCGCTTGCTGATGCCGTCATCTTTGGCATTCACATCGATGGTATGTGATTGTGTGCGCGTGTTTTTTTTGTTGGTTTTTTTGTATGTGTGTGTCTGGTTTCTTTACCGGGTTCTTCAGTTGTTGTCCAGAGTATGAGAATCTAGGGGTTTCTGAGTTTCTGATTTAGTTGCAATCGTGTTAGTGCAGCTAAAAAAGTGTAGGTCGTCGAGAACTAGGCCCCCTATAGGATATGCTCAGTTTGTCGCTTGAGATGATGAGCTCGTTCTTATTCATTTTTCTTAGTATTTTCCCTTTGAGTAGAGCATTTGGAGAACGAGCGTTTTGTTTCCATCTGGACGTTGTTTCTGTGGGAGGAAGCTTAACCCTAATAGTTGCTTGATGTCTTTCGTGAACGGGGATTTCACAGGTCATTTGTTCTTGGAGACACTGCTTGTTGTGGTGATTGCTTTCTTACTGCTACAGAAGAGCTATCAGCCTGAGAAGCGTCCCTTGACTGAACAGGTGAACTCTCTCTCTCTCTCTCTGTTCCATGCTGTAGATCTTCCACTCAGTCTTCACAATGACAAGCTCTTTTTCTCTCTCCCTGTGTCAACTACCTACTTCCTTGGTTGAAAGTCTTGCACTCTCTTTCTGGACCTTCATCCACCAGTCTGCAGTATTTAATGGCCTCCAGGAGGTTCCATTTCTACACAAGTTTAAGCATTTCTGTAAGTGATTCAAGGGGTGGATTATGACAGGCAGCAATAGCCAGATCAAGACTTCAGCATGACTCATAATGAAATTCAACCATGGATGCATGATTTGTGTAGAATCTCTGTGATCAGATTTGATGTAGTACTAGGTTATGTTTTCCTGTTCCTTCAAGGCTTCTCAAAAGCATTATTTTTTACTTCCCTTCATAGTTTCTTCTTCCTGTTGTTTTTCTACTGTGATGAGCCTCATTGTCATGTGTGTGGCAACAGTGTCATGATAGCTTCCTATGGTGTTGGGGTGTGATCAGGAAATTGATCAGTTGTGTGATGAATGGACTCCAGAACCCCTCCACCCACCCATCACCAAAGAGATGGAACTTTCACCACCTGTGCTTGAAAGGTACATATATCTATCCCCAAGGTAGAATACCCCATCTTATTGAAAACCCAAAAATTGGTAGCTTTGTCATCTTATTCAGATGAGCATCCAATTGCATTGTCAAATGGGTTTCAGAGAGAATCTGAGGACAGCTTCAGCACCTGTGAGTTACATTGTCAGTTTTCTTGATTGCCTGGGGCTGCTGCAACTTTTTAAATGTTTCCAAACTGCAGTGCGGCAGGACCACACACAGTCGTTAATGGAAAGGATGTCATCAATTTGTCTTCAGCTAATTATCTTGGTCTGATTGGGCATCCCAAAATCAAGGTACCTGGCATTGGAGTTCTTAACATATTTTCTGCTTTAGGATTTTGGCTTTTGTGGTGATTCTTGAAATTCAATGTGGGTACACTGCTTGGTAATAATGAGCCCTTGATTTTAATGTAAATGCTTGTGGCCCCCTTCAGTATCCATATGTTCCAATTCATTAGCCATGGTACTGTATAGACCATCTAGTTTGTAACATAAGTATGGTGACTGGCTGCTGTAGGAAGCGTGTAACGCTGCCCTGGAGAAGTATGGAGTTGGAGCCTGTGGTCCTCGTGGCTTTTATGGTACCATTGGTAAGGAATATCTCCTTCTTTATGTATATAAAAGTACATACTGGGCCCAGTTTTATGGAGAAAGTTTCAATAGGAATTTTCAATTTTCTACACAGCTTGAAGATGGCCAGAAGTCTTAGAATCAGAGGTTAGAAATTATAAGTTGTCAGATGGCTAAATTTATAAGTTGATGTATGGTTGTGAGAGTTGAAGGTTGAGAGGTTGAGAGAGCCTTTGCATTGATGATGATGTTCTTTACTACCTTCTTTCAAGCAGGGTGCTAGCTTTGACAATGTATGATTACCTCCTGCCTTCAAGTTGTTTGGTTATAGCTACATTTGGGTTTTTTCATCAGCCTAGCCATCATGGCAAAATGTGGCCAATTATGGGTCCTCCTACCTGGATAGGGCAGGATGCCCTATTTGAATTTTTGAAAATGTGATGCAGTCTTCTGGGTTTTCCTGAATTCCTGCTTTGTTTGGGTGAGCAGATGTGCATATGGACTTGGAAGCAAAGATAGCACAATTCATGGGAACACCAGATTCTATTTTGTATTCTTATGGGCTGGCTACAGTGTCAAGTGTGATTCCTGCCTTTTGCAAACGAGGCGATCTTATTCTGGCGTATGTCCCTCTCTTGGAATGGGTTCCCTGGTTTGTTTCTAATGGATCTGTTCATATAGCGATGACCCTCTGTTCCTGGGAAAGTTTTGTAACTGTGTTTCATTTGCTTTGGATGGAAAATGTAGTGATGAAGGTGTGAACTGGGGCATACAAAATGGATTATTTTTGTCAAGGAGCACAGTGCGGTACTTCAAGCACAATGACATGGCATCCTTGGAGGCCCTTCTGGAGGATGTCAGGCAAGAGGACCGGCGGAAGAAGAAGGTGCTTAATCGTCGATTCATCGTTGTGGAAGCCATCTATCAAGTAAGTATTTGAAGCTGGATCTTATGCTCCTTCAGTCTTTTTAAAACTGATTTTGAAGCGGCTGGTACAGAACCTTTATTATGTTCTATAGACAGATAGCATGAGTTAAATTTGGTTTCTGTGAGCAGAACTCAGGTGAGATGGTACCCTTGGATACAGTAGTGCGATTGAAGGAGAAATATCTTTTCAGAGTCCTTGTCGATGAGAGCAATTCCATTGGTGTTCTTGGCAAAACTGGTCGGGGACTTTCAGAACATTTCAATATTCCGGTACATCACTGTACTCAGCTTGTGACTATCCTCTGTTTGTGAACCATGGATTGTAAGTTCACCCAATATTGCAATACTATTCTCCTTAATGACCATACTGATGCTAAAGTGGACGAGGCATTTCTTAAGTTAGCAATTGGTCCATGGCAGGTGGAGAAGATAGACATAATCACATCAGCTATGGGCCACTCTCTAGCTTCTGTTGGTGGCTTCTGTACAGGCAGTGCGAAGGTTGTAGATCACCAGGTTTGTCTGCTTACTCTTGGGCTATTCCAGTATCAGCACCCACTACAGGTTTTTGCTTTCATGTACCCTGAAACATAAATGCTTCTTGAAATTCTAAAAATTACCATGAGTCATGACTTAGTTGATATACATGACCTCTGTTTTCTTTTCTCCCTTGACCAATTTGCTTGTAGCTATGCAGCGGCTGAGTGGAGCAGGTTATTGTTTTTCAGCAGCACTACCACCATTTTTAGCTAGTGCATCAATCACTGCCTTGGAGCTCTTGGAGGATAATCCAGTGCTGCTTACCAGACTTCGACGCAACATTTCTTTCTTCCGCTCAAGTACATCTCATCCTATGCTTTAATGCTTTGGTAGTTGAGGAGCTGCCCAAAGAGAACTCTTAAATCTGCAGCTAATCAAAGTAACTTCAATGTCTGTTCTTGCCACAGAAATCCATGCGCGTCTAAAAACTTAAAAGTTCTGTAGTGTGAATTAGTGAAGATGTTTGTGCTCCCCCTTTTTGTCCATAGCACTTACTGTGGTCTCATGGACAGAGCTTGCAACAATTCCTGGAGTGGTGGTCGGAGGGCATGCATTGTCTCCATTAATTTTCTTGCATTTGCAACGTTCGGGATCTTTTGCTGAAGACTCAGTCATCTTGCAACAAATTGTCGATAAGGTAATATATATGCTTCCATCTATATTCAGAGTACTACAGTGTATTTGAGTACACATAATCACATCCTTCATCAAAAGTGAATGTTATGTTTGTGCGAGAAAGTGAAACTCTGTGCATTGGTTGGTTGATAAAGGAAATCTGAATAGAAATGTGGATGTCAGGTCAGAGCTTTGTAGTGCATCAGGTCAAGAAAGAAACCTCAAAAAACCACATTCCCTGAAGTTGTTTGCTTAATAAACCTAAGTTATAGTATTCTGTTTCTTTCCTTTGAGATTCTATGGAACATTGGTCATTAAACTGTGTCACAGTTTCAATAAGCTTCAGGAGGACATTGTAAGAGAAGTGTCTTCTGAGGGAGACAAATGCCATATAGGTATACCTGTCTTTTACTATAGGGTTGTAATTTCCATATTTTGAGTTGTCTTGATGGGATGTTCGAAAGCAGATGTTGGAGGAAGGGGTGCTTCTTAGTGCCAGTAAACGTTCACTACTAGACAAGTGCAAGCTTGGGGCAGGAATTCGTATTATGGTGACAGCTAGTCACACTGAAGCTGAGCTTCTCTCTGTGTCCTCATCCTTGGGTAATGTCATTCAGTCTGTTGTTACGGCTCAATCTTAATCAAGTCATAGACACAACAATTTACAGTAGGAAAAAGCTTCATTTTGTACCCAGAGCTGTCAATTTGATTCAGAAAATTTCTCTTTTTTATATGGTTCAAAGACACTTGTGCCTGCCCATTCATGTCAGATTTTGGTCTTATGAAGTAGTCATGTTCCCTGTACACTCATACAAAAGGTATTGAAAACAACAGAATCTCAGAATGAGAGGCATATGGGCTGGAAAGTAAGTCAACCATGTGTCTGTCTGTCTCTTTTCATGATAAACATGTCTTTCCACTAAGACGCAAGTTATTTGTTTAAGGTTGGTCCATATTTCACAAATAAATATCTGTTTCTTTTACTGGCCTTCTTTGCCCTGCTACTGTTATTTATTTTTTTAGTAAGGCAAAATCCTAGTTTGCATCTTGATTGCATACATTATATTTGATTGCTTATGGTTGGATCATGTGTATGGAACCAATTTTACAAAATGCAATCAGTCTGTATGCTCCAAAGCACAAAGCACAATCTATAAATGCAAAAAAATGCAACAATTTCTATGTTTCAAAACATAATGCACAATGTACCAAATGTTACAAAATGTAACAATGTAACAGTTTGTAATGTTCAAAAACACAATTTACAGATGTTACAAAATGCAACAGTTTGAATGTCAGAAAGCACAAATCACAATCTATGAAGGTTAACAAAATGCAAACAGTTCGTGCGTTGGAATGCACAAGCACAATCTACCTATGTTACAAAATGCAAACAGGTTGTCCATTCCAATGCACAATGCACAATGCTTTCCCAGAGTTGATTGAGACTCAAAGTCTGTGAAAGCTGTGCTTTGCAATTGAACTCGTGGACAATTTCCATAATGTTTGTGAACTGTAAATCACCCAAAAACTATTGAAGGAGTCTTCCACAATCATCAAAGACATCATGGCTGTCAGAATGGATAGAAGGGAGAAAAAGTTTGGATATTTGACTTTCAGGTTTTATAATTGCACTGACTTAATCTTCAAATCACATTTTACAAGTTTTATGTTGTGAATTCATAGATCAGCACCAAACACTAATGGAAATATCAGAAACATAAATAATCCAAGTCTAAAATGACACAAATAGACACAAGCAAAACAATGGTGTGGAAGCCAAGCTGCCTCCTACTCCTGAATCTGCTTTAAAATCTCACAAAAGAGTGAGATTTCAGAGCCACTCCCAAACCCTAACACCAAAATGCTGAAACCCCTTCTCAAGCTGAAATGAGTTCTAGCAAGAACAATCCTATAAAAAAAAAATCTGTTTTACAGTAAATAGCTGACATCTACAATATACCACGATTGCAACAACATTATGTTAAAGATGAACTGCATTGTTAGCCCCCAACCATTTCAATTTAGCTCAACTCTGTTTAAACACTCTAAAACTGTTCTCAATCAAGGTTCTCAATTCTACTGTGAACTCATTGTAGAACACATGAGCTGAAGTTGACTTCCCAGATACGTAGGTGGATGTATTGGTGCAACATGCATTCTATACATGTCACGACAACCTTATCTTGATTCAAGAAATGCTGCATACTAGTGTGAACAATAAAACTCAAACTGCATTGATAATTGACGTATTTGAACAAGTGCATTAGAGGTACACTTGAGCATGAAATTTGCTTGATAGAACATAAACTTTAACACAAAATATATGAAAAAATACAAGACCAAAGAATAATCACTCATTATCTCCTCAGAAATATCATCTTGAAGTAAAAGGCCAGGGACTTAGCAGCTGTAGGGGCTGATAAGACTGAACTAGGTGTAAGTGCAAGAAAGTAAAATCCAAAATTCACTCATGGCCCAGCTACATACAGGGTGAGAGCCCAACAAAAAATTGAGCAAGACTCTTGTCATTGCCCTGAAAAAAAGAATGAAAGTTACCTGAAACTGACAATATTTGCTAAGAATGGATCAAGCAGACTGTTCACAACAAAAGGCATTAACAGCCAGTCTAAGACAAATCAGATGTATGGGACATGGGTATGACAAACAAGTGTAGGCTAATTTGAAGCTTGCCTTCTTGAGACAACAGCTTGTTTCATCTCCTGGAGGGCATCGACCATGTATTGGCAAAGGGTCTCTGGGTCTGGAATAAGGTCTCTGGCTGTCTCAACAACCAAGCTTCCCTTTCCAGCATAACTCTGAAAGAAAATGGACAGTGACTGCATCCACATGAACACATATTATTACCAGGCATACAGAAAAACACCAACATCCTTGCAGACGTTGAAAGTTGGGTTCAGTTCGAAAAGCCAGTCTATAAAACACAAAGCAGATTGGTTCATTTTGTAGATGGATAATGTGAAGGTGTACTCACCACTGGGTGTCCAGCTGTAATGGCATACATATGCACAATAGGATTTCCAAAAAATGTGACAGGCTCCAGAGGCCCTGACACATTTGACACTGCCAATGTCATCTGTAACGTTACATGCTCGGTAAGCCATGTTGGCAGCTGATCAAGTTCCAACAAACCCCACCTCTTCACTGGTGTCAAAAAAACATTAATAGGAAAGTTGGTAGAACTCAAAAACAAGAAACAACTCTGTCAGCTATATAGATAGGTTGACTTCCTCCCTGAATTCTAATAAAGAATAGAGACCCCATTGAACCACTGAGAGTAATGGAAATAGGTTGAAAGATGAAGGTCATACAACTGGCCCAGTAATTGACATCAGGAGTGCCCCACTCCAGTATGTGAATGCAGCATCAAGAGATGCCTTCATCTGGTTGCCAGTTTTCTTGGCTGCTCGTACACAATCAAGTGGATCACTAGAATGCATGAGAGGAATTGGAAAGATCAAATATCCAAGTTGGTTTCCCCACTGTGTCTGGGATCCACCCTCCATCATTGATGCAAGTTCCTGCAGCCAGTAGCAACAGTGAATAGAATGCAACCTTGTGTTCAATAAACTACAAACACTGTTTTGGAAAAGAATTTATCCAGGGGTCACTACATTGTGCCTGATGCACCCCCTACCTGAAGGCCTGGTGATGATCTCATGTTCATTAAGACTGCTGCACGTATTCGTAGGTGGTCCACTTTTGATGTGTTTTTCCTGTGACTGACAACTTCATTTTGTTTCATTGTGGGAGTTTGGGCTACTCCTTCCATTTGTTTGTAATCCCCTTCAGATTCAAGGTCACCTGCAAAAGTTGTTCATACCAAGTTATCCAGTTAGCAAGCATACCAAGTTGGTAGGGATCGTATTGTCTATATGGTCTTATGACAATGAATACATATCAGGCTTGCTATGCATGGTCCATGGCAACAAGTAGATACTTCCATGTTTACCCAAACCACATGTTTGCTTGAAGAAATGCGAGACAAATACCTGCAGGTTTTGTAAGGTCTTTGTGTTGCCCCTCCAAATACCGTCGAAGGCCTGCTCCAATGATTCCCATGAGAACATCATTTATTGTCTGTGATCAACAATACTTAGCCTCATGAATCATCATCACAACAAATTCCACAGCATACATTCTCTTTGTTTGCTGTCTTTCTGAAATGATAGATTATTCTGACCAGAAGTCAGCCATGAAAAGAAGAATCCAACAACTTACCCCATTAACAGCATTCTTCACTATACGCATATCATCAATGTCAATTACAGCATACATAAGACTCTTCTGAGCCCTGCCCACGCCTGCATGGCCCTTTATCTTTGTATCACTGTCCTTTAACCATAAAACAGTTGCCATAAAATAGGCAATGCCAGTCACAGTGTTCCAAATAAGAATCAATGTCTTCCATAATGAAGTCAGGAGGAAAATATGTGGATCAGCATTCTGTTTCAACTTTTTGGCTGGAATTGATGGCATTGTGTCAGGGTGATCAACACGTCGGGTGCATGCCAATAAGAGAGACATGAGAGAAGCTCCATCACCCAGAGAATGATGCAAACGGAAAATCAAATGTGCAGCTGCATCTCCTGATGTCCCATTCAATATATGGCACTCCCACAAAGGCCGTGAGAAGCTCATTGCTGGTGCAGTTGCAAGATCTGCAACGTACTTTTCAACAAAAGATGGAGCTGCAAAGTCTTCTTCTGAGAAACCAAATGGCTCGAAAACATGAGCATTGATGTCTACATCTGCAGGTACCCAGACCTCTGTACCTTTTGCATTTTTTTTCTGCACCATGTCACCAATCACCTGAAATTAGCTTGATCAGTGTGACATATATCCTGGAATACTTAAGATCCTAAACCCTATATGCAACAGAGACTGCAGGAAACAGATCAACAAGATAATGCCTGCACTAGTGGAGAAAGTTAATTGAACACAGAGAAATGCTGAGAAGACAAAAATGCACTACATTTCTGATAACAATGAGTGACTTTACCTTTTTCCTTATAGTCATTGCCTCCATTTTGGAGTTGGATACCTTCTAGTTTCTGTAAAAGAGGCTAAAGGGATGCATACTTTGTCTGCTGCAATTACTAAGGAAGACAAGAACAAGGAAAACGAACCATGACACTGTGGAAGCGCTTGTGTTTCACCAGTGTTTCTTCCAGTGCCACCCTGACCTCTGGCAAGTTGATGGGATTCTTGAACCCAAGGGTGCACAGGATGTAGCAGTTCATACTAGGCTGGATAAACAACCTGCCACAAGGTGTAACAGGCTCTTCTGGCTCTGCTTGTCTACCAAAATTGGCGGGAGAGTCTGTGCTGTGATCAGGTGTTGTCACACTTAGTCGCAGCCTCAAGGAGTTAACCTCCTCTGATTCCATCTCAATGATCTAGAATCCACTGCCAATCCCACAGTCTTCTTGATTGTGTTTCCTTCCTTTAACTGAAGCTCTATGATTCATTCACCCCTGCAAAGATTTGAAACATGTCAAATCCCTCTCCACTTCAATGCAAACCACAAAAAAGAGAGAGAGAAGGCCTAGTTTAGAACAAATAGAAGCCAATACAACAACATCATCATTATCATTCTTGTCTTACTTTTCTTCACCAGAAAACTTCCATTCAAAGCCTCTTGATTCACGACCTCCTAATTGAAGCAAACCAAAGCAAACGTATTATAACCCAAGAGAGCTTTTGATTCCCAATCCTGTATCAAGCACATGAATATCTTCCACCTCTTATTACATCCAATCAAAGATCCTTGACCAAAAGAATAAGGCTCTCCACAACATACAAAAAAAGAAATCTTCAAGGGAAAAAAAAACCTGCTTAAAAGGAGATAGCAATGATTCAACTCAAGATCTCCATTCTTCCAGTACTTTCATACACTCGTGCATTTCATTGCTCTTCTTTTTTATCTCCTTTCAAACTCACTCGCCTCCAGGGTTTGTATCGCAATCTAGATCCAAAATACAGCATCATCATCATCATCATCTTCTTCTTCTTCTTCTTCTTCTTACTCTTCTTCACAAACAATCGATTCACGAGCATTTCTTGCTCTTCTTTAACTCGGTTCAAAAACTAACTCAGATCTTGTATCTGGATCTATCCTCAGTACATCATCATCATCAATATCTTCTGCTTCATAATTTCTTACTCTTGAGATTATCGATTCACGGGCATTTTTTGCTCTTCTTTATTTCCCTTCAAAAACTCGCTCGCTCGCTCGCTCACTCACTCACTCACCTCCAGAGCTTATACTTCAACCGAGCTCCAAAATCCTCAATACATCATCATCATCATCGTCGTCTTATTCTTCTTCTTCATCTTCTTCTTGCTCTTAAGCCTCTCGATTTACCAGCATTTCTTGATCTTCCTTAATTCCGTTCAAAAACTCACTCACTCACTCACTCACCTCCAGTCGAGCTTGAATCTCGATCTTGCTCGAATCTCGATCTAGCTCCAAAATCCTCATGAATACGTCGTCATCATCTTGTTGTTTCTGTTCTTCTTCTTCTTCTTCTTCTTCTTAACCAGAATATTTCCTTCGGAGTAAAAGAGTAGGTAGTGCAAGGGGAGGAAAATGCTTTTTTTTTTGGCCCTTGCCTACC
>Ga0116228_10005900_pt1 | contig 10945 bp, 3 predicted proteins | sample S1TSphfallax_2_FD_89694 | JGI IMG/M metagenome (GOLD analysis project Ga0116228, IMG submission 89694) | Host-associated microbial communities from peat moss isolated from Minnesota, USA - S1T2_Fc - Sphagnum fallax MG | ecosystem: Host-associated > Plants > Peat moss > Unclassified | place: USA... | reverse complement strand
TTAATAAAGAAAGTTGAAAGTTGGATGGGGTATGGGAGGTGGTGTGTGTGGTGGAGGGGGGGGGGGGGGGGGGGTCCAACTAATAGCTTCCTATTAATTTGAATTTGTATGTTGAATTCTACAATCTTAAAAGATTTTTCAAAATGGGTTTACATAAACCATAGACTTGCATCATATATGGAGATTATGGAAGAGTTGCCTAAACAAGTTGCAAGAAAAACTTAAAGTGGTGCTTGAGGATGGTCATATTTCCATGCAAGCCCAAAAGAAATATATATATATTTTAATTGTCTAAACATTTTGAAGGCTTGTTTTGAGTGAAAATCTTGTACCAAATTACAGTCAATATATATGTTTTTGATCAATAGAAGGAAAGTTGCTAACAAACAAATATGTTAGCAATATGTGCATGTGTGTGATGCTCCCAGAATATGGACTCATATGACAAGTTTTGACTAGGGTTTCTTTTTTATTGCAACAGTGTGAAGGAGAACATCATAGTGACAGACTTGATTGACATTTTGGCATAGTTTGCAAGTAAGTCTTGATGCATCAAGAAGATGTAGATTCATCATGGGACATCACCCATTGCCACCACTAGCTCATGCCTTCTTTGCCATCCATTGGCAACATGTGAAAACATGATACATTTGCATCAACCTTCATTGTTAAAACAAACTGGAAGTTCTCTGGCCAGGCCATCTTATATTGCGCCATTGGTATGTCCTCATACTCTAGCCTTGAAAACATAGGCTCAAGTGAATTTATTTTGCCAATACTTAAATGAACACAAATAAAGAGTCGCACCTCCTATCCAAGATTTTGTGGCACGACTTGACATCAAATCATGTGGTGTCAGATTAAACTTTCCCTTCTTCTAGAATTGTCATTATCATAGGACTCATCAACATTAGTAATAGTCTTGAAACTACATGTGATGTTATTTTCTATAGAACCCATAGAGGTCAATGACCATCATTCAATGGCAATAGCTTTGCTATGGTAGTTTTGTCATGTGTCAACTTGCGATTCCCTATATGATCAACAATGCTTTCATGATTTGATGCTAATGGATGTTTTGGTGCATCCTTTGTTATAGAGATCTCAAGTGTTTGGGCTGATGCTAGCCTTTCCACAAGAAACGTGCTATAATTATATGACAAGTTCATTGACTTGTTCAAAATGATCTATTCTCTTCTCCACCAATCTATGTAATTATTTCTCAATCCTAATCAATTATCAAAGACATGCCCTCCTCCTACTTTCTCATCAAGTTTTGTTTCAAAGCTCATGTGTCATACAGTTCCAAGATTGAATAAACCTTGTATGGATTGGTTGAACAAAATATGTTGAAGTGGGGTTTGAAATGTAACCAAATCTTGTTATGTTGGGGGCTCTGATGTAAGGAGATCAAAATAATTATGTTTCCTAAAGGGATCACAAGTTTAATTTGCATTTCCTTTGAAGTTTTTACAAATGTGCAAAATGGACATTTCAAGACTATGGAAGGTTTTGCAGATGTGCAAAATGGACATTGGTGGACTATTTAAGTTTTTGCAAATGTGAAAATGAACATTGATGGACTATTGAGTGTAATATTGGACATCGATGGATTATTTAAGATCATCAATCCATTTGATCAATTTAGTGTTATATATGGGTGGACCTAGTCTACATTCTCTTTATAATATTAATTAAAATATTTTGAACACATTGTCAACTATCTAATTTTTATATATGTTATTTCCAATTTAGTCATTATCATTGAGCTACATGCTTCTCACTATAACAATAGTAGTGTAACACTTGTGATATTAAGTTTAATTGTGAATTATGTAATGAAAATAATCAATGATCAACACAATGATCCAATGCAGTACATCAACACATAGTTGCAAAGGCATTCACTTTTTCAAGTTGACAATAAAAACTATTGCTTCCAACTCTACAAGTTTCCAACTTTCATTGTCACTACAAACAACATAAAAGGCCAAAGCTTTCGACTATCACTGTCATTTGTAAAATGTTCTACATGTTCAAACAATGTCATTAAAGGATGTAGGCTACATACATAGAACAAGGTGCATGTGATAAAAAATGCAGATTCTTCTAATGATCAAAGGCTTGAATATTTGAAGAACTCCTTTCATTAAATCTCCCTTCATAACAGTCTTATAATCTACCCTCACATACATTTTTTTTCAATTCAATTTTTAATAACACCCTTCCCACATGTACAATTTTAATGTTGTATATTCTTTTAATGTGTCTATCAAACCTCACTACTTTACTGACAACAATCAAACTAACTAAAGGATTAAAATACATTAAATCTATCTTTTGCAAAGTTCAAAATCAGCTTTTGAAGATAACCCATATTCTTTTGCACTAACCATTTTTCTAAAGTCTATAAGCTTCCAACACACACTATAGATATCTTAAAAGACTAAAGATTCGAACTATCACTATCAACTATCATCTCTACATACCCAGAGCAAGGTGCACAAGTGATACAAAAATGTAGATTCTTCCAATGATCTAAGTATTTACATGTCTTCATTGCTTTACCAACTTCATTTGACATAATTGCATATTCCATCAACACTAAAAAAAGGAGAGTAAAATTATCACAAAAATAGAAATAAATGTCTTATTCCCAACCATTATTAATATGTAAATTTCTTTGTATTGCAAATATTAACAAGATCTTCATGAATTGAAATATAACAGAAAAAAAGATGAAGTGGGGGGGAAGAAGCAAGTAGTGCACCTATAGTGGTAGGTGTGAAAGACTTGATGGTCTACATGGAGGATACAAGGATGCATCTCAAGTTTACATTGCCTAACATGTTATTGAGGAAGAAAATAAATGACATTGGCACAATGCAATTCTAGTGATCAACTAGATTAACTTTAATTAGCAGCTTCAATTGCAACACCTTTAGCTATGTGGGCACTAATTGTAGAACAAATAAAGGACATGGTCAACACTATGATTTAGGAAACTTGAAGCCCAATTTTTGTTTGCATCCATCCATTCACACAACATTACATGCTTAGCACAACATTGAATTTAGTTAAACACCAAAAAGTCATTCAAGGGGCTTCTAGATGGGAGAGAAAGTATGAGACAAAAATACAAACTTGGAAAATCCACTTGTTTAGGATGATTACAATAACATTGAAACCCCACCAGATTGTACAATGAAATGCAAACTGTAAATAATTGATAGTCATTTCTTTTGAAAGGTTCTTAGATCTCCATAATTCACATTACCTTAATAGCTTCCATGGCATAAATTCCACCTGAAAAATGTTGCAAAGGAACCCCCAGTTATAGGTTCTAAGACCTAGGCACATGTGTATACATAATGGTATTTTGCTTGTCCTCTCTACACATCAAACCATTCCACCTTAGAAATTCCCATTGAAAGCAATGATAGTACATATCACTTGAAGAACTACTAGTGAATTCATTCAAAATCTAGTGAAATCACTTGGTGTACAAGGATGCATTTTGTTGTAATGAAATTGGAACCTTGGTGTCAAAGTTGTTGTAGCATGACATGATACGAGCTTTTATTTCATTTATGTGGGTCTTAAGCAATGATGGATGATATACAATCTATGGGGGTGCCATTTTGAATCTTTCAATAAGCAATAAAAATCCTTCACAGGGGTGGATCCTAATGGAAAGGAATTAAAATACTCCTTGCTTGTCATGTTGTGTTTAAATTAACATTCCATAGTATTGAACCTTTTTTCCTCCTTACCCAAGATGAACTTTCCAAGTATTTTTTTCTTTTTTTTGGCCTCTATTATCTCCTTCCATGGCTTCTTGCCTCCCTCTGTTCAAGCTCTTGACAATGTTAATCATGCATTAAAAACCTCCTTGTGAATCATGTACAATCTCCTCCTTTTCTAGTTCAATGAGCTCATGGAATTCATTCCACCTCTTTACAACATTTTTTGCGTCCAAGTCTTGTATGTTGTTGACTTTGAACCCCTTCTCCATGCTTGATGGCACAAGTCACTACACAAAAAAAATGGATATATGAAAACATCCATGACTGGGTTTGTAGTCATATATGCCACTAGTGATTACATGACTACATAGTCCATTGAGACTCGTTGATTTTACCACTAGTCATATTTTGCCCATAGCCATATATGCCATTTACATCTTACATGATTATAATTGTATCCAATGGTCAATATTGATCAATCTAGATTGTTTAATTAATTAATTAATTAATTATAAATTATGAAAATTATTATCTAATATGTTTATTATGATTTAAAATTTTGTATGGTCTTAGATTTGACACATGGCACAATCATAAGTTGACACATGACATTTAAAATTGAATAAAAAGTATTTAGGTAGGTTGATACATAGGCCTAGGTAGGTTGGTTAATAGGTCCTATCTACCTACCTAGGTTATATACCTATCTACCTAAGCAAAATTAAGTAGGTAAGAAACATACGTAAGTAGGTCAAAAAATAAGACCCAATTATTTACATAAGTAAACACATAGGTAAGAAGGTAGAAAGGTAATTGAGTCAAAGGATAACAATGTCGATACTTCCATTTTGTTTTTATGTTTTGCCATCCAAGTTACACCTTTTCCAAGCTATCACAAATTGGTAAGTTTATTTCTTTGAGTTAGCAATAGGAAACACACCTTGTGTATATATTGTGTGATATGAGAGTAAAACGCCAAGCTTATGGGTTAAATGTTTTAGTTGCAATTTAGGTAAATAGATTAGTTTTTGAACACATAAGAATTCAGAGCCCAACAAAACTCAAGGGTGAGCTCCTTTGTTTGTGTGTTTTAAGAAAAATTGAAACTCTCTTTTTGGCACATCTAAAACACTAAAAGATCATGAAAAATAGATAAAAAATGAGAAAGTTATTGGCCCCCAAAGTACAAGTGGTCAAAAAGTCCAAAAAGAATCACACTATGAAGCCATTCTCCAAACACCCAAAAACTCCTTGGATGTTGTTCTTTTGCCTTTAAAGTTCAAAGATGATTTTGTAAAACTTAAGGTGGCATTTTCATAACATTTTAAATTTGCTCAATTTGAATAAGAGATGAAAAAGTTATGAGTTTTGAAAACGAAAGGGGTCTAGATGAAGAAAAATGTTTTTTTTTTTTTAAGGTTTTGTAATTTGGAAAAGGTTTTTATTTTTATGTTCTTTCTTTGTTACTCCTTTGCCTATAGAGTTCAAAGATGATGGTAAATAAAAAATCATTTTATAATTATATATTTGAATTAATTACTCAATAAGTGTAAATTATTATTATTATCTAAATTAATAATCTACAATAATGATATGAATTAATTGTTTGGAATTTTTATTATTTGATTAATTATCAGAAATATTTATTTAAAATAATTACCCAAAATATTATATGATAATTACTATTTGAATTAAATGTTTGATAATTAATTAATTGGATTGATTATTTGAATTAATTATCTAAATGAATAATTCTAATTCATCAAATTTGATAATGAATTATTTCAAATAATGAATTATTTGACTTTAGATAATTGATTATAAGATAATTAATTATTTGAACTTAGATAATTAGTCATTTATTATCTTTAATTTTAAATGTTCATTATTATTTATTTAAATTCATGTAGGGGCCATTAGATGCAACATATGCTAAATTCCATGAAGAAAAAACGAAGTGGAATTGGAAGGATGAATCCTTGTTTTCAAGCCTAATTGCTCACAACAAAACTGATCTACTTGATAGCTCCCATGTTTTGAGCTTTACATCCAAATGTATGGAGTTGAACCTAAAGCTTTTTTTGAATAAATTTTGGAGTAGTGGAAGCGAATATATACAAGTTAAAAAAATGCATAATCCAATATTTTATCCTCATGTTTTTAGTGTTTTTCTAATCAATCAAATTGCATTTAGAACATAACATAGTGGCCACTAGGTGGTTTTGATTAAGGCTATTAATTAGAGATCACATGGTGGCCACTAAGTAATTTTTATGCATTGGAAATCTCTTGGCGACCACCAAGAGATCTCCATTAAACTTATGCATTGGAAATCCTTTAGAGGCCACCAAGTTATCTCCACTAAACTTATGTGTTGGAAATTGCTTAATAGTAATCAAACGATTTTTAATGAAGTTTTTTATTTTCATTGAAATGATGTGTGGGAAATCGCCTAATGGCTATTAGGCCTTTTCCACTATGGTCTTTTGTGTGAGATTGCTTGCTGGCCACTAAATGATTTCCACAAAAAAATTTGGTCAAAATCTTCTAGTGGTTGTTAGGTGATCTCCACTGATGTTGTGTAATCAAAATTGCCTAACAACTATTAGGCAATCTCCATTGAGCTTAATGCATTGGAAATCACTTACCAACCACTAAGCAATTTCCATTTAAGATTTTTGTTAGAAATTACCTAGTGACTGCTAGGTGATTCCATTTTGTTAGAATTTGCTTATTAGCTGTCAAGGGATTTCCATTGAGGATTTTTGTTGAAAATTGCCTAGTGGCCATTAGGCAATTTCCAGTGATGATGTGTGTTGGAAATTAAATAGTGGTCGGTAGGTGATTTCGATTTAAGATGTGAGTTGGAAATCACGTGACAACCAACAAGTGATTTCCATTGAAGATGTGCATTAGTAATTGCCTATTGGCCATTAAATGATTTCCATTGAGGATTTGCAATTGGAAATCACATGGCAGCCACCAAGCAAATTTCAATTGAAGATTTGTGTTCCATACTACGGAATTGTGGAGATTGGAATGATTTTTTGAAGTTTGGTGAATGTTTATTTGGTTTGGGTTACCATCTTGTTTTTGTTGGTGTTTGGTTCATGTGGAATAACATAGTTCAAGAGTTGTATAGTCATTAGAGAATTGACCTACACTCATTAAAGTATGAGTAATGTCATATATATTTTTAAAAATTGAATGTAGGGACTTTTGTTTGCTTTCATGTCCTCAATCACTCATAGATGTTAACAATGGCAAGGATTGAAAACAAAAACGCTTATATGTTGAATCAGAAACATTGGGAACATTAAAACAAACACAAACACATACATTAACAACACATATTCATGTACACCAATAGAAACATTGAAAACATATATTCATTCACACAAACAAACATTTGGATAAGATGACTAAAATTTTGGTGGATTTTAAAGTATTGATGAATTGCATCATATTAGACCACAATTGCAATAGAAACATTGACAACACACAAGATGTAGACTTTAGGACGGAGATAATCTTTTACAAAAATAATACCAATCACACACATATACAAACTTACTAAAAGAGACGTATAAATTGACACATATAATAACATATTTTAGACATAAAACGAAACATGTTAATATATATAATGACCATGCACCTAATTCCATATAGACATAGACATGGACATTGATAATCATATATATATGTACACATATACACACAAGACAAACATAATGCTTTAGAAACACAAAAATAGATTTAGACACATACATATGCACATATAGAACCTAGACATAGACTAGTTAAACCCATGCAAATATACTTAGACATTCATAGACACAAACAAATGCAGACACAAAAAAATTAACATGTGCATCTTTTAGAAACTGATACACACAAACACAAATTAAGGTGTACACACATAGATACACAAATTCATACACGCACATGAACATAAATTCAAACACAACAACATGAAAAAAAATTCAAATAAAAATAGAAACAAGATTTCTTACAACAAAGTGATTTCAATGTTCTAAAATAGGCTAGTACATTGCGAACATAAAAGACATGAACAACATGGGTATGGGATTGGAATCATTTGATAGTTTGGTTAATGATGCTCATGAGGATTTGGAACATTGACATGTTTAAATTGATCACATTGTCACTTGAAAACAATTTTCATTCCAACAAACACACTTTTCAACAAATAATGGTCATCTTATAGATACATTTTTGGGACCAATGACCACATCTTATCATATTGGACAACTTGATACCAATAGTTGTGTGAATTTGTTGGAAACATTATGCATGGACAACTTGAAGGTAGTCACAATCACCCCACCATAGAAATTTCAATCCAAGTTAAATCATCTGCATGTCATGTATTTATATGATATGATGCACATGATAGGGTTGAATAAACATGCATATGATTCTACAACATTTCATGTTGCATGTTTTCCTTGCTATTAGCATAATTATAAGCAACAAAGTAGGAACCTATGTCTTCACCCCTTGGATAACATTAATTTTAAGAGATTTTAAAATACCATTCATTCAAAAAGGGTTGTAATTTGTAATTTCCAAGAACACCAACATTTGCAATGACTTTCACAATTAAGGCACCATGATTTTACAGTCAATTGAAATTGATCTTTAGCCATGGCCAATTGTATTTTGTGATGTGAACAAAATGGCAACAAGGATCGAAGGTTATGGAATACAATGCACATGATCACATGGGTGGTTACAACTTAAGGCAATTCATTTTCAATAGATTCAACACTTCCAAAACTCCATATTTTAACATTAAAATAAAAAACTCTAAAATTTTGAAGTCAAATGCAAATTATGTGGTGATTAATGAATTAACAAAATTCAAATGAAATAAAGACTAACTAAACAACTCTTTGATATGCATGTTAAGAAAAAAATATTAATCCAATAAAAAAAACTACTTCATAGGAACTTTTGAAAATAAGGTCCAAATATGGTTGTTCAAAAGTGTATTGTTATTTGTCAATTCAAGTTTTTGCAATTAAAAGAAAACAATATTTGCTTCCTTGATATGTATTACATACTAAATCTTTGTAAAATATCTTGAAATGAAATGAAATTGAAAATGTCACATCATTGTATAATTTTTCTTTTTGGTGTTTTTTTAGATTATGGAGTCATGGACTATATGTTTTTCATGGCATGTTGTCACAAAAATACATGTCGCGAAAAATATAAACTTTTTTTGGGGGGTTTTTTTAGCAAAATTCTTTGGGCCCATTCACCACCATCATATGTACATTTTTGTCAATAATACATTAATGGTACATAGAAAATTTGTCGAGATTTGCCTACAAGCTAAATATAATTTAGTTTGAATTTAATATAGCTTTTTGGTTATATGCAATCAACCAAAAAATATTTAATTATAATATGATTATTTGGTTATATTATATATATATATATATGAAGTTGGCATCAATATTATTGGGTTTTGGCAATCATTTTTCAAAGTGAGAGTGGGAAAATAGTGGGTTTTTGGGGAGGTTGTGGTGCATATCTTGATAGTATTGGGGTATTCATAGTTAACCCTACTTGATTTTACATTATCTGGCAATGTATATTGAAATAAGTATCATAAGTTTGACATTATTACATAATCGGCTAACTTTTGAATTGAATTTCAGTCATTAAGGGTTGGTCTCAACATTGAATGCTAAGGTTGGTCACAAATTAGTGTTGAAGCTACCAAGGTACTAACTACTAATGTAGATAGTTGAAACCAAGATCACAATTATTTTGAAAACCTGAAATTGCACAACAATGGTTGTTAGTTATCACCTACTAGTACAATTTTTGCAGATTTAACTCCCCATACCAAATCTATCATTTTGCATTTTCTTGTTGTTGCAAAGAGGATACTTATTTCGTGAAGTTCAAGAGAACACCAAAATATGCTGGCTTTCTTGTTTTCTTTGTTTGCCTTTGCCTACCAAATAACAATATTTATTTGTCCATTGCTACACTTAGTAATTGGAGATTTGAACACAATAGGATCATATAATGTCTCCCTTCAGCATTTTATGAAATAATTGGCTACATGTATGAGTTTTAAATTATTCATTTAACTGCATAACATTCCATTTTTTCTACATATTTCTCTCTTTCTCTCCCCTCCCCTTTCCTATTTTCTATTAGACATAGGATAGCAGCCTTATTCTAGCTTGGAGTTTTGCTTCATTCTACTTATCTGGCCTACTATATTGGAGTTTCGAAGTTTTAAAAGCCCTTAGTTCAGCCCAACAATCTTTGTTTTGTTTTGTTTTTTCCATAACCATTCTAATTAAGAAATTTATGAGGAAGAAAATCTTGTTTTTCAAGAGTGGGGCTATCGTGGTTGTCTGCATCTAGGTATGTATATGTCATGATCAACAATGGAGGTGGTTGATTGGTGTTTGTTTTTGTGAACATCACGACCCACCAACCTAGTTGGACTTCAAAAGCTTGGACACTTTACATTTCGTGATGGAGCTAAATTTCCAAATTCCTACAAGCATTGTGCCACGATTGCCAACAGAGTACGCGCTTTACCGATTCTGCGCCATCACTCATTTGTCTTGGACACAAGTTCATTTTCTTCTCATAATTGAGGATAGAGTTTGCTATTTAACGTTGATCGGTAAAGTTTCTGTACTGGTTTCGTCCAGGCTTCATTATTGTGACGATTGTTGTTTTGCAAGTTGCCTGATTGGGCAGACTGGAGGAAAATTCGCAGCAGTACTTTTGTACTGACTGCATTCGTTTCCTTTGGCCTGTTTAATATTCTCCTAAATAATCTTTACTTGATGACAGTGATGATTATGATTCTAGTAGCTTGAGGGCGAAGGAAGCTTTATGGATGGTCGTCGCAAATAAATTCAGAGTGGAAAAAAGTATGATGTAGAGAGGAAGATATGGTGTAGATATGTGTGGCCGTGGGTAAACCCAGCACCATACCATATGCTGGTACCATGGTAGCAAAAATATGAAAGGATTCCTAAATTTTTACTTTCATTCCTGGTCTATAGCCAAAATTGGTTAAATCTTCTTGCACGGACATTCACCAGTTTGGATACATGACACAATTGAAAAGAATACCCTGGATTCAATGGCCTTTGGAGTTCAAATTTAACACTTGTCACATTGGATATAAC
>Ga0116228_10005898_pt1 | contig 10947 bp, 8 predicted proteins | sample S1TSphfallax_2_FD_89694 | JGI IMG/M metagenome (GOLD analysis project Ga0116228, IMG submission 89694) | Host-associated microbial communities from peat moss isolated from Minnesota, USA - S1T2_Fc - Sphagnum fallax MG | ecosystem: Host-associated > Plants > Peat moss > Unclassified | place: USA... | reverse complement strand
GGTTCTCGTCGATATTGATCTTGACGATCTTGATCTTGCCTTCGTATTCGCCGGCGAGCTGATCCAGGACCGGAGCGATCGACTTGCACGGACCGCACCACTCCGCCCAGAAATCGAGCAGCACGGGGGTTTCGGACTCAAGCACGTCCTTCGAGAAGGCGGCATCGCTGGTATGGGTGATCTTGTCGCTCACCGTGGTCTCCAAAAAAAGTGAAAAAGGGGGATTGACGACCCTGACGCTGGCATCGGCTACACTTAGGAGCCCCATGTCGCGGGTCCAACCGGAACCGAAGGTCTTGGCCATTGCAGCCGGCGGCCCTCATTCCAACCCAACTAGGGGCGCGATTCAAGCAATTCAAGGCCACCGCCGGGTGGTTTCCGTTGACATAGGTGAACCGGTTTTCGTAGCCGGTTCACCTATGCCAGCGGAAGCCGTCGGGCCGGCCACCTCCGCCTCCGGCCTTCGCGCGCCGGGCGCGTCGACAGCCCGCCGGACTGACAACCGGCCGCTCCCGACTCTCCCGTGACGCCGGCCGGATCATCCTCTCCGTCCCGTGGTGAACTTGCCGCAGGGACGGCGCCGCGTATGCGCGGCGCGTGCTTCCAGGCTTCCCATACACCATGTCCGAAACCGTTCTCACCGACGTCTTCTACGAAAACCTCGACCTCCACCCGCTGCTTCACCAGGGCCTTGCCGCCGCCGGCATCACCCGTTGCACGCCGATCCAGGCGCTGACCCTCCCGGTCGCCCTCACCGGCCGCGACGTGGCCGGCCAGGCCCAGACGGGCACGGGCAAGACCTTCGCCTTCCTCGTGGCCCTGGTCGATCGCCTCCTCAAGAACCCGGCCCACGCCAACCGCAAGGATTCCGATCCGCGCGCGCTGGTGATCGCGCCCACCCGCGAGCTGGCGATCCAGATCGAGAAGGATTTCCGCACCATCGGCAAGGCCACCGGCCTGCGCAGCGCCCTCATCTACGGCGGCGTCGACTACGACAAGCAGCGCCAGCAGTTGCGCGACGGCTGCGACATCATCATCGCCACCCCGGGCCGCCTGCTCGACTACTACAAGCAGGACGTCTTCGGCTTCGGCAGCGTCGAGGTGATGGTCATCGACGAAGCCGATCGCATGTTCGACCTGGGCTTCATCAAGGACGTACGCTTCATCTTCCGTCGCCTGCCGGCCCGCGAGCAGCGCCAGGTGCTGCTGTTCTCCGCCACCTTGAGCCACCGCGTGCTGGAGCTGGCCTACGAGCACATGCACGAGGCCGAGAAGCTGGTGGTAGAGACCGAAAACGTCACCGCCGACCGCGTGCGCCAGGTCGTCTACTTCCCGTCGAAGGAAGAAAAGATGCCGCTGCTGTTCAACCTGCTCGAACAGAGCAAGGCCGAGCGCAGCATCATCTTCGTGAACACCAAGGCCGCTGCCGAACGCATCACCGACCGCCTGAAGCGGCACAACTTCCGCGTGGGCGCCATCTCCGGCGACGTGCCGCAGGTGAAGCGCCAGAAGCTGTTGCAGCGTTTCCAGGACGGCCAGATCGACATCCTGGTGGCCACCGATGTGGCCGCGCGCGGCCTGCACATCCCGGCCGTGAGCCACGTCTTCAACTACGACCTCCCGCAGGACGCCGAAGACTACGTGCACCGCATCGGCCGTACCGCGCGCTTGGGTGCCGAGGGCGATGCGATCAGCTTCGCCTGCGACCTCTACGCGATGGGCCTGCCGGACATCGAGACCTACATCAACCAGAAGATCCCCACCGCCTCCATCGAGGCGCAGATGCTGGTCATGCCGGCACCGCGCCCGCGTGCCGATGGCGTACAGGATGAAGTGGACGATCCCAACGACAACGACGGCCACGTGCCCACCCGTGGCGCACCGCCGGAGAAGGGCGGTCGTGGTGGTGGCCGTGGCGGTCGCAGTGGTTCGCGTCCGGGCGAGCGCTCGGGCGAACGTTCCGGCAGCCGCGAGCGTCGTCCGCGCGTGCCGCGTGAAGACAAGCCGGTTTCCACCGAAGTGCCGGTGAAGACCGTGGTGGTGGCCGAAACCGTCGCCGATCTGCCGGCCGCCGCCGAAGCCATCGGTGCCGATGGTGCCGCGAAGAAGCGTCGCCGCCGTCGCGGCGGTCGCGGTCGCGGTCAGCGCGAAGGTGGCGAGAATTCGGCACCGCAGACGCAGAACGGCGGCCGTCCGCAGGCTGAGCCGCGCCAGTCGCAGGCCTCGTCCACGCCGGGTCAGCGTCCCTCGCGCCAGGTGGCCGCCACGCGTCCGGGCAGCAGCCCGAGCCCGGCGCCGGCTGCGCCGGTGAAGGAGAAGGTGGGCTTCTTCCGTCGTATTGGCCGGTTGTTTGGCGGTAACTAAGGTGGCTTTCGCCTTGTAGGGGTCGCGCGCAAGGCGCGCTCCTACAGGGCGGTCGCGTGGTTGCCCCGACTGCGGTCGCGGGCCATAGGGCTCGTGTAGGAGCGCGCCCTGCGCGCGACCCCTGCAACGCGCCCCGCCCGATGAACACCACCTCGCGAACCGCGACCCAGCTTCCCGCAAACCCCCGCCACATCCCGTATCCTCTAGGCCTTCACGGGACAACGGGTAACGCGGTGATCGGTTTCGATCTGGTGAGCAAACGATACGAGGGCGACCACCAAGCCCTCACCGACGTGTCGTTCCGGGTGGACGCGGGCGAGATGGCCTTCGTCACCGGCCACTCCGGCGCCGGCAAGAGCACGCTGCTCAAGCTGCTGGCGATGATCGAACGGCCCACCAACGGCGTGGTCACGCTCGACGGCCAGAAACTCAACACCGTCCGTGCCCATGACATCCCCCGTCTGCGCCGCAAGCTTGGCATGGTCTTCCAGGACCATCGCCTGCTGCTCGATCGCAGCGTCTTCGGCAATGTCGAACTACCCCTGGTGATCGCAGGCGTCGCCCCGTCCGAGCGCAGTCGCCGCGTGCGCGCCGCGCTGGAGAAGGTGGGCCTGCTCAGCTACGAGAAACAGCTGCCGTCGGCCCTGTCCACGGGCGAACAGCAGCGCGTGGGCATTGCGCGCGCCATCGTGGCGAAGCCGGCGGTGCTCATCGCCGACGAACCTACCGGCAACCTCGATCCGCAGCTGGCCATGGAAATCATGAGCCTGTTCGCCGAGTTCCAGCAGGTGGGCACGGCCGTGCTTGTCGCCAGCCACGACCTGATGCTCATCAAACGCATGAAGAAACGCGTGGTCGTGCTCGACCACGGCAAGCTCGTGGCCGACGTGCCCGCGACGGAGGTCCAGTGAATACCGTGCGTGAGCCGCGTCGCGCGGCCGAACCCGAAAAGACCCGCCGCAGCGAACCGCACAAGGTGGGCGCATGGCGCGAACACCACGCGTGGAGCCTGTCGATCAGCCTGCGCCGGCTTCGTGCGCGGCCGCTGGGCACCCTGCTCACCGTCGCCGTGATGGGCGTGGCGCTGGCGCTTCCCCTGGCGTTCTACCTGCTGCTCGGCAACGTGGAGCGCATGGGCGATGCGCTGGGCCGCAACCAGGCCATCAGCGTCTTCATGAAGCCAGGCCAGAACGCCGGCATGGCCGATACGGCAGCCTCCGCGCTGCGCGGGCGCCCCGAAGTCGCGGACATCACTGTGCGCACGCCGAAGGACGGCCTCGACGAACTGGCCGAAGTGCAGGGTTTTTCCGGCGCCCTGCAATCGCTGGATGCCAATCCGCTGCCCTTCGTGCTTTCCGTGCAACCGAAGCCGGGCCTGTCCGCCGATGACGTGGCGCGGCTCGTCGACGCCATGAAGAACACCCCGGGCGTGGACATGGTGCAGGACACCGGTGCATGGCGACAGCGTCTCGATGCCCTGCTGGGCGTCGGCACGCGGGCAGTGACCCTGCTCGCGGGCCTGCTCGGCATGGCCGCCTTGCTCGTGGTCGGCAACACCATTCGCGTGGACATCCTGAGCCGCGCCGAGGAAATCGGCGTGCTCCTGCTCATCGGTGCCAGCAAGCCCTTCGTGCGTCGCCCCTATCTCTATACCGGCGTGTGGCTCGGCTTCCTTGCCGGCGTACTCGCCGTGGCGCTCGCGGTGCTGCTCGAACTGTCGATGGTCGGCCCGGTATCGCGTCTGGCGGCCGCCTACGACGGCAGTGTCAGCTTCGGCGGCCTGCCTGCGTGGCTGTTGGTGTCCGTGCCGTTCGCCGCGGCCTTGCTTGGCTGGCTGGGTGCCCGCCTGGTGAGTGCGCGGCAGATCCGCCGCATGGCGGCTGCCTGAGGAAACGACGATGGGGGCGGGCACTCGGATCGGTTCGGCGGCGGGGGCCGCGCCGCGCATCCTGCTGGTGGACGGCTCGAAGGTCGTCCGCCAGCTGATCACCCGCGTGGTGAAGGCGGAGGTGCCCGATGTCGAGATCGTGGCCGTGGCCACGGGCGCCGATGCCCAGGCCGAACTCCAGCACGGCGTTTTCGACTTCATCACCGTCGCCTTGCGCCTGTCCGACATGGATGGCCTGGCACTGGCGCGCTACGTGCGCGAATCCGCGCCGCAGATCTACATGCCCATCGTGGTGGTATCGGGTGACGTCGAGGAGCGCCTGCAGCGGCGCGAGCTGGGCGAGTTCGTCACCGATTACTTCGACAAGTCGCTGGGTTTCCAGGCACTGGCGGAATTCATCCGCGGCTATGTGTCGCCCGAAGGCGGCGCGGAAGGCGAGGTACTCTACGTCGAGGACAGCCGCGTGGTGGCGCTTGCCACGCGACGCATGATGGAAAAATACGGTCTCACCGTGCACCACGTCATCAGCGCCGAGGATGCACTGGCCCATCTTCGCGCGACGAAGGCACGCGGTGAGATGGGCGCCGACGTGGTCCTCACCGATGTCAGCCTCAAGGGCGAACTCACCGGCGGTGATCTCGTGGAACGCATCCGCAATGAATTCGGTTATGGCAAGGGGCGGCTGCCCACCCTGGTCATGACCGGCGACGAAAACCCGGCCAACCAGACGGCCCTGCTGCGTGCGGGCGCCAACGATCTGGTGGAAAAGCCGGTGGAGGAAAGGCTCTTGATCACCAAACTGCTGTTCCAGCTGCGCGTGGCGCGGCACCTGCGCGAAAGGACCGAAGGTTGAACGATCGCGTCCGCCTCGAACCCTCCTGGAAGGAGCGCATCGGCTCCTATCTCGACCGCCCCGACATGCATGCGCTGTCGACCTTCCTGCGTGACGAAAAGGCCCAGGGCAAGGTCATCTACCCGCCGGGCCCGGAGATCTTCAACGCCTTCACCCATACGCCGTTCGATCGCGTGCGCGTGGTGATCCTGGGGCAGGATCCGTATCACGGCCCCGGCCAGGCCCACGGCCTCAGCTTCTCCGTGCGCCCCGGCGTACGCGTACCGCCGTCGCTGCTGAACATGTTCAAGGAGATCGAGGATTCCCTGGGCATCCCGCGCCCCGACCACGGCTGCCTCACCCCATGGGCCGACCGTGGCGTGCTGCTGCTCAACGCCGCGCTCACCGTGGAAGCCGGACAGGCCGCCTCGCACCAGGGCAAGGGCTGGGAAGGTTTCACCGACGCGGCCATCGACGCCCTCAACCGCGAGCGCGAGGGCCTGGTCTTCATGCTGTGGGGCAGTCACGCCCAGAAGAAGGGCCAACTGATCGACGGCAAGCGCCACTGCATCCTGCGCAGCGTCCACCCATCGCCCCTGTCGGCCCATCGGGGCTTCATGGGCTGCGGCCACTTCGCCAAGGCCAACGACTACTTCGCCTCCCGCGGCGAGCCGCCCATCGACTGGTCGCTGCCGCGGCGGGCGGAACTGGACGTTTCGTAAGCGGCCGGGGCCTCCCGGCCTTGGCAAAAGCGCATCCCGCCCTAGATAGGGGTGTAAGCCATGTCCTGGCACATCCCGTAGGCCCCCCCGTCGAAACGGGCTCCCGATTGTTGACGCCCAGGACTATCGCTTTTGCGCGAGGCGGTTGAAAGCGTTCCGGTCGTCCCCATATTTTCCTTGCGCGACAGTTACATGGGCGCGCCGACGCTGCCCGCCGGGTACCTCCTGGCCCGGTCGGGCAGTTGTCTGTCGGCTGAATCCCCCGGGCCTCCAACTGGACAATGGGGGGTGGTTTCTGTACTATTGAGTACAGCTAACCGCCCTGGAAGCTCATGTTGAACTTCCGGCGGGGTTAGCACTCCCTAATGGGGACTGCTAACCTGCACCAAGATTTCAGGAGGTTCCACTCATGTCCCAAGCTCTTGCTACCCGTAACTACGGGCTTCCGAGTGTCGTTGGCAGTCTGGATTCCTACATCGCGGCCGTCCATCGCATTCCGGTGCTCAGCCTTGACGAGGAGCAGACGCTTGCGCGGCGCTTCCACGACGACGCCGACCTCGACGCCGCCAAGCAGCTCGTGATGTCCCATCTCCGCTTCGTGGTCCACGTGGCCCGCGGCTACAACGGCTACGGCCTGCAGCTCTCCGACCTGATCCAGGAAGGCAACATCGGCCTGATGAAGGCGGTGAAGCGTTTCGATCCGGACCAGGGCGTGCGCCTGGTCAGCTTCGCAGTGCACTGGATCCGTGCCGAAATGCACGAGTTCATCCTGCGCAACTGGCGCATCGTGAAGGTCGCCACCACCAAGGCGCAGCGCAAGCTGTTCTTCAACCTGCGCAAGAGCAAGAAGCGCCTGGGCTGGATGAACGCCGAAGAAGTCCGCGTGGTTGCCAACGACCTGGGCGTGCCGGAAGCCACGGTGCGCGAGATGGAATCGCGCCTGTCGGGCCGTGACGTGGGCTTCGAAGCCCCGGCCGACGCCGATGACGACGACAAGCCGGCACCGGCCGCCTTTCTCGTCGACGAAGGCGCCGACCCGTACGACAACCTCGCCGAGGCCGATGCGTCGAGCAACCAGATGGGCGCCCTGTCGTCCGCCCTGGCAAACCTCGACAACCGCTCGCGCGACATCATCCAGCGCCGCTGGCTGGCCGAAGACAACAAGGCCACCCTGCAGGATCTGGCTGACGAGTACGGCGTTTCGGCCGAGCGCATCCGCCAGATCGAGGCGAATGCCATGAAGAAGATGCGCGTCGCCATCGCCGCCTGAGCGGCAGGAACGGCGTAAGATCGGAAACGGCTCCCTCCGGGGAGCCGTTTTCCGTTGTCCCCCAGCGTGGAGTCACACAGGATGCCCAGGGCCCTGGTCATCGAAGACGATGAAGTCACCGCCCGCGATATCGTCGCGGAGCTGGGCGCCCACGGCCTTACCGCCGACTGGGTGGCCAATGGCCGCGACGGCCTGCAGCGCGCCCTGGCCGATGGCTACGACATCATCACCCTCGACCGCATGCTTCCCGGCATGGACGGCATCGACGTGGTCTCCGAACTGCGCAAGCGTTCGGTGGAAACACCGGTGCTCATGATCAGTGCCTTGTCCGACGTGGACGAACGCGTGCGCGGCCTGCGTGCCGGCGGCGACGACTACCTCACCAAGCCCTTTTCACCGGACGAACTCGCCGCCCGCGCCGAGGTGCTGCTGCGCCGCCGTCGCAGTGCGGCCAGCACGCCGGAAACCCGCCTGCGCGTGGACGACCTGGAACTCGATCTGGTCCGTCACAACGCCTTGCGCAAGGGCAAACCGCTCACCCTGCTGCCCACCGAATTCCGCCTGCTCGAATTCCTGATGCGCAACGCCGGCCAGGTGGTGACGCGGCAGATGATCTTCGAGCATGTGTGGGGCTTCCATTTCGATCCCGGTACCAACGTGATCGATGTCCATATCGGCCGGCTGCGTCGCAAGATCGACGGTGCCGGCGAACAGCCGCTCATCCGTACGGTGCGTGGCTCGGGGTATCTCCTTGCGCCCGCTGACTGACGCCTGGCGTTCGGCCACCTCGCGGCTGATCCTCATCTATGGGGCGCTTTTCGCGATCTGGTGCATCGCGCTGGTGGGCGTAGTGCAGTGGGAGTCGTCCAACTACCTGTCCAACGTGGTCGACCAGATGCTGGTCGCGCGTATCCATTACCTGGAGAACACCGATCCCAGGCGCCTGCCGGACACGGTGGATGCCGCGAGTGCCATCGATATCCAGGGCTTCATGTGGGTGGGCCTGTTCGATGCGCAAGGCCGCCGCCTTGCCGGCAATATCGACGGCGTGCCCAAGGGTATGTCCGAGGACGGCGTGGTTGTTCCCATCAAGGCGAGCCTTGTCGATTCAAAGCGCGTGGGGCTGACCCGTGCGCGCGGCATTACCCGTGAATTGCCGGGTGGCCAGCGGCTCGTGGTGGCGAAGGAAAGCACCACCATCGACGGCCTCACGGCGATCATCTGCCGCGGCCTGCTCTGGGGCCTGTCACTCACCCTGCTGCCTGGCGTACTCGGCGGCATCCTCATCGCCCGTGGCCCCGCACGGCGCATCCGCGCCATCCAGCAGGCCATGGAGCCCATCCGCCAGGGCGACCTGAGCGTGCGCCTGCCGGTCTCCCGCGGCGGCGACGAGGTCGACCTGCTGGCCTCGACCGTGAACCAGGCGCTGGGCGAGATCGAGCGCCTGCTGGGCGAGGTGAAGGGAGTCACCGACAACATTGCCCACGACCTGCGCACGCCGCTCACGCGTATGCGCACGCGGCTTTACCGCCTGCAACAGCAGTTCGACGGGCGTCCCGAAGGCCAGCAGCTCGACGACTGCGTGGCCGAGATCGACACCGTGCTGGCGCGCTTCCGCGCCCTGCTGCGCGTGTCGGAACTGGAAGACCGCCAGCGCAGCGCCTGTTTCGCGGCGATGGACCTGGGCACCGTGCTGCGCAACGTGCATGAGTTCTATGCGCCGCTGGCGGAAGACCGCGACCAATGCTTCGAGCTGGACGTGGACCACCTGCCGGCCCTGCGCGGCGATCCGCAGCTGCTGTTCGAGGCGCTGGCGAACCTGGTCGGCAATGCCATCAAGTTCACCCCCAATGGCGGCAGCATCCGCCTGCGCGCGTTCACCGATACCACCGGCGACGCCCGCATCGACGTGGCCGACACCGGTCCCGGCATTCCGCCCGACGAACGCGAAGCCGTCTTCCGGCGCTTCTACCGGAGCGACGAAACGCGCGCCAAGCCCGGCTGCGGCCTGGGCCTGGCCATCGTGAGCGCCATCGTGCGCCTGCACGGGTATTCCCTGTCGGTGGGCGGCGACGAGCGTGGGGCGGTATTCACCGTGCTGTGCCCGGCGGAGCTTCCGCCCCTGGCCGGACGGCTTGCCGCAGCATCCGTCGCTCCGTCCCGGGTGAAAGCGGCCGAGGCGACGCCACTGGGCGACACGCTGCCGGACGTACGCCCGGTCGTGCATTGACGGGCGCAACTCCTTAGCCGGTCAGGCATTTCCGGTGTCCGGCTGGACGTCTAAATAAATCTTAACTACGCCGCAGGAAGGTACGGGCGCAGAATTCGCCGCGACGCAACATTCGCGCACGGAATCCGTCCTCCATGATTGGCATCGTCCGGATCGCACTCTCGCGACCGTATACCTTCGTCGTCCTCGCTCTGCTGATCCTCATCGTGGGTCCGCTGTCCGCGATGCGGACGCCGACGGACATCTTTCCCGACATCAAGATCCCCGTGATCGCGGTGGTCTGGCAGTACACCGGCCTTCCGCCCGACCAGATGGTGGGTCGCGTGTCGTCGCCGTTCGAGCGCGTGCTCACCACCACCGTGAACGACGTGGAGCACATCGAGGCCAACTCGATCTCCGGCTTCGGCATCGTGAAGATCTTCTTCCAGCCCACGGTGGACATCCGCACGGCGAACGCGCAGGTTACCGCCGTCGCGCAGACCCTGCTCAAGCAGCTGCCGGCAGGCAGCACGCCGCCGCTGATCCTGAACTACAACGCCTCGACGGTGCCGATCATCCAGCTCGCGCTGTCGGGCGATGGCCTGACCGAGCAGAACCTCGCCGACCTTGGCCTCAACATCATCCGTCCGCAGCTCACCTCGGTGCCGGGCGCGGCGATCCCGTATCCCTTCGGCGGCAAGACCCGCCAGGTGCAGATCGACATCGATCCGGCGGCCTTGCAGGCGCGTGGGCTGTCGGCGCAGGACGTGGCCAACTCGCTCGCGGCGCAGAACCTGATCACGCCGGTGGGTACGCAGAAGATCGGCGACTTCGAATACACCCTGCAGCTCAACAACTCGCCCTCCGTGGTCGACGAACTGGGCAACCTGCCGGTGAAGGTCGTCAACGGCGCCACGGTGTTCATCCGCGACGTGGCCCATGTGCGCGATGGTTCGCCGCCGCAGACCAACATCGTGCACGTCGATGGCAACCGCTCGGTGCTGATGACGGTGCTGAAGAACGGCTCGGCATCGACGCTGGCGATCATCCAGGGCATCAAGGATCGCGTGGCGGGCATGAAGGATGCGCTGCCCGAGAACCTCAAGATCAGCCCCATCGGTGACCAGTCGCTGTTCGTCAGCGGCGCGATCGCAGGCGTGGCCCGCGAAGGTGTCATCGCTGCCGCGCTCACCAGCCTGATGATCCTGCTGTTCCTCGGCAGCTGGCGTTCGACGGTGATCATCGCCACGTCGATCCCGCTGGCCATCTTGGGCGCCATCGCGATGCTGTCCGCGTTCGGCGAGACGTTGAACGTCATGACCCTGGGCGGCCTGGCGCTGGCCGTCGGCATCCTCGTGGACGATGCCACGGTCACGATCGAGAACATCAACTATCACCTCGAACTGGGCAAGGACGTGCAGACCGCGATCCTCGATGGTGCGGCGCAGATCGTCACGCCGGCCTTCGTCTCGCTGCTGTGCATCTCGATCGTGTTCGTACCCATGTTCTTTCTCGAGGGTGTGCCGCGCTATCTGTTCGTACCGCTGGCGGAAGCGGTGATCTTCGCGATGATCTGGTCATTCCTGCTCTCACGCACGCTGGTGCCGACCATGTCCAAGTACATGCTGCACCCGCACTCCCCGGGCGGCGCGGCGGCGCCCG
>Ga0116228_10005897_pt1 | contig 10948 bp, 13 predicted proteins | sample S1TSphfallax_2_FD_89694 | JGI IMG/M metagenome (GOLD analysis project Ga0116228, IMG submission 89694) | Host-associated microbial communities from peat moss isolated from Minnesota, USA - S1T2_Fc - Sphagnum fallax MG | ecosystem: Host-associated > Plants > Peat moss > Unclassified | place... | reverse complement strand
CTGGCTGGCTGGCTGGCTGGTGGCTGTTTTTGGGCTGCTGCTGGAGCTCCAGTTTTTTCCTTTTGGGTTTTGTTTTTTTGTTCTGTTTTTTTTGGTTTTTGGTTTTGGGTTTTGGGGGGTTTTTTTTCTTCTCGGTTCAGAGCTTCCTTTGGTAGGTTGCAAGCTCCAATGGTGGATGGAGGTCTTCGTTTTGTGTCTGTAATTTGTTTTCAGGTTTTTAGGGTTCATGATCTCATGATCCCTGACAATTGCTAAGCTTCATTACTGGACTGATGATGATGAGTCCTTTAGAGTTCTAGATTTTGATTTTGGTAAGGTTTTCTTTTTGTTCTTTTCTCTCTGGGGTTTGGGGGAAGATGAATGTTGCTGTGAAGCGAGCGCATGATGAAACCAAAGTCATGGAGAACAGCAAGCCTTTGCAACAACAGGGAGGAGGACAGCAGCAGCAACAGAATCAGCAACAGCAGCATCAGCAGCTGATGATGGTGGATGCAGCAGGGGGGGAGAATGCGGCAGAAACCAGGCCTAGCAAAGTGGCGCGCCATGAGAGAGAACAAGGGGAGAGTAAACAAGGGCATGAGGCAATCCCTGTTTTTCACAAGCGTGAAGGAGCAGCATCGTTGGAGTTGGGAGGAGGAGGAGTTCGGGGGGAGGTGGCAGCTATTGGGTTGGGGAGGGAATCGAAGCAGATGAAGGTGCAACAGCACCAGCACCAGCAGCATCAGCACCAGCAGCAGCTCAGGGATTTTTCTGACGACAAGGAGTTTCTGAATGATGAGAAAATCAAGCATGATGTTGCACAAGGTATGCGGGTTTCAGGAAAGGGGTTAGGGGAGGAGGGGATGGATTTGAGCATGGAAGGAGGCAGTGTGGAGATTCGATCTATGAAGGTGCAGCAGCAGCAGGAGAGTAGTAGGGGTTTTGTTCAAGAAGCAACAGAGGGTGGTGGGGGCAACATAGTAGGTCCAATTCCTGAGGTTCTGACAACTCGGAAAAGCCCTCTTGAGCAGCAAGAGGGCAAGCTCTGGGAACTGCAGGAGGCTTCAGGAGAGAACAAGGTTGATGGCGGGAAGAAAGAAGAGAGAGAGAAAGAAGAAAAGAAGGAAAAGATGACGGAAGAAAAGGCACCAAGGGAGAGGAATGACAGAAAATTGGAGACCACCACACAGCTTGTTCAGCAGCAGCAGCAGCATCCCAATCTGTTTGAGCAAAAGGGATCTGAAAGAGATGAGAAGGAGAGGGATCGGGAGAAGGTAGAGAAAGAAAAGGACAAGGACAAATTGCTGCGTGAGAAGAGCAGCTTCTGGGGACGTGATAAAGCGAAGGGCGCACATGGGGACAAGAGAGATAAGAGAGACAAAGAAGAAGACAAGGAGCAGTTGAATCATCGAAAGGAACAACAACTTCTTAATGTGGATCAAGAAGAGAGAGGAGGAGTTGAGAAAGAGGAGATGGTGATCAATGCCATAATCAAAGATCAAGAGCTTGATAGAACATCAAGAGGAGACATTGAAGATCGAAAACCTATTATTGCCAAGGAAGGGCGAGAAACCACAAGAGAGAGAGAAAGAGAGAAGGAGAGAGAAGAGGAGGTGGTAGATGGAGAGAAGCAAAGAAAACGGATGTGGGAAGCTGAGAAGGATAGGCAATCTGGTGGCCGTGGGAGCCCTAATGGAGAGGCAACAATGGGGGAAAGACACAAAGACAGAGACACATCTGTTGTTAATCATAACGTGCAACAACGCAAGCGATTGCTACGGCCCCGTGGACACTCTACTCCTGCAACCAGAGAACTTCGCTCACACCCCACCATCAAGGAGACTGAAGGGTGAGTATCAGATTTTTGTAAATCCCTTGACCTGCTCCATGTTTATCATGCTCAAGAAATGAGTTGCAATTCTTTCGTTCTCTGAATATTTCCTTCACTTCCAAAACAATTCCTGAACCATCCTGAAGCTTATTGATCTTGTTGCTCTGTTCAGCAGACTGCTAACTGGAAGCTTGTGGGGGTTGTTTTTTGTGTTTCTGTGTTGCAGGACAATGCAAGGTTGGTGACACTATTCATTGCTTCTTGTATCATAAGTGGGTGTTCTACATTTTGTTGGATCTCAAGTCTCTAATTGCCTTTTTTTAAGCCAGTCCTATATATATTCTTGGATTGAGAGCATGGAGAAGTTTGCAGTATGCTTGCGAAAATATCAAAATTTTGTAAGAGACTGCAGTTTCCAGAAGCACAGAGATAGAGATGTGATGTTTTGGGGAAACCATTGTGGGATGCAAATCAATACAGAAGCATGGAATTGGTAACCAAACTTCAGGGGTTTAGAATTTTCCAAGCGTGTTGTTGCATCAGAGGCATGTTCAAGAAGAAGACTCTATGCTAGGATCTTGACCTATCTTTGTATCTAGATTTCTTCTTTTCATCCAGAACAATTTGTTTAGGTCTGGGAAAATTCACAGTCAAAGGCATGTGAAGGAGCTCTACGATGATTTTGCATATTGGTGTGGAGTTTCTATGTTGGGTTTAGATGTGCTAGTGCTTTTTGCTTAATCCATTTGAGGAAAAAAAAGAACTTCATGATGGATTCTGCATATGATGTTGGGTATTGGCAAGCCAGGACGATCTGAGAGCTCAGCTTTATTATATCGAATTGGAGAAGGGATGCCCGAGCTGACAAAGCTTAGGAAGGATTATGATGCTAAAAATGCAGCTACAGTGGCAACAGAGAGCAACATCCCAAGCAATGCTAGCCTCACTGTCGAAATTCGCATTCCTGCAGACTTGGCCACCACTTCCAATCGCCAGGTATTTTGCCATCTGCTGCAAAATCAATTTTATGTGGTACAACTTTTTCATTCTTAAAGAGGGAATGAGCATTTGCAGTTAAATCTAATTATTTTGAAATTGTCATTCTTGTTCTCCCCTATTTCTCTCAGATCCGAGGACGGCAGCTGTGGGGCACAGATGTCTACACAGATGATTCTGATATTGTAGCAGGTAACATAGATCAGCATGGATATGAGTCCATTGACACACCTAGATTACTCTTCCCTATCCAAATATCATTTACACACAGATCCTGTTGCTCAGTCAAAAGAAGATCTTTGTGAAAGTTCTTGACTTGGGTTTTGGCACACTGACAAAATCCTACTTATTTGTTTACCCACAACTCTGGGTTTGGTGGAATGCAGTTCTGATGCACACAGGTTATTACACTCCAACAGCAACTCCTCCACCACATTCTGTTTCAGAGCTTCAGGCTACGATTCAGATTCTTCCACCTCAAGAGAGTGCGCTTCTACCCTCTGTATCTTATGTCACAATTTTTGACCATGCCCAAACATGTGTAGAGATTGCTACTGTCTTCTGTTGTGTGTAGGATACAGCAATGTGAGATTGGGAAGTCCTTACTCCCAGCTTGTACTAAATTGCAGACAGGTTCATTTTATTATGTGCAGCATACACATCAATGCTCAGAAACAGTCTCAGGTCTCGTGCGTGGGGAGGGGGAAGTGGGTGCAGCTACAGAGTAGAAAGCTGCCGGATCATCAAGGTGGGTGTTGAGCCCTTTTTAGGGATTTGGAAGCCTCCTTGAAACCAGCAGTGAGGAGAGAAGTTGGTCACAGTGAATATGCAATGCAAGCACTTCCCATGTTGCTGTGTGAGACAAGTAGTTTTCATAGGTTTAGAGGTCAAGCAGATATCATTCATTGTGAAGGGTGGTGATATATTGCAGATGCCAGGCTAAGAGTGGTATGCATGGCAGTTGAGGATGATGTTTTGACATGGCAATGAATGAATGGTTTTCCAGACAGGAGGTGGCAGCATAGAGCTTGAGCCTTGTTTGACACGGACGCCTGCTGTTGCCCCAACCCTTGCCCCTGCTGCCTCAGAACGGACTGTTACCACCAGAGCTGCATGCTCCGTAAGTAACCTGTCATGTGCTCCTGTTCTCCTCTGTTTAGACTGCTTATTCACATGGACAGTTTGATGAGTATAGATCGCTTCCTGCAACTCCTGGCAATGGAATCAAGTTATCAGAAAAGCATGATAGACATGGAGACCTTGACCATGGTAGATGGTAGACACACCGTTGTTTTGTCTTGCATACAGAAACCTTCTTGTGTTATTTTATGTTTTCCAAGTAGGGCACAGCATGGTGGGTTTAGAGTAACTGAACAGTGGGTTTTTGACTGACACAAAGGGACTTATGATCTACAGAATGCATACCTACAGCAACGACTTGTGCGTGAAGTGACAATCCAGTACAATCTTTGTAATGAGCCGTGGTACAGTCCATCTGTCCTTCCCACCCTAAAATTTTCCTTAACTTATTCCACCTGTGGGTCTTGCTGTAAGTTCTTTGGCATATACCTTGTTGATTTGTGGTTTTGCTTTTGTACCCATGTGCTGTTTGCTCCCCCTGCCCTGTATCTGCATGGTTAGATCCTAGTCTCAAAACTCAGGTTTTCTTCAACAATGTCTTGTGTGAACAGGTTGAAGTACAGTATGAGCATTGTTGCTGATCGTGGGTTGAAAAAGTCACAATACACCTCTGCACGACTGAAGAAGGGTGATGTTCTTTATGTGGAGACTCATAGGCATCGGTATGCATTGTCTTCTCTTTGAACTCCATGGCATATCCACAAAGACTAAGTTTAGGAACTCTTTTTGGCACTCAAACTGGCTTTTCCTTCCAGGGAGATGTATAGCCAAAGAATTTTTTCCCTGCATAACAGAAGTAATGTTGGCAGTTATGAATTGGCATATTCTGGTAATGGAGCAACATGCAATGGTGCGACAGCAGGTGTGGCCACTGCCACATCTGCACCGCCTCAACCCTCTGGTGCTCCAGAGAAAACAAAAGAGAAAGTGGGCTCCTCAGAGAGAGCCCCAGGCAAGGGATATGGTGCCCACAATGGTGAGAAACTGCATCTAGACAGCCATGCTCACAATGGAGAGAAGAGCTGCCAAGGCCATGGCACCAAACCTCATAACGGAGATTCATGTGAACGGTACAGGTGGTCAAGGTGCAAACGGCCTTTGCCACTGTCCTCCATGCGCATCTCAGGGATCCCTTCACCACCAGACAATGTCGAGGTTAGCTTGTTTCCTGCTCTTGTTACTCTTCTGTAGTGTCATGTTGTTCATCCTTTTTGGCAACAGAAATTGTATCAAGTCTACCCATCCCAAAGTACCTCAGAGTTGCTCAAACGAGGCAATGACCCCCAGATTTGAATGTTCCTTGCTAGCTCAAAACTGTCCAAGAGGTAGATGTCTTTATGAATTATTGTTGGAAGATGCACTGATTCTTATCATCCTTTTTTTGGGTTTGTCTCGAAATGACATAATGCTTTAAACCTTCAGAGTGTTATTGTAAAGTTTTCTCTGCAATGTCACAGATTGGAATTGAAAGATGTGTTTTTGTGCAGGTGCTACAGGACGGGTTGGCATGGGAAGAGGTCAAGTGGTCACCAACAAGTGTGTGGGTGCGGGGTACAGAGTACCCACTCGCCAGAGCACAATTTCTGTCTCCCCATGTAGAGGACTCAGATGATTAAGGTTGTAAACTCAAAAAATACTACTCTACCCATGTCCTCTTTTCATCCAGTCTATAGTCAAAATTGGTGCAAAAACACAGTGAGATGAACCATGCATGAGGGTTTAATCATGTGTGACAGTTATGATGTCCATGAATGCAAATTGAAATGAGCTTGCAAAGAATTCATAGGGTGATCCATCCAGTCGGTCTCCTAGCTAGCACCGATTGATTTAAACCACCAGAGATTGTTTTGATTTCCTCATGTCTCAGTAGCTTGATATATACTATGCAGGATGCACACACTCAGACTGCCCTTGTGTGTGAATACCCGATTTTTGGATGCATGGAGCTGATCGATCACTGTTTCCATCCTCAATTTTTCTTTCATCTCCAGTTTTTGAAAAACTGGGCCTCAGTAACCTCCAATTTGGGGCTCTTTATGGAGAACCCTATTGCACTGCTCATTTGCTCATTACCTAAGCACCCAGCCCTAATCCAAATCTCCTATTCCACCTCTGCTATTCAAGCTTTTGTTGTTTATACCTACTTTGGGTAACTGGGTAGGAGGAGATCTTCCCTCTAAAAATTTTATTTGCTCTGCGCATATGGAGGAGACTAGGTGTGCATTGGTGTTGGATTTGGGCAGAATGTTTTGGCTCAAATTTGACCCAATGTGTGATTGACATGTGGATCATAATGTGTGCATATGGTGCAAGCCCATGTTTCACAGAAGACTGAAGTGCATGCATCTAGATGAGAAGTTCTAGAGTTGTTAGTAAAGTAAGAAAACACAGCATCAGAACCCTGAGTTTGGTCATACACAGGAGATGAGATTATAAAAAAAAAACCTGCAAAAAAGTGCTCTAGCATTCAAGGGGGGAGGTGTGAAACTCAGAAAACCATCAATTTTGGTGGTAAATTGAGTATTTCATCCTGTCTTTCCTTCTCCCTGAGCGCCTTCACTGCCGCTAAGCAAATCTTCATTGCTCCTAGCTGTACAACTACTATAATTAGTCTCGAACTCGTGCATTAAATGCTGAGTTTCAACATTTCATACTGAGATTTAATAAAAATGTCCTTACTTTGCAGATACCACTGAAAGAAGGGATATGTGGTGAAAGGGTTTAGCATCTGCTAATCAGATTATTATCCCTAAACTACATCTGCTAATCCGGTTATTTTGTTATTTCTCCTAATCCAATGCATGTGGGTAATGAGTTAATCTTTACGCTAATCCACATCTTCTAATCAGGGTTTAATTTTTTCCCTAACCCACCAGATCTGCTAATCCGGTAGTTGTCCACTAATCCATATCTGCTAATCAGGCTTTTTTCATAGTGCACATTTTGTGTAGTGGATGCGCTTGTTTGTTTGTTTGTTTGTGTGTGTTTTCTGTGTGGTGTCTTCTTTCTCTGCGCTCGTTGCATGTTGTTGCTCCTCGCCCAAGGTGGTAATCAGGTGCATTCTCTCTGTCTCTCTCATCCTCTCTTGCTAGCACATTTTCAGAGGCTTTTGTTGCACAAACAGATTTGCTGAAATTTAGGGTTAAACGTTTTGTTTTTTTGTGCTGCACGGATTTTTCAAAATATGCACAAACCATCAATCTGCAATTCTTTCTTTCTTTCTTTCTTTCTTTCGTCTGCAGTCGATTATGGGTCGTGAAGAATTCTCCAACCATAGTTTTTCTTTCCTGAGGGAATGAATGAATCCAGAGCGCACCCCTTCAATGGAATTCAAGTCTTGAGCCTTTTTAGGGTTTTGGGTTGCAAGCAAAACGCTTCTTTTGCTCATCATGAGTGTGATCACCTGGGAATCTATTCAGAAAATAAATTCCCCACTCTTTGGACAATTGAATTCCAGGGCCATCAAGAAAAGAAAACATGTTGAAAGTGTGGGAGATTTTTTTTTTATTATTATTGGAGGATTTGTTCAAAATTGCAGTTCTGTGAGTCCCTTAGGTGCAGCAGGAAATCTGCAATCAGAAGAATTGCACCAAGAATCTTCATTTATGTTTCTTGCTTTGAAAGCTCATAACAGAATTTTTCTCGGCTCAACACAACAACTCATGAAATAGGTAGGTTTTCTTCAGAATCTTCAAAGCTGATGATCAGCAGGAAACAACTTGATTTGATTTGCTGTTGTTGTTGTTGTTGGAAATGATACAGCAATTTTATTTCATTTTTGTCAACAAGCTGGATGAGAAGATGAGCAAGGAATTGGATTCAGAGAGTTCTCAAAAGAAAGCAGACGATGATGTTGTCATTTTTGCAGGTCCATAGATACATACATACCCACATCTTCTCTCATTGGTTATGCTCTTTACCTTATGTTTTCAATGCTTTTGTCTGATGCATACGTGCATGCATGCAGAGGATGATTACAATGACAGTGAGTACACATATGAGGAGGTGGCAATTGAAGAGGATTTTGAGTCAGAAGAGGATGCTGGGTCAGAAGATCTTGAAGCCACACTCCGATCCCTGCAGAAGCTCTCTTTTTTTCTCGGTAATGAGCCAGACTCATGTATGATCCATGTTTACAGTAGTATGTTTGGCAAATGAAATGGCGTCCATGATGAGATTGTTGTGAGCATTTTGTGAGAATACATTGCACTTTGTAACATGTGCCAAAGAATGAATGGCAAGAGTTCACAAACTGGACCTGTTGTAGTCCAGAGCTCTGCCTGGTGGGGTATGAACTGATGCAACTTCAAGCTTTTGAGAGGGTTGGGGTTATGATATTATCAGGAAAAGGAAACAAAAAAGTGGAGCAACCAGAAGTGCGGAAGCAAAGGGAGGTCTTGGATGACTTTGTGCGCAACTTCTGCATGACATATGGCCTCATGAAAACACTGGAGGTTTTTGAAGTAAGCACTTTCTGTCTCTCCTTTGTCATATTCACAAGTCTGTGGGTGCTGTGGTGGAAAAGGAACTATGAGGAGGATTCAAAGCCCATATCAGCAATCAGAATCATTGTCCTATTGACTCCATCATCCAATCATGGGAATGGGACATCTTGAGATATTATATACAGGGTAATAGCTTCCATTGTGGATTCTTTCTTAGGTAAGAAGACTCAGAACTCCCTACATATTTATGGTCTAGACAGCGCGCCATGAGCCCTCCTATTTATATCTTAGTTTTTGGGGGCTTGGTGATCATGGTAGGTGGAGTGGTTTGAGATGAAAGAAAAGGGACGGGTCATCGAGAGCCAGCTCATTTTGGTGCCTGATGAGTATGGTCGCTCGTTGCAGCTCACCAACATTCTCCAACACCTACAAGAGCAACTTGAACAACAGAATGTTGTTGCCCGGTAGTCTTTCTTACCCACACCTAATATCATTAAACCATGCTCCAGTTTCTCTCTCTATCTGTGAATATATAGATAGCTTTCTCTCACTTGTATATCATGTGTGTGTGTGTGTGTGTCGCTCTCTCCCCTATTTTGTATGTTTGCTTGGTCCATGAGCCTTCAGTGTTTCTGGAACTTTCTGAACACTACTGAGGACTGCGCACCATCTTTGTCATTTGAAGAAGATCATTTGTCAGTGATCTCAGAGGTTTCTTGCTATAGTTCTAGAGCATCCTTTCCCCCACATTGCATGTGCAAGTTTGGTGACCAAGAGAGGGATCAGATGGGCAGTTGCCGAGCAGAAATGCTGGAAAAGTTTCGAAAAGAGCGCAACCTGCATCGCATGCACCACTGCAGAATAGCCCAAGAGAAGAACAAGCTTATTGTTGATCTTAAGGTGAATTCATTGCTAAATAATGAATAATTCCTGAAAAATCCCTAAACCCTAACCCTAGATACCAACTCCTTGACCCACATGGCTTTATATGGAACCAGAAACTCTTAAAACCAACCCAACATTTTGGCCTTTGACCTCATGTCTAAATCAATGATTTTGATCTACTACCTAGCTTCAGTCGAGAAGGTGGGTGGGTGGGTCTTCCTGGAACTCTAGAGGGTGCATTGCTAGTAGTGATTGGAACTAGCAATTGGAATTGTATCTCATTTTCTTGAATGCAGTGCTCATCAAGTATTTGTCCTGTCTGTCTGATTGCTTCTTCATACTGGTCCGATGCTTTCTTAAGATTCTTCAGCTTCTTGTGTTGAGGTTGCGGTTGTGCCATCGCTTGATGGGTGACAGAGATTACGAAGCCATTTTGGAAAATATGAGCCTGTGATTGATGCACTGAAGAAGAAATATGAAGCAGCTGTACGGGCCAAAGCCCTGATGGCTCTTGAACGGGACAAGCTTCGTGCAATGGTAGGTAGGCCCTATCATGTGTTCATGGATACCTCTCACATGCTTGGAGAAGAGTAGAATCCTTTGGTAAGCACTATGGTTTTGGTGGTCGGGAGGAGGAGACTAGTTCATGTGGCATTTCTATTCAATTTATTTCATTCAATTGCACGGTTTGATAGGTGGAGGCAGCACAGTTATTCACAGATGACAATCCATTATCACCAAACTTCAAAGGGCCTCACCATGGCAAAGGGTCATTCAAAGAAGTACCAAAGCCAGATCCTCTCATTTCTGGGTGCAAAATAAACCCATTCCATTCATTGCGCCTGTCACCAACAGATGTTCAAAGCTTCACCTTACAGAAAACCTTCCGAGGTCACTTAATGTCTGTCAGCAAGTATGTGCTTTCTCATTCTTCATCTCCCACCATTTGTTATGCCAATTTTTGGACTTTAAAAATATACTCACTTCAAATTAGTGCAGAATAGTGTAAAACTGAGCTCTGTTCTCAATTTCAGCTTGGGTTCTTTTGGAATCACAGAAGCTATAATTCGGAATGCTGGAAGCTTCAAGAAGATTTTTAGCTGTAGTTTGTGGAAACAGTTCTGACTCATGGGTTGCAAAATCTGCAGTGTAATACTGCATCCAAAAAAACCTGTGGTAGTGACTGCCTCAGATGATGGAACATGGCGTATGTGGGGGCTGCCTGCTGGTGACTTGATCATGACTGGAGATGGGCACAAGGATTGGGTGTCTGGGCTTGATTTCCATCCAAAGTTTGTTCCTCTGTTTCCCCCGTGATAGTATATACCCACCTTTATTGGTGAAGAAGTAAGGTAGTTTTCAAGCAAGCGACTGTCAATGAAGAGTTGCTTTGGCCTTTTGTTGCAGAGGCATGCACCTAGCATCATCTTCAGGAGACTGTACAGTTAAAATCTGGAGCTTTGAGAAATCTCGCTGTATCCATACTTTCTCTGATCACACTCAGGTGACTAGTCCCTCTACCCATGTTTCCTACATCTCCTACAATTAGAAATAACTCGCTGATTGCTGAGATGAACTGCCAACAATATTGAGGTTCACCAATAGAGAGCTGCTGTATACTAAGCAGCTGCAAAAAGAAGAAGAAAAAGAGAAAAAAGAATGCATTTTATTG
>Ga0116228_10005896_pt1 | contig 10948 bp, 8 predicted proteins | sample S1TSphfallax_2_FD_89694 | JGI IMG/M metagenome (GOLD analysis project Ga0116228, IMG submission 89694) | Host-associated microbial communities from peat moss isolated from Minnesota, USA - S1T2_Fc - Sphagnum fallax MG | ecosystem: Host-associated > Plants > Peat moss > Unclassified | place: USA... | reverse complement strand
CAACAAAAGCATAAAATGCACAAACAAAAGGTATGAATTATATTATGTTTCACCTACTACACGAATTTTTTGAAATATGACCTTTCTTTTGAATTGAAAGCATTTACCATGTCCAACTAAAGAATAACCCAATTGGGGTGAAGTTTCAAGGTGCACTTGATGTTGTGGACTACTATTTCACAACCACCTTTAGTGACAATTTTGAATTGGTGCAAAGAGAAATGTGTTATAAATGCATCACATAATTGAAGGCATGAAGTGCAACTTGTGAATCAATACAATGGGGCAAACTCCACCAAAAGGTTTGGTCATGGTTAAGAAATGTGCCACACCAAGGACACATGCAATTCGAAAATATACCCATATTTTTATAGAATTCATGACCTTATGAATAACAATGTTTAGAGGTTAAAATAAGGGTTAGGGGATGAAAGAAGGGCCTAAAACAAGGTCACGTTATAAATAACTATAATATTGGGTTAAAAGCCTTTGATCCAAATGAAGATCTTTCCAAGAGGAGTTTGGTGAGGCTTGTTGCAATTTTGGCAAACTTTCTTGGACCCAAATGTACCCCCTTTGTCCAATTGGAGTTTATTGAAGATTTCCACATCAAATCTAACAAATTTTTGAACTTCATATGGTTCTTTAAACATGCAATTCATTGAAGCATTCCACTCCACTTTGACCAAGGAAAAAAATTAACGTTGGTTTAGGGTTGGTTACACCAAAGGCAACAATGTCTCTTCCAAGGTTAAAATAGGGTTTTTGGGGGGATTTTCACCTCAACCTCATTATCTATTGAAGTGGTCACTAATTGAGTTATTGGTTGGATCTACCCAAGAGTTGCAGTGTTCCTTAATGCCCATGTATATTCCTCCATTCACAACTCTTGAATCATTGAAGTTTCATTTTTTCAAAATTGTTCCCATTTACCTACAATTTGTGTTATATCCTTTACCAACCTTCTTGGGTTTGTTCTCATATGTCACCCCAATAGTATCTTGTTCAAACATTTTGCCACTTCCCATGAACCACCTACAGAACACTCATGAGAACAAATTGCCAATTGGTTCACCCCACACTAAACACAATCCCCATGAGGTAGTCCAACTTGTGCCATTTTTGAAATTCACCTTTTATGCAAACACAATCCTCCCACAATGTTGTCACCCCCTTATATGAATTAGTATGGGCTTGATAAATGTCCTATTTAATAACTCTATCTTGCCAACAGATCGCACATTCACAATTGCATGCATTTTGTACATGAGCTCCCTTCATACCATCCCTCAAAATATTCAAACCTTGTCAAAACAAATCAATTTCAACATGGTACTTGTAACAACAAACATTCCTATCTTTACATTGCTTCACAAAGTAAGATGTTAGTTTTTCAAATTTCCTTTATTGAATAACTACCTTTGGATGGATAGTTATAAACCAGAGGTAGAATGAAATTTGCAAAGAACAAATTCCTAAAAAAGTTAGATGTTTACTTCACCCATATATTACAAACAGAAATACATAATTGTTTGATTTCTATTAGATCCTATCCATGAACTTCTTTATCTAAACTTAAAGATCTTTCTCTTAATTTAACTTTCTGTATTTAAACATAATTACTCTCAAAAAATAACTATTTCACCTTTAATTGTTGCCCAAATTGTTTGGTTTGCAATGCAATATATTAATTTGTAGAAAGCCAAAGGTCTTTAAGAAAATTGCAAGGCATCATCATTGCCCATCCAATGTCCTATGATCCTCTCCGATCCATCACCTAATCTAAACATAAGAAAACTATACTTTAAAAAAAGTGATTGCCAATGTATTGAATCCGTATGATTGATTAACAAAATGCCAAACTCACTATAGTAACAAGGTTGAACCTTACTTGAGATTCTAGTAAGAAGTGTGTTGCATAAGCTTCATACTGGTTTTGTGCAATGTGTTTACATGTGACATTTTTTTTGTTGGGGCTTACTTGTGTCTCAGCAGTCCACCACAATATCACTAGGTTCTTTTGTCTTTGTGCTCACACCATCTTGCTTCTTCCTTCTTTCAAGGAGAGCAAACTTTTGAACTAATTGCCGGTGTTTAACTGCACAAGATAAATTGTGGTGGGCAATACCCAATATTCGTGAAAGTACCCCTCAACAATCCTTATAGCAGCTTGAAGTAATGTTCCCTTCCTTACCAAAGTGACTTTTGAGTGTGGATTTTTCACTTTCTCTAATACTGCCTGAAGGAAAGTATAAAATCTTGTTGTGACTTGGCCACATCCCAACTTTGCCTCATTGGGATGGGGATAATACTCAGGTAAGGATGGGACAATGAGCTCATGCCCTAAAACTTGCTCTAAGATAGCTTGATGTGTACAAACCTGACGGGCATGAAGCCATCACAATTGCCATGCAATTGAACCATAGAAATTACCTTCCTGCAGATATTGCTAGCAGCGATATCAGCCTCAGATTGAGAGGGACAATATCTGGTTGCATCCTTCTGAGCCCTTACTTTTGCTCGATGTTTCTGTTCATTTGCCAACAAAAGCATATTCAAGTTCTCTATAAATTGTTACTGGAATTTGATTGAAACTAATACATTGAATGTGTTGCATGTTATTTAATTAATGTAATGTTACTTTAACATCTGAGTTAACTTAGTTGTCACAAGTTTGTTACACCTTACAATTCATATAACTTGGGAGCAAGTGCCTAGTGTGTTTCATGCAACAATGACTTTGTTGTCAAGAAGCGGATGGCGAAGCAACCCAAAATTTCCAAGCATAAGTTAATGCTAGTCCTTATTTCTGAAGGCCAATGTGATTCCAGTATCACTACTTATGCTCACAATCACCTCACAACTTTTACAAGTCAATTCTCAAACACAAAGCTATAGCAATTGTGAATAAACTTGTAGATCACTATAAAGTAACATCTCTAATTTTAAAATGGGAATATGTGTTCTTCATATGTTCTCTAGAAAGTTCCCTACATATATAAAATGTTCCTAAGATTTTAAATATAAATTATTTATAGATTTCTAGCCTAATTACAGTTTTTCAATTAAATGGGTTTCCATGCAACAAGAAATAAAGGCTCTATTTCAATACCTTTCCATTAGGTTGTTGGGATCTAATCATGGTAGCCCAACTTAATGGAAACAGAGACTCAAAATGTCACCCTTATGTACCATTAGGCAATGTGGTACATCACATGCACATAAGTCTCATGGATTTCAGGATCTTCCAGTTCTTTAATCCAGTTTGCAAGTTTATTTTATTCCTCTTGCTAGTTGACAAAATAATTCTGATGTTCATTACATTTTCATTTCATGTTTTTCAATAATTTTTCATCCATTTTGCTTTTACACTTTTTCTCTTATGCTATTTGCAAATATGTCCCAACACTTTTGTCTCAAGAGGTTGCAGACAGACCGATGTGGTAAACCATTTTGTTTTGCAACGTCCCACCCAGAAAAAGGAATACTGATTATTTCCATTGAATCTAAAAGAATGGACTATGATTATCCTTTTCAATATTCCAATCCCGTGCTTGCCTCAAAGGCTCAATGGCCCAACTTGAGCATCACTACCTAAAAATCTGTGATTTTCCATTTTATCTAAGTTCACACATATTATGTGTTGGAAGTAGCCATTGCGCTTTGAGCCTTTTTATACAGCAATTCTTGTACATGATCTTTTGGCACTTGCAAGCTACAAGGGTCACCCCTTCAGAAGTTGAGAAGGGGGGGAGGGGAGGGGGTATAATTTGTAGAATCTTTCTTTTCGCTTGAGAACATCTCTTCCAGGCCAATAATATATGCATTTAAGTGTCATGTTGGTTGATATTCGTAGAGGTACATAGTATATAGGTTGACTGGGCCAAAACGTTTCTCCTTGTGGGTGTCCATGCCTGAAATGATGATACAGTAAACTCTCTCTAAACTAATATCCTTGGGACCGGCCGGAAGATATTAGTTTATGGAGGATATTAGTTTACACAAATTATATGGGGGGTAACAAAAATCATTCCGGAACCTGCCAGAGCAGCATAGAAGGTCACGGAGGTTAGTAGAAGGTCATGGATCATTGGGGAAGGTAACGGAACCTTGTGGAGCTTGGTGGAGGATCAAAGAAGCATGTAAAAAATCATATGACATGAGTGGTAAAAATCTTGGCAGAAAGTGAGGTTGTGGAAAGTTGCACTCTGGGTACTCTCAGAATACCCTCCTTCGCTCTATAAAAGGGGCTGTATTAGTTTATAAAATGCTATGGGACCAGAAAAAAATATTGAATATCAGTTTATGGAGAATTATTAGATTAAGTATGAGGCCCGCCACGAGCCTGTGCCCACATATTAGTTTAGAGAGAATATTAGTTTACACAGTATTAGTTTAGAGAGAGTTTACTATATATAGTTTCTCATTTTTTTCTAGGTTGTTCCCTGATGCACACCACATTTTTTGTGCTCTGCTAGAAAATGTCTAGGATTATTCTTTCTTTTACCATGGGAAGTTCATTTGCATGCTAATAACATTGAATCTAACATCATGTAAAGTACTTGGAGAAAATTTGTAGTGTATTTGGACAGCACCTTAAATTCATCAATTTCCCTCCAAGAAAATGGGAGAATTCTTACACCTATATTACCTGAATATTTCCCCTCCCACTATTGAGGATTAGGCTTAATATCCCTCCTCCTATGCCGCATGACCTTTATAGCCTTATGATATGTAAAAGCCCATGGGTGGGGAACATTCCCAAAATGCAGGACTGGACTCAGCTATTGCTCGTCCTAGGCCCCTTATCTTGAGGATGTCCTCACAAGAGGGCTTTGCCCTACACATTCCATTCACCTTTTTTTTAAAGTAGAATTGTTTTCACCAAACATATAGAAGGGGGCTTTAAATCTCAAGTTTGCATAGTTGTCACCAATCAATGCTAGATCCCTTGGTTCATGATAAATTTTGTTTCATGCTTTATGATATGTAAAAGCCCTTGGGTGGTGGACATTCCCAAAATGCAGGGCTGGACTCAGCTATTGCTCATCCTAGGCCCCTTAGCTTGTGGATGTCCTCACCATTGGGCTTTACCTACACATAATGTTCACAATTTAATTTTAAATAGAATTTTTTTTTTGCCAAACATATAGAAGTGGGCTTTAAATCTCAAGTTTGCATAGTTGTCACCAATCAATGCTAGATCCCTTCTGAAGATGATCCCGAATGATGTTAAGTTAAGATGCATAAGAAACACGTAAGTTGTATGATGAAATGTAATGAAAATATGCTTGCCTGACTAGAAATGAAAGACAGTGGTGTTTACCCATGACGAGCACTTTTGGATGCCTTTTTTGAGGTTGACAGTGTAAGCTCTTTGGAATTTTTGTTACAAATCTTAAAATGATCCTTATACACTGCATGCAGGTGATAAAAACTTATAAGAAGCTTTCAGGATATGCTCCATAAAGATTGGAACAGAAAACTTGTCAAACCAAGCAAAAAAATCACCCTGAACTAGGGCAACAACAAATGCTTGTGTTCAAGGTCTCCGGCTTCTTCCTGAATCTGAGAAAGCATACAAAACATTGCAATAATGTTCATTAGTGTTCTAATATGACTCTTGGCTTTTTCTGGACATATTGCAAAATAATCTTTTGATAATACATTCCCTGGATAGCTTGGGCGTACGGCATAAATTTGAGCTTTATGTTTCTAGGTGCAGGAGAAGGTCTCACTATGGGGACTTGGGATCTCAAATTTGGAAGGCCCCCCGTGCAGGATCTCAAATCTGAAAGACCCCCATAGAGGGACCTTCCCTTACATAAAGCAACAGTACTTTTTTCTTGCTTTTTTGAAACAACTAATCATAAGACTGAATCTTCCGGAAGATCCAGTAAAATGTAGGCAAGTCTCAAAATGAATCTGAGGTAAATCAAAGAAAGTCAATTATGACAAATTTAGACTGGAGAGTGACTTAAAGATACTCCCAAAACAAAAAAAACAAAAGTGCCAATGGTTTACGGTTCGAAAAGTGGCCACTAGATCGAGGGTTAGGAGTGAGTATATGCGGAATCTTCTATCCCTGATCACACCAACTTCGACCAACACCTCCAATTGTTGATTCCTTGGTGTGGTTGGTTTCGCCAGATGTGATGTCATGGGATCGAACCACTTGTATCTGGGTCGGATACGCAATTGCGACATATGTGGAAGATGCGCACCATATCAGGTCGTACCGGAGGAACTGGAAAATTGATGCTCAGGAACATTGAATACCATCTGTACTTGTAGTACCAGCTTTTTTTTTTGTGGCAAATTTTCGGCACTTGGCGACAAAAGAAAAGGGCTGGCGAATGTAACAAAAGAAATTTTGGGAATTGTTTTTAAAAATTCGCCATATTTCGAGGAAAAAAGGCTAGAAGTCGCCAGATTTAGAGGGAAAATGTGTTACTATAGGTCGTCAGAACTTCGCAGGATTCCCAAAAAAAATCTACTTGTTCACCAGGACAGTTGCCATTTACTGCTAATTAATGCCGAGGATCCTAACCAGTGCACCTAGTTGAGGAATTTGAAAAAGAAAACCCTGATTTGTACCTTTGGCATGACATCTATAGAACAGCGAGTCTTCCTCCCAAGGCTAAAGCCTCCGGTTGCCTTCCTGCGTTTTCAATTGACTGCGTAGTCGTTCTTGGTTGAATTGGGAGGAGGGGAGGTTATCGTACAGGATCCCGTTTTTTGTAGTGGAGGAAGAGCATTGGTTATTGTGTGCTCGCGTTCGTTTTCTGGCGCTTAGTGTCGAGGGAACTCCCTGCAGCTGGGGCCTGGCCTTTTCTTCGCTTGTTTCAAGTCACGAAAGCACGCGGTTGGTGTGCGAGACGAATGATCAGTAAGCTATTGCGCTGCTTGTGACTAGAGAAGATGATTTGGCGTTGGGGTAAGTCCGGCGTGATCTCGAATGTGGAGTTGGGAATGCTCCTGATCCTCCCATGCGTCGTTCTGGCTAGTTTCCTGTCGACTACTGCGGCTTGGCATCATTCACGTCCTGCGCCGCCTGCGCCGTGGTCAGTTCCATCACCTCCATCCTGGTCGCCGCCTGCGCCGTCGCGAGTTCCATCACCTCCATTCTGTTCGCGATCGGTGGCGACCACTATCGGGAGTGCGCTTCTCGCATTAATCAGCCTGATGAGAGATGCATGGGGTGAGGCTGAGGCTCAGGTAGCGTTTACAAGGCAGAACGATACTCACTTTGGGAACGTCAGGAATCGCTGGTGGAAGGTGCTTTGGACCATTGTGTTAGGACTAAATCCAATAGTTGGCACATTTTATGTTTTTCAAACTATGTTCGTGACCTGCAAATTTCTCCAAATCCTCAGACAGCAAGGCATGGGGGATGGCGTCCATACTTCTGATATAGCGAAAGCCATTGCAGATACCTGGGTTACGGTAGGGGTTGCAGACGCTGACAAAATACCCGATGAGTACAGACTAAACATGGCGGAAGCTAACCCGGACCCCGATCGTGTTTTGAACCTTGCAGGTACAGGTGACGACCCACGACGCAATCGGCAGTGGCCCACAGCGAGCAGTTTTCATTTCTTGCTGTTAAATTACGAGGGAATGCTGGCCTTATTAAGTAGTAGAGTTCTTGCGTATTCTGATTACCAACAATTGCGGTTTTTGGGCCGTAGAACAGGTGTAGAGACCGGCATAATTTTTCTCCAATCAATGAGCTACATCATAGCTGTTGTGTATAGGCGCACACAGCATTTAAATGTGACTCCCATAGAAGGCATAGGTTTCGCCTGTAGCCTGTTGTTCCTTGTCTACGTTCTTGTACAATGTGCTTTTGGAAGTAGAAGTAAGCAAGGTCTTCTAATATACCTAACCCCTGCACAAGAAGATACAATTCAGAAACATTGGAACACAAACCAAGAAACTCCATGGGCTGACGGGACCGACTGTGATCATCGGGCATTGATATTGACGGGTTTGCTGGGTTTGCTGGTTTTGGGAGTGGCAACAGTGCTGGTATACCCAGTGTTCACCACAAAGAATAAGGTGGATATGCTGGGGCACATCATCTTTTTTGGTGACTTTTTCCTCCAGTTCATTCTTTTCATCTTGTACTTTAGGGAGTGTTTCGGAACGGGACTCTATCCCAAGCTATTACTAGCAAGTTTACTGATTCCTGCGATTATTGCTTCAATTGGCGTGGCCTTGGCCATTTATGCTACAATACGGCATTGGCATGATGAACAGTTTGACAAACCCACCCCTTTACTTGGTCGCTATTTCCCTTTCATACGTTAAATTATTAGTTTGTTCATTCCTCCGTCACAAAGTATATTGAATGTACATAGGTGTGATGAATCTTGGGGATCAATATCTGAAGGCAAATGTTATAAGGGCAGAAATAATTGTAGTCCTTACAGCCATTCATTTTCTATGCAAAATAAATATGCTACTAAACTTGTCAATTGATTTAATAAACGATTGAAACCATACCTCAGCATAAAATAATCGTCAGGTTTTGATGGCAGGCGCTTACATTAGTGCCTTTTTGAAGTCAGTGAGAATGTGTGCATCTGAGTGAGAACGGGGTAATTGTTAGTAAAATCATATTTTATGTAGCAATAAATATTTCAGGGAGTCCTGATAAATTTCTTTTATTTTGTTGTGTATCGAAATGACAATGTATCAATGCATCATATTCCATCGTGCATTATGTCATCATGTTATATGATCAACATAAAGCCTAAAGCACATATGTATTGTGTAAAGAAAAGTGAGGAAAATTTCAAAATGATTACATGCAAAAAGCTTTATAAATAAACATCTAAATGTTTGTAAATATTACATCATAATTATCAATGTATCAAAAAATAGAAGTAGATTAAAATTTGAAAATACATGAATAAGATATTATTATATTTTCAAGTTTATGGGTAAGGTAAATACCCGTGACAAAGGAAAAAAAATTAAACATCATAACCCCTTTTCTCTCCCTAAATTTTCACCTATAACCTCACTGTACCCCCACTCAACTTTTTAAGAAAATTTACACACAAACCTATAACCTTTTCCATTCAGCCAACTTTTGATTCTCCAACCTCTATACCCACTCAGAAGACGTTCCCATAATCCCTCTGAAGGACAGAGCTAATAAAATTTCCTTACTTTGCAGATACCAGTAAAAGAGAAGGTTAGGAGGTGAAAGATGGCCCAAATGCAGGGTGAAGACAGGGTGACTTTAGGGCTATGTCTATTGTCTTGAGAAGTTGAGAAGGGGGCTGGCCTTCCATAGTATAGAAATTACTATTGATAATTTAGGAAAATTTAGGTAGATAATTGTCCCCAAAAATGCACTAGGAAAAAAAAAAAAAAAACAACAGCACTTTTTAAGGGTGGTTATTCGCCCTCCAGGTTACATTGATTGGTTCATTTGTAGTATATATATTATAAGAATTACTACTTTCGAAAAATTTATTTTGTTCATTTGTTTGCCTCCATTTACACAGATTGTCCAGTTCTCATTTTTCTGCCTTTGGAGCATGAACACCTTTGGACCTGAAGTGACCTCTAATGACCTTGCCTTTCCATGTCTTGAAGTTGGGCAAATTTTCAACCTCAGAAATGAAAAAAAGGAATATTATGTTGAAAATTCCCAATTTCAAAGAAAAAATACATTTGCTTTGGTAGTTGTTCCATTGTATAAAAATAATACTACAAATTACAATTGTAAGCTTCACCTTCACAAAGAGATACAACACAAACATTCAATTTGATAACTTCTTGAGCTAAAATAATTCTATTAGTTTCCTTCAAAGTATCAAAAGTTGTAACACAAAGGTTGAGTGTTGGCTGCTTGAGAAAAATCATAACCCTATGTAGAAGACACCATTAGGAATATGCACTAGGTTTTGCCCAACATCCTAAATTGATATTAGGCATGGTTTTGTAAGAATGTGGGTGCATAGGTGGAGGGTATATCTAGGTATGAAGGGGGACATGCTTTTGAAATCTTTGCATTTGATTATTACCCATATACCCAGGTCAATACCCACTCAACATTGGTTTGCACTCCTAGATTATTTTCTTGGTATTTCAAAGCACCTGGTTGCATAGAAAATGCCTTTGTCAATTAAAGGACCTTCCACCATTCAAGTAAAAAACCTTTCATACTACATTGGGGAAGGTATCCTATGGCCTCCCCTTAATTTTGGGCCTAACACCCTCAAGCTACTATCTCATATTATGGGAGGGCATGAGGAGGCGCATGCCTTCCTCTATACATAGTCCACATCATGTATGGCTCCAATGCTCCATATGATGTTTCTTTAATGTATTATGGAATGGTCAAGCCCTTGCCCATCATGGGTAAGACTCTGATGAGCCCACTAATGCGAGAGCAATTATCGATGCACCCAACATAATAGAATCACTATCCTCAAAGCCCTTCACATGACACTACACGGTACCATTTTGGCACTGGCAGCGGTTTTTTTAAATGGAAAGAAAACATTGATTTTCAAATTTTCCATTAGCTATTTTTTGGGGAATTCAAAAAAATTCCTGAATTTTTTTATAAATAAAGTTCCAAGCAGGTAGCAAAAAATATAGAAAAATGCATAATTTTTTAACTTTTTTTGTGGGTGGGTTATAGCCCAAATTTGGCTACATAGGGCTAGATGAATGCCATGACTTCAGCTACTACAACACAAATTTATTAGAGAAAAAAGCACTGGGCACTGCCTCAAGAAGCCTCTCATGACACACTAGAATGAACTTTTCTGGCAAGTTGGATGATGCTTCAGAAAGGGCAATTGTCAGCCCTGCACCCAAGTCTGTTGAAGGATTTGTTTTGGGATTTGGGGGTGTTTCCTCTGTACATGAACACAACAGCTTTTTGTTAAAAAGGCCATTACTTCCATTCAGTTAACTTGTT
>Ga0116228_10005894_pt1 | contig 10948 bp, 9 predicted proteins | sample S1TSphfallax_2_FD_89694 | JGI IMG/M metagenome (GOLD analysis project Ga0116228, IMG submission 89694) | Host-associated microbial communities from peat moss isolated from Minnesota, USA - S1T2_Fc - Sphagnum fallax MG | ecosystem: Host-associated > Plants > Peat moss > Unclassified | place: USA... | reverse complement strand
GGATCTTGTACAACGCCGAATTCAGGGCCTCGATGTCTTCGCGGTCGAGCGCCGTGACGAAGGTGTTGACCAGTTCCTCGCCGATCTGCCCGTGCAGGGCCTTCTCGCGGGCCCGGGCCGTGCTGAAGGCGGCCATCACGGGCGTACGGTCGGTCTGGGTCACCAGTTCGCGCATGGCCTTGGCGCTCTCGCGGGCGGCTTCGGCACTGGCCTCGAGCAGGCCATAGAACTTGTCGCCCTTACCGAAGATCGTCTGGAGTGAAAACATGGGGTTGCCTGAAGGGACATGGGAAAATATGACGACTATGTTACCGGACACCTTCGTGCGACCGCAGCATCCCGCCCACACCCCGGGTCTGGTATAAGGCCCGCGCATGCTCACCGAACTCCTGCTGGTATTGCTCCTGTCCCTCGGCAACGGGTTCTTCGCCCTGTCCGAGATGTCCGTGGTCGCCTCGCGCAAGAGCCGCCTGAAGCAGCTGGCCCGCGACAGCCGGCGCGCCCGGGTGGCCCTGCAACTTGCCGAATCGCCCGAACGGTTCCTCTCGACCGTGCAGATCGGCATGACCCTGATCATCCTGGTCACCGGCGCCCTGGCGGGCGACCAGCTGGCCGAGCACTTCGCCGAGCTGATCCACGGCGACGGCCCCGCTTGGCTGGAGCCCTATATGCGGGTGCTGGGCTGGCTGGCCGGTTTCCTGCTGATGTCGCTGGTGCAGATCGTCGTCGGCGAGCTGGTGCCCAAGCGGGCGGCCCTGACCGCGCCGGAGCGCATCGCCTGCCAGATCGCCGTGCCCATGCTGGTGATCTCGCGGATCGTGCTGCCCATGGTGTGGCTGCTGAACCACCTGTCCACCGCCATCCTGCGTGTCATGCGCCTGCACCGGCACAGCTCGTCGGCAGCCACGGAAGAGGAAATCCGCCTGCTGGTGGCCGAGAGCGCCGAGCAGGGCATCCTCGACAGCGACGAGCGCAACATGGTCAATCGCGTGCTGCGCCTGGGCGACCGCACCGTGGGCTCGGTCATGACCCCACGCAAGAAGATCGCCTGGCTGGATATCGGCCTGTCCCGCGAGGACAATCTGGAAATCCTGCGCGCCACGCCGTATTCGCGCTACCCCGTGTATCGCAACGATGAAAGCGAGGTGGTGGGCACGGTCGAGGTCAAATCACTGATCCGCTCGCTGGAACGCGGCGAGGTAGACCTGTTCGCCCATATCGCCCGCCCCCTGTTCGTCCCGGCCACGGCGCGTGCGCTCGACCTGCTGGAATCCTTCCGTGACGCCGACACCCAGCTGGCGCTGGCCGTGGACGAGTACGGCGACATCGAGGGGCTGGTCACCCTCAACGACCTGCTCTCGGCCGTGGTGGGCGCCACCGCGCCGGGAGCGGACGACACCGACCAGGACGGCCCGATCATCCGCCGCGACGACGGCAGCTGGCTCATCGACGGCGTCCTGCCCGCCGACGACCTGCGCGAACTGCTTCAGCTGGATCGCCTGCCGAACGAGGACGAGCACGACTTCCGCACGGTGGCCGGCATGATGACCACGCAATTCGGTCATATCCCCCGGGCGGGCGAAGCCTTCGACTGGCAGGGGCATCGCTTCGAGGTGATGGACATGGATGGCGCGCGCATCGACAAGCTGCTGGTCAGCCCGGCCGCCCCCACCCCGGACCCGGACGCCCTGTAGGAGCGCGCCTGCGCGCGACCGGGTGGAACGAAAAACCTGATATTTCCCGCACACTCGGTCGCGCGCGAGGCGCGCTCCTACAGGGGCGTCCTCGCCCGGAGCCGTCATTCCAGCGAAAGCTGGAACCCAGCGCGGCGCAATAGGTTGTCGCCATAGGGCTACCTACGCAAAAAGCCGATGCAGCGCGCCCGCACTACTGCCAAACCGGGGCGCTGGGTTCCTGTTTTCACAGGAACGACGAATAGGCAGGTGACGTCACCATGGATGTCTCAGTCGCCCTTTTCCGCCATGTAGGTGGGTGGCCTCACCATGGATATCTCAGTCGCCCTTTTCCGCCATGTAGGTAGGTGGCCTCACCGTGGATATCTCAGTCGCCCTTCTTCGCCATGTCGGCCATGCGCTGCGCGTCGGCCAGAATGCCGTGCAGGATGCGCAGTTCGCGCAGTTCGGGGCGTGCGCGCAGGAACAGCTTGCGCAGCTTCAGCATGATGGTGGTGGGCGAGCGACCCTTGTGGAACTCGATGTCGTCGAGCGTCTCGGCCAGGTGGGTGAAGAAGCGCTCCACCTGCTCCGCGTCGGCCGGTACCTCGTCGGGGTCGAGGGCGACCTCCGGGGCCTTGGCTTCCTCGGCCACCAGGGCCATGCGGATCTCATAGGCCACCACCTGCACGGCCTGCGACAGGTTCAGCGAGCTGAAGTCGTCCACGCTGGGAATGCGCACCATGGCATGGCAGCGCGACAGCTCGTCGTTCTCCAGACCGGTGCGCTCGTTGCCGAAGACCAGGGCCACCTGTTCGCCACGGCGGGCGGCGGCAATGGCCTGGGCAGCGCCCTCGCGCGGGTCCAGCTCGGGCAGGTTCACCCCACGGCGGCGGGCGGAGAGACCCAGGGCGAAGGTGGTGCCGGCCAGGCCGGAGACCAGGTCCTCGTGGATGGCAGCGTTCGCCAGCACGTCGTCGGCACCGGCCGCCAGGGCCGTGGCTTCCGGGTCGGGGAAGCGGTGCGGAGCAACCAGGGTCATCCGGTCGAAGCCCATGGTGCGGATGGCGCGGGCCGCCGAGCCGATGTTGCCCGAATGGGAGGTCCGGACAAGGACGAAGCGAAGACGGTCGTGCAATTCGGACAGGGCCATGCGGACAAAGGGCTGCTAAGGACGGGTCGGAAAGTCTACACCGCCCCTCGGCTTGGGCCTCACGGCTGCCGGTGGTAAACTTCCCGGTCGTTGCGGCTTAAGACCGCATCCCTGTTCTTTTGCCAAGCCGATCCCCATGCCAAGACCCGCCGTCAACGTCGCGGCGCGCGCCGCGCGCTCCGCAGGAAACATCATCCTGCGCTACATGAACCGCATCGAGGGCCTTTCGGTCGTCGAAAAGCAGCGGATGGACTTCGCGTCCGAGGTCGATCGCCTCGCCGAAGCCGAGATCGTCAAGGAACTCCGCCGCGCCTACCCCACCCACGCCATCCTGGGCGAGGAGTCGGGCCAGATCGGCAAGGGACCGCTCACCTGGGTCATCGACCCGCTGGACGGCACGCACAATTACCTGCGCGGCATCCCCCACTTCTGCGTCTCCATCGCGCTGCTCGACAAGGGCGAGCCGGTGTATGGCGTGGTCTTCGATCCGCTGCGCGACGAGCTGTTCACCGCCAGCAAGGGCGACGGCGCCTACCTCAACGATCGCCGCATCCGCGTCGGCCGTCGCGACGGCATCGCCGGTGCCTTGCTCGCCACGGGCTATCCCTACCGCGTGCGCAACCACATCGAGTCGCAGCTGGCCATGACCAGCGCCCTGCTCCGTGAGGCCGAGGACATCCGCCGCATGGGTTCGGCCGCGCTGGATCTCGCCTACGTGGCCGCCGGCCGTATGGACGGCTTCTTCGAGCCGGGCCTCAACGTGTGGGACATCGCCGCGGGTGCGTTGCTGGTAGCCGAGGCGGGTGGTGTCTACAACGACTTCGCCGGTCGCAAGGGCCTGCCGGAAAGCGGCAACATCATTGCCGCGAACCACAAGGTAGCGCTTGCGATGACGGAAGTGGTGGGTGCCAATGCCACGCCGCGCCTGCTGGGTGTGTCGGACTGATTCGCGATACCGGTCGCGCGCGAGGCGCGCTCCTACAAGAGCACGGTGCCTTGCGCGCGCACGATACCCCTGTAGGAGCGCGCCTCGCGCGCGACAAGCCAACGAAGCCCTGACGCCGCAAGGCTCATCGCTCACGCTGGCGTATCGTGCGTGGGGCGTATTTTCTGGGGTTTACCGTGTCACCCGGTCGCGCGCAGGCGCGCTCCTACATGGCCTTGAGCAGGTTGCGCAGGAAGGGCACGGTGACGCGGCGCTGTGCCGCCAGGGTGGCGCGGTCGAGCGTGTCGAGAAGATCCAGCAGGGCGCCAAGATCACGCGCGTGATGCGAGAACAGCCAGTCGAGCACGGTGTCGTCCAGCTCGATGCCACGGCCCCGCGCATGCTCGCGCAGCACGTGGCGACGTTCGGCATCGTCCAGCGGCTTCAGCGTGAGCTGGGTGAGCGAACCCAGGCGCGAACGCAGGTCGGGCAAGGCAATGCCCAGCGACACCGGCGGACCACTCGCTGCGAACAGCAGTGTGCAGCCTTCCGCGCGATAACTATTGAAGGTGTCGAACAGCGCGTGTTCGGCATCGGCATCGCCTGCCACGGCTTCCAGATCGTCGATCGCCAGCACGTCGCTGCCCGCCAGCCCACGGATGGCTTCCGCGCGCGAACCGCGAAGGGCCGACAACGGCAGGTATTGCACGGTACGGCCCGCATCGATCGCCGCCTGGCAGGTGGCGATGAGCAGATGGGTGCGACCGCTCCCCAGCGAACCACTCAGGAAGACCCACGGCGCATCGGCAGACACCGAGGCTGCGCGCAGGGCTTCGACCGCGGCGGCATTGCCCACGGGATGGAAATGCTCGAAGCGCTGGCGGCCTGGCCAGCGCAAGGCGAGCGGGAGTTGCTGACTCGTCATGAATTTCCGTCGTCGGGAAGCATCGGACGAGGACGCCGGGCATTGACCGTGACGTCCACATCCACATCGACATCCACCTTCGCCGGCTCGGGATCGGGCTGGGCAGCCGGCTCCGTGTAGAGATCGCTCTCACGGTAACGGGCGAAGACGTAGCGCAACAATACCACTACCACCGACGCGGCCGGCAGGGCCAACAGCACGCCGAGGAAGCCGAACAGGTGACCGCCTGCCAGCACGGCGAAGATCACGGCCACCGGATGCAGGCCGATCTTGCCGCCGACCAGTCGCGGCACCAGCACGTAGCCTTCCAGCAGCTGGCCCACGGTGAATACCACCGCCACCAGGATCACGTGCAGCCAGTCACCGTACTGCACGAGGCCGGCGATCATCGCGGCCACGAAGCCGATCATGAAACCGAGGTAAGGCACGAAGCTGAGCAGGCCCGCGATCATGCCGATCAGGGGGCCGATGGAAATGCCTACAGCGGTGAGCGCGATGCCATAGAACACACCCAGCGCCAGCATCACCAGCAACTGGCCGCGGACGAAGGCGCCAAGCACCTGGTCCGATTCGCGCGACAGGCGAACCACGGTGGGTTCGATCGAACGCGGCAGCAGGCGCTGGATGTGCGCGATCATCGTGTCCCAGTCACGCAGCAGGTAGAACGCCACGACCGGGATCAGCACGAGATTGGCCATCCAGGTGATGATGCCCATGCCCGACTGCGTGACCTTGGCCACCGTGCGGGCGGCAATGCTGCCGATGGAGCCCATATGCTCGCGAATGGCCGCCAGCACCTTGTCGGCATTGAACGTATCCGGCTCCAGGTGCAGGCGCTGCTGGATCCACGGCAAGGCCGTGCCACGCACCCATTCGATGTAATGCGGCAGGTTTTCCGAGAGGTTTTCCACCTGGTGCGAAATCAGCGGCACCAGCAGGATCAGCACGCCGATGAAGATCACGATGATCACGGTGAACACGATGCTCACCGCCCAGGCGCGGCCCATGCCCAGGCGTTGCAGGCGATCGGCCAGCGGGTCGCCCAGGTAGGCGAGCATGCCCGCGATGGCGAAGGGCATCAGCACCGGTGCCAGCAGCCAGATCACGAAAACGATGACGGCGGTGAGGCCCAGCATCTGCCAGCGGCGCGAGTTGTCGTGAGTCATGCGTGTCCTGGATGGGCATGGGAGCAAACCGCCATGGTCCGGTGACGGAAGTGACGGCATTGTCGCGGATCGTGCCCCCTTCGGGCGAATCCTGCCGTGTCAGGGAACCCAGCGCACGGCGAGGTCGGCACCATCGTGGGCGGCGGCCTGGAGCACATGTCCACCCGAGGCGTAGCCGGCCACGAGACGGGCCAGCGGCGCGCCCGCGCTCACGTTGAGCATCACGCCATCGGCCGTGGCGCCGACCGGCACCACCGACTTCACGGCCGGGTCGTTCTGGAAGGTGGAGAGCAGGCCGGCGTAATCGTTGGCCGAATGCAGGCCGGTGACCCAGACCTTGCCACTGGTGCTGCCGCCCTGGGCGGCCGCGAACTGGCGGTCGAGCTTGTCGGCCACGGCATTGGCGCCGTTGGTGAGCAGGGCCGGACGGGCTTCGCCGCTGTCCTTCCAGTCGCTGGAGCGGCCGCCGGCCAGCAGAGTCCAGTCGACGGTCTGGTCGGCATTCAGCCGACCGATCAGGACGGTGCCCGTGTTGTACTGGCGCGTCACGGTGGCCATGGCCGCCGTATCGCCCTTGGCCAACGCATCGGCATCCACCGGTGCGTCGGCGCGCGGGGTCACCACCTGGTAGCCACGGGTGTCGGCCATCTGGGCCAGCGGGGTCACGTCCTGGGCACCCAGCGGCTTGCCCGCGGCATCGTGGATCACCACCAGCAGGGGCGGCTTGGGCGCTGCCACGGCCGCATCGCCTACGGCGAGCACACGGCGGATGGCACCCGGGTCGAACACGATCTCGAGACTGAGCGGCGCGCCGTTGGCCCCGCCCGTGCGGGAGTACTGATATTGCTGGACCAGGCCACCGGGCGATTTCATGGCCTCGGCATAGCCCGGCTTGTTGCGCGGATCGGCGCCATTGGTGGCCCGTGCCAGCACCTGGGTAAGACCGTTGGAGAAGGCCTGGTCGCGCACCGCCGCGCTGGTGTCGGCCACGGGCACAGTCACCGTATACAGCGGGGTCTGGGCCATCGCGCCGCCCGCGAACAGGGTCAGGGCGAACAGCAGGAAGGCAAGGAGGCGGACTGGGCGCATGGTCTTGGCGTCGCTCTGTGAAGGCGGGAAGTCTGCCCAAAGCGTGTCATGGCGTCCATCCAGGGGGCGTGAGAACCCCGGACGCCAGTCAGCTTGCTGCTATCATGCACGGTTTCCCATACGTGCCGGAACCGTCCATGTCCTCCGATCAGGGCTCCCTCACCTACCGCGACGCGGGTGTCGATATCGATGCGGGCAATGCGCTCGTCGAGCGTATCAAGCCGATGGTCAAGCGCACCTTCCGTCCCGAAGTGATGGGCGGGCTGGGCGGCTTCGGCGGCCTGTTCGACCTTTCCGGCCGCTACAAGGAGCCCGTGCTGGTCTCGGGCACCGACGGCGTGGGCACCAAGCTCAAGCTGGCCCACCAGCTCGACCGCCACGACACCATCGGCATCGACCTGGTTGGCATGTGCGTCAACGATGTCCTGGTTCAGGGCGCCGAGCCGCTGTTCTTCCTCGACTACTTCGCCACCGGCAAGCTGCACGTGGATACCGCGGCGGCCGTGGTCTCGGGCATCGCCCGCGGCTGCGAACTGGCCGGCTGTGCCCTCATCGGCGGTGAAACGGCCGAGATGCCGGACATGTACCCGCCGGGCGAGTACGACCTCGCCGGTTTCACCGTCGGTGCGGTGGAGAAGTCGGCCATGAACGACGGTTCGAAGATCGTCGCCGGCGACGTCATCCTCGGCATCGATTCGTCCGGTCCGCATTCCAACGGCTACTCGCTGGTGCGTCGCATCCTCGAGCGCGCCGGTTCGCCGCTCGACACCGACGTGGGCGGCGTGAAGCTGGTGGACGCCCTGATGGCGCCCACCACCATCTACGTGAAGCCCATCCTCGACCTGCTGTCGAAGGTGGACATCCACGGCATGGCCCACATCACCGGTGGCGGCCTCAAGGAAAACATCATCCGCGTGGTGCCGGACGGCCTGGGCCTGTCCATCGATGCATCCTCGTGGGAGCTGCCGCCGGTGTTCCAGTGGCTGCAGCGCGAGGGCAATGTCGCCCGCGAAGAAATGTGGCGCACGTTCAACTGCGGCATCGGCTTCACGGTGCTGATCTCGGCCGGACAGGTCGAGGCCACGCAGGCCGTGCTGAATGGTCATGGCCTCGCCTCGCGTGTGATCGGCAAGGTCGTCGCCGCTTCCGGCGACGAGCGCGTCCACATCGCCTGAGCCCGTCCGTGGATCGTCCCCTGCGCGTCGCCGCGCTCGCCTCCGGGCGCGGCAGCAACCTCGCCGCCCTGATCGCAGCGCGGCTACCCGTGGAGTTCGTGCTGGTCGGCAGTGACAAGGCCAGGGCCGGTGCGCTGGCCGTGGCCGCCGAGGCAGGCATCCCCACGATGCACCTGAGCCCGCGCGACTTCCCCGATCGCGTAGCGTTCGACCGTGCGCTTTTCGGCAAGGTGGCCGAAGCGAAGCCCGATTTGCTCGTGCTGGCCGGCTACATGCGCATCATCGACGGCAGCGTGGTAGCCGGCTGGGAAGGCCGGGCCATCAACATCCATCCGTCGCTGCTGCCGAAGTACCGGGGCCTGCATACGCATCGGCAGTGCCTTGAAGCCGGCGATGCCGAGCATGGCGCCAGCGTGCATTTCGTCACCGCCGAGCTGGATGGCGGCCCGGTGATCGCGCAGGCGCGCATTCCGGTGCTTGCCGGGGATACCGAGGAATCACTGGCCGAACGCCTGCTGGCCGAAGAACACCGGCTGCTGCCGGCGGTGGTGTCGGCAATGGCCGCAGGACGCCTGTCCTGGTCGAACGGCCCGATGTTCGACGGCCACCCCCTGAAAGCCCCCCTATCCCTGTAGGAGCGCGCCTCGCGCGCGACCGGCCAGATCCGTGAATCCCAAAAACTCCGCTCCCCCTGTAGGAGCGCGCCTCGCGCGCGACCGGCCAGATCCGTGAATCCCAAAAACTCCGCTCCCCCTGTAGGAGCGCGCCTCGCGCGCGACCGATCAAGGCCGTGAACCCGGTTTTCTCGCGACAACCGGTCACGCGCGAGGCGCGCTCCTACACGAGCAGGCGGTGTTGAGGGAAACCGTCGGGTTGTCGACCGGCGTTCAGTCAGGGCCGTTATATTGAGCCCATGAAGACGCCCAACCTCCTCCGCGCCGGCCTCGCGCTGGCTCTCGCCCTGCCTGCCGCCGCGTTCGCCGCGGACGTGCCGCAGTCCTTCACCGCCACCTATCACGTGCTCCAGGGCGGCAGCCCGCTCGGCGATGCCACCGTGACCCTGAAGCCGGCCGCCAACGGCCAGTTCGAGTACACCAACAAGACCCAGGGCACCTCCGGCCTTGCCGCCGCACTGGGCGCCAGCACGTCGGAGACCTCGGTGTTCACCTGGTCGGGCAAGGTGCCGCAGGCGGTGTCGTATCGCTATGAACTGGCCTCCGCGCTGAAGCCCAAGAGCCGCTCTCTGACCATCGAAGGCGGCAACGTGCAGGTGCAGGACAACAAGAAGTCGTACAGCTACCCGGCCCAGCCCGGCATGGTCGAGCGCAACACCCTGCCGCTCGCGCTCGGGGTCGCCCTGCGTGGCGGGGCCAAGGAAGCCAGCTTCCCGGTGGCGGTAAAGCAGCGGGTGGAACAGCAGGCGTTCAAGGTCTCCGGCAACGAAAAGGTGACGGTGCCCGCGGGTTCGTTCGATGCCGTGGTGGTGTCGCGCAGTGACGGCGAAGGCGGTTTCAGCGCGTGGTACGCGCCGACCAAGTATCCGGTGCCGGTGAAACTGGCACAGAGCGACGGCGGTGACCTGACGCTGGAACTGGTGAAGTTCGAAGGCAAATAAAAAAAGAACCCGCCGAATGGCGGGTTCTTTTTTTTCCGGTGCCCTGTGGCCTCTTGTAGGAGCGCGCCTTGCGCGCGACCGGTTTTCGCGACCACAAATCCGGGTTTTTCGCGAGAACCGGTCGCGCGCAAGGCGCGCTCCTACAGGGGCATCGCATGCGGCGGGGCGGACAGTGTCCGCTGCGGGGAATGCAATCAGCCCGGCAGGCGGCGGATGCGGGCGCCGAGGACGCCGAGCTTTTCCTCGATGTTCTCGTAGCCGCGATCGATGTGGTACACGCGATCCACCGTGGTGTCGCCTTCGGCCACGAGGCCGGCGAGCACGAGGCAGGCCGACGCACGCAGGTCGGTGGCCATGATCGGGGCGCCGCTCATCTTGGGCACGCCCGTGATGATGGCGGTGTTGCCTTCAAGGCGGATATCCGCACCCAGGCGCTGAAGCTCAAGCGCATGCATGAAGCGGTTTTCGAACACCGTTTCCGTGATGACGCCGGTGCCCTCGGCCACGCAGTTGAGCGCGGTGAACTGTGCCTGCATGTCGGTGGGGAACGCCGGGTACGGCGCGGTGATGATGTTCACCGCCTTCGGACGGCGACCCTGCATGTCGAGCTCGATCCAGTCCTTGCCCGTGCTGATGTGCGCACCGGCTTCTTCCAGCTTCTGCAGCACGGAATCCAGCGTGTCGGCACGCGCGCCACGGGCGCGGACCTTGCCGCCGGTCATCGCGGCGCCAACGAGGAAGGTGCCGGTTTCGATGCGGTCGGGCAGCACTTCGTAGTGCGCGCCGTGCAGGCGTTCCACGCCTTCGATCACCAGCGTGGAGGTGCCCACGCCGTCGATCTTCGCGCCCATCGCGATGAGGCAATGCGCCAGGTCGACGACCTCGGGCTCCTGCGCCGCGTTTTCGATGATGGTGGTGCCCTGGGCCAGCGTGGCGGCCATCAGGATGTTCTCGGTGCCGGTGACCGTGACCATGTCCATGACGATGCGGGCGCCCTTCAGGCGGCCGGCCTTCGCCTTGATGTAGCCGTTCTCGACCGTGACCTCGGCGCCGAGCGCCTGCAGGCCGCGGATGTGCTGGTCGACCGGACGCGAGCCGATGGCGCAACCACCGGGCAGCGAAACCTCGGCCTTGCCGTAGCGGGCCACCAGCGGACCGAGCACGAGAATGGACGCGCGCATGGTGCGCACCAGCTCGTACGGGGCGATGCAGGAGTTCTCGGGGCGC
>Ga0116228_10005891_pt1 | contig 10952 bp, 8 predicted proteins | sample S1TSphfallax_2_FD_89694 | JGI IMG/M metagenome (GOLD analysis project Ga0116228, IMG submission 89694) | Host-associated microbial communities from peat moss isolated from Minnesota, USA - S1T2_Fc - Sphagnum fallax MG | ecosystem: Host-associated > Plants > Peat moss > Unclassified | place: USA... | reverse complement strand
TCAAAATTAACGATGATGCAAATGATGATGTAGGCGATTATCTTAGTGCAAACGACGATGCAAACGACAAGCGATGGTGGTGTCCATGATAAAACTTCCACACATTCAATAGTTTCTTGTTGAATGTTTCTTAGTTTCATAAAGACCTCATTGTCATTTTTCACGATTCAAAAGTATTCATGAAAAACTTGTTCCAATTCTTCAAACATGCAACTTGGATGATTTTGAACAAATTTTTCACCTCATTTGAAGATATATATTTGAAAGTGAAACCAAATAGGTTGATGATGTCAACTTTCACAATTTCACCATTAGTTTTGATAGCCTTCTTGAAGATTCTAATGTGAACATTAGGATTAGTGTCTTTCATATAAATTGGGTATTGTAACTTTTTGTAAGGCAACTTGTTCATTTACTTTGGTATAGATTGTGCAACAATCGGTAGATACCATGGTGGCATAAACATGTGTGGATTAAACATTAGCCATCCAAATGATTCAATAGGTGGATTAAATGATGTTCCTATAGGTGGATCTCCTTTGGGTGAACCTATTTTAGGGACCAAGTGAATTTCCAAATGGTCTTCCATTTAATGGATGACAAGAAGTTTTTTTTAAAAAAAAATGTGTTGGCAAACCATCACTAGTTCAGTGCATCTTGGTAACAACTAGCGGGTGGTTGCACACTAAGGTGGATTAAAAATGGAAGATTTTGGAGCTCATAGTTTTCCTTTTTCATAATTTTTAATGCAAATATTTGATGTTTTAGGAATGTAAAGTAATCCATTTGAAAGTAGGAGGCAAGAAGAATATCTAAACCCTAAACTTACAAGTTTTTAAATTATGATATCACGTGCTCTAATATGATTAGCTAAGGGAAAAGTTAGAAGCAAAAACATGGGTTTTTTGACATTTTATAATTGACAAATGTTATGTTGGTTAATAATTTCATTTTTACAAAACAACATTGATCAAATTTTCCATTTCAATAAATTATGAACTTTCTAAACTATTGGTAATCTTGTAGAATCCTAATAAATTAAAATATTAAATTTGATTGGAAACCTTTACTTTAATATTACAATAGGTTCATAATCATATTTATTAGAAAAATCAACAATTAAAATGTTTACTATGTAATAAAAATCCATAACATTTTTTGTGGACTATGATCATCACATCTTATATCATTTGAAAAGTCCACCTTGTAATGAAATGAAAACATTTTATCTTCAATTTTAAAATTTTGATTCTTCAAATGTTATATTTTAATTAAATGAAACCCTTTAAAAAATTTCAATCAAACCTCAACACATATTACACTAAACTTAAAAGCACCCCCATAAAAATTGCCCTTGCGAGACCAAAAAATGGTTTGTCTACTTTGCAATTGCCCTACTACATTGGTTGTTATTAAAATTATCACTTGTTGTGGAATAGGTTTAATGTCCTTGTTGATGATTATTTTAACCACTTTAGCAATTTGGATACCAACAATATGTGGGGATTATATTGGTTGTACGATAGGTCATTTTGGTACTGAATGAACATATTTAGGTACATAAGCTATGATACTCCTAAAAATCAAGAGGTCAAATAATTTGGTTCTAATATTATATGTTGTATACATTCTAAGATCTAAAAGAATGTAAGGTGTAATGACATTTTACCACATTGGGTATGTAGATGTAGGAAAAACATTAGTCTAATTTGGTACAAAGAATGTATTAGGTGGTTGTTAAATTGGTTGATATTAATTGGTATTATTTTGTTACCAAGGCCTAAATACATGATTGTTTGAATTCCTTGCACAAGTATATTTGGTTGTGGTGTTTTGGCCAATAGATTGATGAACATTGATCACCTCATCTTTCAAAAGTTGTTTTAATCTATCATCAATAAGGGGCAATGTTTGAATTCATATCCCAAATGTTGATAATATGCACATGTTACATTTTCAACACTAGGATTCTTTCTTGGAATTGGTTGTGCTCCGATGAACATGTAAATTTTCATTATCACAAAGACAAAAACAACCAAGACTATAAGATTTTCTAACCAAAACAAAGATAAGGGCAAGCTTGGTTCCAAATCCAAATGATGAAATGAAAAAATCAAGAATAAGAACAAAACAAATGTAAACAAAAATTTAATAAGATTTTATTGCAAAGAAGAAATAGAACAAGGTTATGACAAGAAAACGTACCCAAAACTATTGTTGAACAAACTAAAGGTAATGGGGAAATTTACCTCTATTTATACCCCTTGAGCACCTATGACGCACCCCCAAGTTCCTTGATGGCTCAACTATGAGTTTAAAGGTGAAGATAACGGAAGAAGGAATTGGGGCGCGCTTTCTGGTTTGCAACATTTTGGGGGTAGAAGGGCGTGCTAGAGCTTTACGATCGGGCCTAGGAAGATTGATAAGCAAATCAATTACTCACACAGACCTGCACAAACCAAACAATAAGTTGGTTAGTGTGTAGCTAGAGCACTCTTAATGCAGGAACAAACCACAGGCAAACATGGACTCACAAGACTCACCATAACCTAGATTTGGGGGAAGCCACCACCTTCCCCTTTTTAGTATTCTTTGTGCCTAGACATGGGGCTCACACCCAAATGTCATTTTGTCTCGGGACTCCCAAGAGAAAGTCCCAAAATTCCCAAAATTGGGACTCCCTCGACTACGGACTCCCATAATATTGTGTGCATAAGTCCGATTGAAGTAAAATCTAAAGTAAAGTTGTAGCATTCGTCAAAATATTTCCAACGGTATTTAGCACGCCACCTACACGTAAGGAAATCGGGGCGATTCTTAACTTTTAGTGGTTGGGAATCAAATTGACAATTTGATTTTCGGCCCTTCGTTTGGCCATAACTTGTGTTTTAAGTACCCAAATGGGTCATGCAAGCCCATTTTAGACATGTAAGTTCCAAAAGCTTTCCAATGATAGAAAGAATTCTTCAATCTAATGGTTTGTGACCCTTGCAATCATTTTCTGAACATTTGGGAGGCCATCAAGATTCCAACTCCCAAAGTGGGAGCTCACTTGGGAGTGTGGAAGTTGATTCCCTCACACTCTCCCATAAACCTAGGAGCATGAAATGTGATTCCCGGGCTTCACTCTTGGCCCGCACCTTCACAAGCCCCTGCTTTGTTCGTGAACCTAAGGCTAGGGTCACGACAACCTAACTTAAGGAAGTTAACTTCCAATCTACATGTAGCCCAGGTTTAAGAGTCAATTGGAAGTGAACTATGAACCAAGTGAAAGTGAATTAAAATTTAACTGGAAGCTAATTAAGAATGAACTGAAACTAAACTAAAAATTCAATACAAGTTTATTACAAATCATGGATGAACATTCAAATGAATGAACCCCACGACATTGGCATCCATGACATTCACCTTGACCAAAAACTGGTCTAGTTGGTTAGGTAGTGTTTTGATGTATTGGCCTATGTTGAATAATGATTGGTACTGTTCAAGCCTTTATTAGTTCCAAATGTAATATTGAAATTGATTGGTTAGATGGCTTTCAATTCATCTGATGAATTTACTCCAGTTGGCTTATAAGTTGGGTGGATTCTATTTTTAAATCTTTTGCCATTTAAAAATACATTGGGATCTTGTTTAATATCTTGTAACTTAACATAGATTGTAGTTTCTGTTGGTGCACCAATTTTGGGTATGAAATAATTAAGGGTTGTAGATTGCCATTATTGTTGTGCTAAAATGGTTTCATTAATATTTTAATAGTTTTGTTAACATCGCCACCATTGTGAATACTCATTCCACATTGTTGGGATGACATTTGTGGAATCAAATGGTTAATAATCGAAGGTGTAGTTGGTTCCTTCTATACACATTTTTCTAAAATTTGTTGTTTAACATTAGTTTTACCCACTATGTTGTCTCCATGTTTGGTGCATTCATAGGTTCATTTCTTGTAGATTTCACTTGTTGTCCTTTTTGCATATGTACAATTTTAGTTGTAGGTTGGTGGATAACAGGTTCTAGTTATTTCTTAAGACTTTTTATAATTACTCTTAACATTTCATGAAATTAGCAGGTTTTAGGACAATTATTGCATTGTTTTTTCACCTAATAGTTAAAGATCAAGAATTGATTTCCTTTATAGATAGGATGTTTAGATTTTAAAAAAATACTTTACACTAACTTGAAACTTTCCTTTAGTGTTTCAAGATATAACAAAAACAACTTAAACTTTTAAGAAACTAAAACCATAACTAAAACTAAAATGATACACAAAATAAACCAAATTATTTAAACAAACTTAATTCAAACTTAATGTTAGGTTTGATCCCCAACATGGTCGCCAAATGCTAACAAGGTTCTTTTATTAATCATGTTCATTTTAAAGTTTCAAACATATTTTCTATAGAAATTATAATTTAAAAAAAAGAAACAATTCTCAAGTTTTAATTACAACCACCATGCTATCAAACAATTATGAACCAAGGGCATGTTGATATCCAACAACAAGTTTACCATGGCAAACCTCACCTTGTTTGGTGCAAATGCACTTCAAAATTGTAAAATTTAAAAGGTCATGATAATTATTTAAATAATATCTTATGAATTGTTTTTCAAAATCCTTCAAAGGAAAATTCAGAAATTTAGTTAGGAACAATGATGATATTCAAAATGAAGTAAGCTTCTAAAGATAATTCAAAGATGATAAAAACAAAAGATTAAAGTCATGTTTTTAACACTAAAAAAAATTATGTCCTTTGTAACCGAGAAACCAATGATTAGATGTTCTAAACAATTATATAATTGATTATAATCATAGGATGTTATTTCAAATCCTAGGTGGAAAAAATTGTAGTCGTATATTAGTGGTGCATTTGTCTAATAGATGATGAAATAAAAGGATAACATTAGTTTTCCATTATAATTTTTAATCCATATGGCATCCATGATTGATGTATACAAATAAATATATTTATTTTACATGTGTAAATTTTTAAAATAAAAAATGGATCAAATTTATAATTTCAAAAAAGTAATTAATATGTTAATATTCATTATTATTTTAAGAACTTAATTACATTATTTAGATTAAATTTATACATCGTACTTAATATGATTAATATAAAAAAATTTAATGTATGTATTTTAAAATATGATTGATTTATGATCCATTTGTAAATATTTATGTGGTTAATTTATATGGATTCATATGTCCAAGTTAAAAAGTTATTAGTAAAATAATGATTTATTGGAAGAAAACTTGTATAATATAAATTCCTAAATCAAATGAAGGTTTAAAATATGAAAAGTGTGTTTTATTTATCCTTGTATTAGCCACATAGATTATTCCATTCACAAATCATGTGTTTGAATTTATTTTTTCCAAACAATCATAATTGAAATGTTATTCAATAACAAAATTCAAATATTTTTCTTTCAGAATGAATTACATTTAAATTATATATATATACATTATTGAAGAATTTTATGAATAAATTTTCAATTTTTTCATTTGGACAAATCATCAATAAGATATGAATTATCAAATTTGAGGCATTGTGTAATGTTGAAATGAAGTATGTCATGAATAAAATAAACAATAAATTATTTACATAATAAGTGGGGTGGTTTGGTGATAAAAGACTTGAATTTTATTCTTGGGGTCCAAGGATTAAACTTCACAAATTACATTTGTTGTGGTCAATGTTGGAATATAAACTAAATATTAAAAATCTACCTAGCATATTACCTAGTAGATTAGGTGGTCTATTTATTCATTTAAACTAAGTTTTAAACCTAATTTAGCTAGTGACACATGTCAACAATTGATAAGGTAAAAAATAATGAAATGAAACATAATTCATCTATAAAAAATAATTATTTTTATTATACATAATAAATTTATTATAATTAATCTATAGTAATAAATATTATATTAAAAAAATGTTCCCTAAGTTTTTGGGTCCCATGTGAAATAGTAAAAAAAAAACAATAATTAAATTTTCAATAATGACTTCACATGTGTTTTTTTTGACCGATGCATGAAATGTGCCACATCATGTCTAAGACAACTATTGTTGTAAACATCTCGTTTGTAATGACTTTAAGATTATCAATCGTTTTTATCTTTTATGATTGAAATACCAATCATAAACCTAGTCATATATTTGAAAATTTCTTCTAGTGCAAGGTGATAAAAAAAAAGTGTCCATCTGTCTTTCTTTTTACAGATTGTAGTCTTTAAATAAATTATTCATTGATTAACATCCTCACTTGTTCATTTGGTGATTTGTTCACCAGTTGAGTAATATCACCAATTCATTGGTTCACAAAGAAAATAAGGTAATGACTAACATCATCATTCTTAATTTGACTCAAATAGATTAAGTTTTGTGAATAGATATTTTAAAAGACGATTGCAACCATTGTGGCACATGCTAAGGATGGACTATATTGTGATGAATATTTTGAGGATTTGTTTTTCCTTTTTGCTATAACGATATTTGGGTATTTACAACAATAAGGTGGTAATATTCTTATTGATGTTTGAACATGGTGTGGTTAGTCAAGGACTCAAAAAGCTTTCTTATGTTGGTTTTGCATTCATTCTATACACAAAACATGTCACTACTTCTATAGAGAATTTATACTACTTTTATATTGTACAAATATTTGTTGCAAGGGAGGTTTTTAGGGCTAGGTGTTATCTCAGTTTCTCTCCCATTTCTTTGTTTGATCCACTTTATGCGACATGTGAATTGTTTAGGACATAGCTACTCATTCCCCCGCCCCCCAAGCTCTTTTTTGGTCCCTCCTTGGTGAGTTTGTGCCTTTGGTGTTGTCTTTTGATTGGATGTTGGTCCTTTCTTGTTCCTTCCTTTCCCTTGCCTTATGGGTGTTTTAATAATAGCTTTTTTGTGTACATGGTGAGAGCAATGTTTAAAAAAAAAATTCCCTGACCTAGGATTAGGTGACTAGCACCTCTAACTAGATAAAAAATTTATAGGTGATAGTCCAAGTTTTTTTCCAAACACTAGCAAAGTGACAGACTTTAAAAGGACAGTCCAAAAGTGACAACATTTCTTCCAAAAAAAAAAACATTTCCACAGTTCTTTGGCAAACTTTTTGTAAAAAAACCAAGCATGTACGACAGAATATTTCGGTTCTGTTTCTCTTTCAGTGAGGGTGCAAAAATACTCTGGGGTAGGAGGATTCTATTCCATGTTTTAACCTTTATATGATGGAACACTACAGCGGGCTTCATGCGTTTCAGGTTGGATGCTTAGCATTTTTCCTTATTTATGAACGCACCATCTTTTAAAGATTTCATCATTTCATTGCAATTGGAATCCATCTTCCATGAATCTCGAAAGACCAACAAATGGAATTTGACTTCCATTCATCATCTCCCAAGATGCATAGCAACAATGGAACTCCTTTTGAGAATATGGGATTTTGGGGAATATCGTGGAATTCCCGAGAGCAATGCATCCAGTTCATGGAAATCGCTGCTTACTTTGATTGACATTAATGGAAGGGGTGTCAATTTTTTAACCCCTTGCATAAAATTGGAAGAACCCCTTTTGCGGCAATTGCATCAGGAAGCAGGAGAGTGGAAAGTAGTATTTGTCCAATAGTGAAAGAATCAAATTCGAACTGCAAAAACACTGCAAACCTGCTACCGTAGCTCCACCCACAACAAGCAGCAGCCGTTGGTGACCAAGACGTGGCGCTCCGACTGCCTGCAAGGATGTGTTTTCACAGGACGGTCGATGCATCCCGGCCGTCATCATCCATCGTCTGGCGGCTGAAATTACTTCACACGGTTACCGACGTCCCGGACAGTTCGGGTGGAGCTGCCCTTTGGAGCTCCAATACGCCGGCGCCGCCCCGTCACGCCCATCCCACCGGGCGCCCGACCTGTACTATGTACCAACTTTTAACCTATGTTCTCTTCTTCTTTTTCACCATCCAGTTCAGTAACTTCCGGGCACGAAAACTGAAAGAAAAAGAGAAAGGAGAAACCCATTGTCGGCCGTACCTACTCATTCCACGGCCCGGATGCTAACGGCAGGAGTTTTACGGACCCGGTGCACTTCTCGTTGGCACCCTTCCCGGCCTGCAAGAATCGCAGCTGGATTTGGCGGGAAGCAAGGAGGCCGGGTTTGCCTCAGGTAGGACGTCCTTCCTTGCTGGCGCTTGTTTGCGTGCTCAGGAATCGAGCTTTGTCGTTTGGGAAGGAGCCAGACTTCCGGAATCCGGATCTTCACACGCCGTTGTTTTTTCAATACGAAAAGAATTAAAATTTTTGCGTAAGCAAATTGCACAACTTTGCTCTCTCTCTCTCTCTCTCTCTCTCTAAGTTTCTCGTCACTCCTAATCACGACACTTCAACGAAGTGCGCACCCAGCGTAATATTGTCGTTTCTTTATTGTTTAGACTTTGTTCCATTCCTTGAAGATTCACAAGAGAAGAACAACAAGAACAAGAATTATCTTTCTTGGTTACAAGGTTCAAGATTGCTTGAGAGGCGAGGACGCGATTCGTTTGTCCGTTGTTGAATCGACAAATAGAGATCTTGTGCAAGGAGATTCTAAGTTCGAAGTCGTTGCGAGCCGGTGGTTAATCTCTTACATCAATTTTATTTTGTGGGGGTGTCGAAGTGAAGAAAAAGAAGAAGAAGAACATGAGTGCCGAAAGGTACTTCGGCGTAGCGCTTGACTACTCTCCAAGTAGCAAGTATGCATTGAAGTGGGCCATAGAAAATGTTGTCAAGGAGGGAGACCATTTGGTACTCGTGGTTGTGCACAAAGAGGTGCTGGAAGGTGGACAAGTGCACCTGTGGGGAAAAACTGGCTCCCGTAAGGCTCGCTCACCACCACCACCAACGTTCGAGTCTTTTCTTCAGATGTCATAGTTTTTTCTTTGCGCATACTTTTCTCTTTGGATCTTCTGCAGTAGTGAGGGGGCGTGTGTGTTGATAAGGAAGTTGTTATCTGTACTTCACGAGACAAGGTACTAGACTGATGTGCAAGAAGTTGTAATTCATGTGCAGCTCTTGTTCCTTATGAGAGTCTAACAGACCCTAGCATTCAGAAGGCATACCAGTTGAAATGGGACGAGGAAGTTCTTCATTCCTTGAAGGAGGCCGTGACAGTGAAGAAGGTGAGTTGTTCACAGAGTGTCATGTGTCTTCTTCGAATTCCCCTTTAACTGCAAATTATTTTGACTCGTGCCTGTTATTGTCAGGTCGAAATAAAATAGAAGAGCACATCTACATTCCAACATGCACTTTTCTTCCCTGTGTATATCTTAGACTTCCAAGGTTCAATTTTGGTCACCTTATCATCATTCTTAAATGTGCATGGAAGCTATGTAAGATCTATTCCAATTTTTTCAATCCCTTCACTCCTACATATCTAACAAGCAGAGCATGGTTGAGGTGGTATTTTGGCACAGCTACTTCAAAGCAGTTTGAATAGAATTGGGAATTCTAGCAGCCCAGAGAGTACGTTTTGTTACTAATTAAGTTGAAGGGAATGCACTGGTAATCACTTTGGTAGGAAACCTTGAATAATGAATATCCAGGGGTCCAGTGTTATCAGAACAAAAGGAGGTTTGAAACAATTTGAGAACCTTGAGATGGTACATTTGAGAGTCTTGCCACCAAGTTGACTTCACATGGTTTTCCAGTTCTCTGAAATGAATATTAATTAGAAATCTTCTTTTCAGGTTTCCAAGGTAAGGAGTAAGCTGCAGGGAGTTTGTAAAAAAATTCTGTGGGTAATTCTCTGATGTCACTGCTGTGTGAAGAATTGTGATGTGAGTGTTTGTGAGTCTTGGGCAACTGTCTTGGTGGCCATTCTTAGGACATAGGTTCTTGGCTGTGCAGCTGACAGTGGTAGCTAAGGTGTACTGGGGAGATGCTAAGTAGAAGATCTGTGATGCTGTTATAGAGATTCCCCTTGATGCACTCATAATGGGAAGTCGAGGCTTTGGGACTTTCAAGAGGTATACCTCAACCTTGCTGCTATGTGATGGTAGAAGTCTGATATGCAAGACTAATAATCTTAGCAGCTGGTTTCTTTTGCAGTTTATGGTTATCTGATATCTTTCTCAGATCACACTGACCTGTATACATTACCGTATTTGCTTTTCCCTTTTCTACTGGTATGACATTGAAATGACCATTTGCAAAGAGAGTGGTTTCCAGATTTTGATTTTGGGTTTAGTGAAAATCTCAGGCCATATTGTGACATTGGACATCCTGCCCTAACTAAGTTCTTGTCTAAGAGTATGAAGGCTGTTATGGTTGGCCCCTCACGTCCTTACCCTGGTCCTCAACTTGATTATGTTGAGGGAAGTTTCTTCTCTGATGTTGGAGACTTGAGTTGTGTGGTGTACATTGGTTGAGCTTGCCTCAAAGACAACAAGGTCTTTGAAGATATGTGTCATTGATATTTCTCCCTTCAAAGTTTGGTCCATACCTTGTTGAGCTTAAGGGAGGATGATATCAGACATATGTAGCAGTTTTAGAAGAGGGCAATAACCTCATCTTCAGTACTAAATGTTGGGATGGACTCTAGGGCAGATGACTGCTTGGAATTTCTTTCCACACTCCATCCACTTGCAGATAGGCCTCCTGATGTGATGACTCAATTCCTTTTAGTTCCCAGGAGAACTCACCTCTCCACTTGACTGCTGTACCTTGTACCCTAGTACTAAATACAACCACGACAGTCTTACTGATATGTGCTGATTTACCCATTTCAAAGTTCCTTTATGAGGGTGAGAAAAATAATCTATATCTATATATAGGGAGAGAGATGATGCTTACCATAGTACTGTCGAAGTTACTTTTATGAGCTCCTGATGGTGGGATGTGATGTCTCTTGTATCCACAAAGGCTTGTGTGAACTGTGCAATAATGGTAGGTTTCACCCACTTTCTCTGTG
>Ga0116228_10005890_pt1 | contig 10952 bp, 8 predicted proteins | sample S1TSphfallax_2_FD_89694 | JGI IMG/M metagenome (GOLD analysis project Ga0116228, IMG submission 89694) | Host-associated microbial communities from peat moss isolated from Minnesota, USA - S1T2_Fc - Sphagnum fallax MG | ecosystem: Host-associated > Plants > Peat moss > Unclassified | place: USA... | reverse complement strand
TAGGAATTTCTAATTTAATATATTGAATATCGTCAAATTTGGCTAAATATAATTGCCACTTGAACAACATTTCCAAATTGAAAAGAAAACAGAAAATCGATCATCTCAATGAACATAATAAAAAATTAAATAAAAATATTGAACAAGATCTTTACCTTTAGATGCAAATTATTAAGATTCTCGCCGCAACTGAGCCGCGAGGGTGTCCTTTCGCAGATTGCGTGCAGCAACCCAATGTCCTTCCTCAGGACCGGCGATGGCGGAAGCCACAAGCCGCTGCAAGGACGTCGTAGACGGACAATGACCATTCCCTGAAGCAATAGACGAAAGCCCGTGCATACAACACGAGCAGCAGCTAGTAGCAAACAGATCTCGAGCTACTCCCAAGTTCAAATAAATAGGAACCGTTTTCTGATTCAGATTCAGAACTGTATCTTGCAGGTTCAGATCACGCAAGCTTAGATTTCAATTCAGATCTTGCAGGAAGTGTACAGAAGCTGAATTCCATTTCTCCGGCCTTGCCGAGGTCCCTCTCTCTATCCATCGATTTCTAGTACTAGAGCAGGGAATAATTAGCACAAAGTTTTGTGGATTTAAGTATCACAGAAGAGAGTGATAATTATTATATTGCTGAGCTGCAATTATATTCGAGCAGTTAAGTTGTGCAAGGAGACTGTGCTGAGAGTGAACGGAAGAGAATTACATATATGGAGAAGAAGATGTCTGGTACTAGTTTTGTTATAGCTGCTGCCGCAGTAGTGTTTGTGTTATTACTGTCTCTTCACTGTTGTGATGGGATCGACTTACAGAAGTCCAATGCTGCTGCTGCTGCATCTACTTTCACTAGTCTTCCAAGACAGATCGCTCCTGGCCTGCACTCCACATCTGTACGCGGACTTGCTGATCACAACTGCAAACATGTAAAATTTAACTAGACTCCCAAAAGAATGCATGACAGTTTGTGTGGAATTTATATGTATCGCAAATAATGATGATGCCTGTCGACTCCTTGAATACAGCTAAAAATTGTTTCAATTGCAGGTGATTAGAGCTGAGCTTCTGCACAGAGATCACATGTCGTCACCACTTGGCTCAACGACACCCAAGTCACTAAGCGAGAGGATCCTCGAGGCTGTGAAGAGGAGCATTGAGCGTAGGGACTATATCGAACGCAACATGAAAGCAGCTGCTGCAGCTGGCAGCGGACTGGAGAGCTGGGTATCAGCCGGGGAGGGGGAATATTTCATGGAGATCGCACTCGGCTCACCCCCACAAACGCTTATAACGATCGTGGACACAGGAAGCGATTTGGTCTGGGTTCAGTGCTCGCCTTGCTCTGCCTGTTTCCCACAGACTGGCCCGAACTTCGAACCTGCAAAATCGAAAACATATAGGACGGCGAGTTGCGATGACAGACTGTGCCTGGTACAGCAGCTCCCACTGCACAATTCATTACTGGTTGATCGGTTACTTCAGCGAGTAGTGTACTGTCGAGCTCATATTCTGCCTGATTTTATTCTACTGATTTGATTAGTGACAAGAGACTGTGGATTCTAGTTTTCTAAGTTCTCCTATTGATCATGCTTGTGGATCTTTCCAGGATCTTCCGATACAGTCATGTGCGAAATCCAGCTGCAAGTACGAGTACCAGTATGGAGATGGGTCGATGACAATTGGAGCCTTCTCCTATGAAATCCTCACCCTAGAATCCAGCGGAGGAAAGCTTCGCAGTCTGCCGCAGATTGCATTCGGCTGTGGCCAGATGAATAGTGGAAGCTTCGCTGGAGCCGGCGGGATTGTGGGACTCGGAAGGGGCGCCGTGTCTCTTCCCTCTCAGCTCAGCCCTTATATCTCCGACAAGTTCTCTTACTGCTTGGTGAATTTGGAGATGTCCGCCACTAAGACCAGCCCCATTTTCTTCGGAGATATTGCTGCTGCACAGACTAGTACCAGCGCAGCCGGCTTGAAATACACGCCGCTCATTAATAACCCTAAGCACCCAACTTTCTATTATGTTGGTGTCAATGGTATCAGTGTTGGTGGTCAAATGATTGCCGGTCTCTCAGCCCAAAACTTCAGCATCAACACGGTTGGAAATGGTGGCGTCATCTTCGACTCCGGGACCACCCTCACTATATGGAACAGCAACGTGTATACCTTAATCCTGCAGGTATTGATCATCATCAGTCACTTCAATTCCCAACATTTCATTCAATTGTTTGCATGCATGCTGCACTTTAGAAAATTCCTTAAACCCTAAACCCTGAACCTTCATGAGCTGCCAAGCCCTCGTGCACGACAATTCCTCGAAACTGGTTACATATTGCACCCGGAAAACAAATACAGTTCAAATATGCCCATGCATATCTAGGTAGCTGTATATGAAAATCTTCAAGTTTGGGTCATCATGAAATCCGAGTACCGTCATGGAAGACTGCACTAGACTCGCGGGTTCTCGTTACCATGATATCTAGAATTTCTTGTTGCATGAGTACATATATCTACATTCATCATGTATGTGATTTCAACAATCTAGGTTCTATACAATCATGATCTGCAGGCTTACCGATCCGCCATAGATTTCCCGATCGCAACCGGGGGCGGCTACGGTCTGGACCTCTGTTACGACACTAGCGGCCATCCGAGTGCAGTGTTGCCGGAAATGGTGATTTATTTCGACAACGACGTGCAGTTGCACTCCCCTGCCACGAGTATGTTCCTGTCGGCGGAAGGCGACGTCAAGTGTTTGGCGATGTTGGGCGCCGTCACCGACTTCAGCATCATTGGCAACCTACAACAACAAGACCATCTCTTGGTCTTCGACAACGTCAATCAGCGAATGGGATTAGCCTCTGCCAATTGCGCCTCCTTCTAATCGAACTAATTTCTAAGATTCTAGTCTAAGTAGTGGCTAGGTCAATCACTAATAATAATATCACTAATCTTGCAACCCATGATTAATTAATGTAATGCCAAATCTGATGCTATTATTCCATCATTCAGGGTTTCTTTTCTAGATATAGTTATAAATTATTAATTGATATTGCATGGACCAAGTTGTCATCAACTGATTTAGATAGCAATGACTTAAATTTGGGTGAATAATTAATTAATTGCAACCTGCTGTTTTTGGAATTATTGAAAGTTGCACATTAGTGAACATTGGGTATGGTTGTAGCCATCTAACGGTGGTAGCCATACAAATTTTAACCTGTTTACTAATTCATTGTGCTGCTAACTTAATTGCAAGTAATTGTGGGTGTCAATCCACTTCTCTAGATCATGTTCTCATCCATGATATTAATCAAGATCCCAGTTATACAATGGGGTCATAATTTGGGTAATTAAATGTCATGGTGTTGCCTTCAATATCCAATACCAGTCAGTGTGTAGGCCCATTTTAAGTTCAATAATCAGGGTCTTACTGGTTCTTTGGATGGGTCATTGGGTTGGTGGCTGGGGAACTCTGTTGTTACTAGTGTTGGCCCAGTTTCTGTGCCCACATCTGGACCCAAGTTGAAGAAACAGACCCTTTGGCCTGTCTTCGTGGACTTGACTGGGCTGCCTTCGAACTGGACACTGCGGGTATGTGTGAACCTGGACCTGTTGCAGAATGAGACCTGACAAGTTTTAAGAGTTTTTTTTTTCCAAGGTTTGGGTCAAAGGGTTAGATAAAGGCTAGGGTCTTAGGTCGTAGCCTAGGAAGCTTTAATATTTAAAGGCATGCATCTCTATTTGCAACACTAAAATGGCGTTCATAAAAATATGTTGGATGCAATCCAACCTTTAAATAGTGTTAAACTCAATAGAGACAAATTTGGACATTACTAGAGCCATACAAGTCACCAAAGCTGAAACAAATGAGGGCAAATACGATTGAAGGCAAAGAGTTGCCTAGTGTGTCAAAGTCAAGTTCATGTTTGATGGGGATACCAAAGGCAAATCAAGGCCTATGACACCCTTTTAAATATATATATGGTCAGTAGGCAGACTCCCAAGGAGTATGAGTTTAAATGCAACTTCAATTGTTTTTAAACAATCCAAAACCTGAAACCAGGCATGAACCAGTTTTTGACGGTTCTCACTTTTTCGTGAGAACCGTCTGGTTTCAGTTCTCTCATGATGTTATGAGAACCAGATTGATTCTCTAATATATGAATTTTTTTGGGCTGGTGAGAACCAATCAGGTTATCAAAAAAAATTCAAACTCACCCAATTCTCAGATAAGTCAGTTCTCATATATATATATATATACAACAACAACCAGTTTTCAAAACCTGATTGTTAAATTTTTCATTAATTAAAATCAGTTTTAATAATTTAATTACTTCATCACACCAAAAAAGCAACATAATGTGAGAAAAGCAACAGCAACACGAAAAGAATAAAAGCAATGAGAAAAAAGCAATGGGAAAAAAGTATAATAGTAATAAAGAGGAGTAATAGCAGTATGAGAAACAAAGTAATAGCAACAGGAGAAGAGTAGCAGTTGTAAGTGAGAAGAAGCACAAGAGGAAGCAATAAATGATACACAGAACTCTAAGAACCGGATTTGAGTTCAATGAGAGAACCTGTCCGGTTCTCCAAAAAAATATACATGTATACATTTGAACCGGTTCTTATAACCGGTTCTCGATCAGGTGAGAACCTGAGGTCGGTTTGCAGTTCGGTTGTCACATTTAAAAGTGTCAGTCGGTTCTCACATTGAAAAGCGTCAATCGGTTCTCATTGTGGGAAACCGGATCGAGAACCGGAGCAGCATTTGAAAACCGCCCAACACTGGCATGAACCCAGTGTTGATGGGTGTCTATAAAGCTTGAAAATCGTTTACATTAATGAGAATCAACAGTCTAAAACATTGGACTTGACCCCAAAATGGATGGGTTTTTTACTTTTAGAGTATTTCATTGACCTGAAATCAAAAGGTTTTCCATTTTATAAAAGAATTCTAGACCTAGGTTCAATGAGTCTTCTAAAAGTCAAGAACCAACCAAGATATATTCCTCAGTTCCATCAAAAAAATTTAAATAGCTTGAATGGGAACAAGAGGTTCTACCAAATTCAAGAAAAACAAATTGGAACCAGGAGAAGAAGTCCTTTTTTGAAAGCTAGAGCCAAACAAGGCTCCATTTGGACCTGTAAATATTCACAAGATAAATACAATGATCAACAAAAATGCCAATAGAAAAAAATGAATGCATTGGATTGGTTGACCACGATGATTGTCTCAATGAATACTCGATGTTTCATCCATTGTTATTTCATCTAGTAGACAGTGATAGAGGCCTGGATGAGGGGTGTAGGTGGAGATGCTCTAAATAAATTGAAAGAACCACCTTTTTAATTATAAAATGTTACAGAAAATCAGCACAGAAACAAATCCAGCACAGAAAGTATTCCACATGTTTGGAACATTTAAAAGCCCTTTTAATTATGTGTACCATACTAGCACAGAACGGCTTTTGAATGTTTCAAATTGCTTCCCTAGGTACTTAAATCCGTTCAGGTTCAACCCTTAAATGCACTTGGGACAATTTTCCTGCTGTGACAAATTGTTAAGCTTTCAATTTGGTAAAGTATAGAATACCTGAAACACAGCTCTCTTCCACAGTTACATGGGTGATGCATGCCTCTTAACTTCAAGGGTCTTCACCAGGTAACAACAATCTCCAAACCATTGGAGAAAGCAAGCAACTCCGCTGAACGTTAAGTCAGCCATGGGTCTTAAATGTGGCAATACAGAAGTACTGCTGCATTTCATTTCTCATTCCTGCCCAGTTGCCTGATTCAAATGTGTGTCTGGTGAAGCCTAGACACATATTGTTGTTGCTTGGACACATTCCGGCCCATGAATTATGCACATTTGGGGTGTGTAATGTATGCTACTGAACATTCAGTAATGTCCATTACACAACCCAAATGTGTTTTGGCATCACTTAGTGTATTTTGGAAAAATGATGCTAAAGGCAGACAGTGAAAAAAGAAATGCAGCAATACGTATGTACTCCTGCATTTAAGACCCATGACTGAACTAACATTGGGGCTGAAGCCCCTCGTGTATACAAATAAGCTCTCATTTGCTCCCATGAGAGACAAACTTGATGAAACCCTGCCAATCATGAAGAAACCAAAGCACCCAAAATAAGGGGGAATACAGAGAACAGAATGGAAGGACCCACCTCCAAGTAGACAAAAGAACCACCTAAGAGGGAGAACACACAAGGGGAACATCAAACTTTTGTTTCTTGGTTGGTTGTTGAAATCCTCTTTGGTGGGTGTTCAAAACAGTATTATTTGACTCTACGGCCTTTTTGGTTTGTTTGACTTTGACCTTGCATTGCTCTGACTTCCTTTTTGGCTGCTTTGACTGTGAATATACCAGTGTTGGGCAGGTATGACAAAACAAATGTGAGAACTGGACAGGGTTTCAAGCTGGTTCTCGGGTTGAATCTCTCAGGGTATTACATTGAGTGATACCCTTTATGAAACCCGGCTGCAGGGTTTCATATCATTTGAGAACTGGGCCTTTGAAACCCTGATCAAATGTGTATTTTAATTTTATTGAAACCCTGGCAGGGTATTAAAAAATCCAGGGTCAGGGTTTCAAAGTTTAGAATTAACTAGGGTGTCAATAGTCAGTAGGGTTTAGTCTTTAGTTGTTTAATCATTTAGTTAGTGATTAGTTAGTAGTTAATTTAGGGTTTACAGTAAACTCTCTCTAAACTAATACTGTGTAAACTAATATTCTCTCTACACTAATATGCGGGCACAGGCCCATGGCGGGCCTCATACTTAATCTAATTTGTGTAAACTAACATCCTCCATAAACTAATATCTTCCGGCCGGTCCCAAGGATATTAGTTTAGAGAGAGTTTCCTGTAGTTAGGTTTCGGGTTTAGCAAGCGGTGCCACCGCTTGCTATAAAGCAAGTGTTTGAAAGTTGTTTACTCATTCTGTGTGGGTTTGTTTCGCTTTTTTACATTTTATTTTTTTCTTGCTTAGCTTAATGTGCTTGATTAGTTAGTTTGGTTAATGTTGCTTTGCATACCTCTTGCCTGACCTTCTACTCTGTTCATCTTTACTGCTTCACTCCTCTTGCTTATGACTTATTACTCTTTTTGCTTGACTTGCTACTTCCCTCCTCTTATTCAACTTACTCTACTCCTCTTGTTCGACCTGCTCCTCCAGCTCAACTTCCTCTGCTCCTCTTATTCAACCCTGTTGTTCTATTCCTCTTATTTCAAATTGGTACTTACCCCCCTTTTTTCTTTTGTACAGGTGTGGAGTGTGGAGGAACTATATAAATTCGAGTTTTTTAAGCCAAACTTGGAAGGTGAAAATTTTTGTGTTCAATTTTTGTTTGTTGATGAATTTTTTTAATTATTCATGTTTTTGGGAAATGGTGGTTAAAAATGTGTTTTTTTTTTGTGCAGGAATTATTTGGGCATTGTACATTTAATTATACACATTGCATCTCACTTTTGCACACATTGCATTTCATTTGCACAATTGCATTGTGTATTTTTTGAACACATTGCAATTTTTTTCTTTCAATTACTTGGAAATGTTTAGGTTGATTTTCATATAGCTTACAAAAATATTATTTCGGCCAAAAAACATACTTATTTCTAATTTTTCCTTCAAGGATGATAATATTTTGATAGAAAATGGGGGAGTCAAGTCAAAATGAAATGTTAATTTAGAATAAAGAAAATCATACAAATGAAAATGAAATGGACATTGAAGAAGTTGTGGAAAGAAGAGAAAGTGAAAATGTGCAAACAGAAAATAGCAAAGTTGAAGAAAATGGGAAATGGATAATGAAGAAATTTGTAAAAATTACATGTTCAAAGAAAATTTTGAAGAGGGCATAACATAAATTCTTTATGTTGGGCATTTTATTGTGTGAATGATGGGAAAGAAGTTAAAGCTACATCCCACCAAGTCAAGAGATGTATTTTATGTTATGATAGTGCACTAAATATTCATAATGCAAGAACTAAAAAAAGAAAAGGATTAATAATTTATTATAAAACTCATGGTATAACTATTCTTTAAAAACATGTAAATGTAGATCATTCTATAATTGTGAAAATTTTTGAAAAAGAAATTAACAATGAAATACTAGGAATTATTGAGAGATAACCTATAAAAAAAGGCCAAATGTTCCAACAAGTGCAATATTTGTTTTTTTTGTTATACAAAAAACCTTTTGAAAAGGATGATGTGTAACAAAAAAACTTTTTACAGAACCTTGGCCTTTTGATTGTGAAAAATAACTTACCATTGCAATTTGTTCAAACTGTATGGTTTAAACATTTAACATTACATTTGTCTCCTAAAGTTGTGTTCCCCATTAGAAAATTATTTTCTCAAAAATTATTACTTAACTTGGTGGAAAAAATGAAAGAATGATATGTTTTACCAAAATTAACAAATTGTATTTTTGCCATAGCAAGTTTTGACTTGTGAATGTCAAAGGGTGTGCATGATATATTTACTTTTGTTATAAAAATTTTGGGAACTAATTGGCAACCCAAAAAAAAATTTATTGGTTTGTTTGAAGCAACAAAAATTACTAGGCAAACATTACCTAACAATTTGACAAAATCAATTGATCAACATGGGCAAAAAAGCAAAATCATTGCCTATGTTAAGGATGTTGGCACAAATTTAAATACTATGACAATTGTTTTAAAATTTGTTATAAAATGTGAAGTTTTTAATTTAGATTAAAATTTTCAGGGTGCTTGTTTTGGCCATGTTTTTCCCAAACCATGCTAATATGTTATTACTAATGAAAAAGTTTGCAGGAATCTCAAGTTTCTTTCAATCAAATCTATCCAATCATATTTGTAAAAATGTATAATTTCAATATTTTTTTTGGAAAAGGTAGAAAGAAATGGAACAAGGCTTGTTCAGATTCTAACTTGTTTCCAAGAAAGATAAATATTCCATGAAGCCAAGGTGATTATTTAGTCTATTGCAATTTTCAAAAAAATATATTGTTTTTTTAAATTCTTATTGATTTGTTCTAGTTAGATCTTCTAACATTGGAATTTTAAACTTGTTTGCAAGTTTGCCAACAAAATCATTATGTTTCAAGAAGCCTTGCAATCTGCAATCTAAGGATGCAATTATTCTTTGTTATAATAGATAGAATATTATTAGAATAAGTGGAAAAGTTCCTCCTCTTCTTACTTGGCACATCTCTAAAATAATTGTGGACTCCTTATCTCTCGTTGTGATTACTTATGTTTTAAAATAATCTAAGAGCCATTAATTACTTTCTAATGCATTATAGTCTGCCCTTACTATGTGCTTAAAATTTAGGGAAGAAATTATAAACCCATCTACTCCAATCAATTTGATTAATGATGATTATGGGATAGCTTTTGGGTGATTTTTGTTTGCTTCCAACATCAGAAGAAAAGTTTGTGGTGTTGTGGATTCTTTTCTTTCTTTTTTGAGAAAATTTGAAAAAAGAAAAGTTCAAAACATGTTGTCTTTGATGCTAGACCCTAGATTCAAAAACCTTCATCTAGTATCTTATTTTGTTGGCCAAGAAGAAGGTGTAAGTATTGTGAATGAATATGATATCCTATGCTTTTGAAGTGTTATCATCATTTGCATCCAATCACATAATATGTTGGATGTGTAAATCAAACAAGTGATGAAGATTTTAATTTGGGGGTGAAAGCATATGATCAATTAGACATTTTTTGATGCTTGTTTGCATAAATGGAAAGCCATAAAATACACCTTCATATAGTGAACTTTAAAACATTATTTATTCCAATGATCAATATGGGCATGTTCTTTGACTTTATGCCAATGATATAAAAAAATTACATGTTTAATGTCCATTTAACTAGATTTTTCACAACTGCAAGTAGATTTTTTTCTATTTTTTGGGCACCTATTTTATAAAAAGTAGGCTTAAAGTAGGAAAAATATTGGATTTCTCTACTTTCTTGGATATTGTTATTCTCAAATATACTTATGTGCTTTCAACTTTCACTTTAAAAGTAATAGTATATCAAGTTTTTTAATGTAAAAATATTTTTGAACACATTTTGGTTAATATGTTCAAAAATATTTTAAACCTAATTTTATTATACGAAAATTTCCCAAACTTTATTTACAGCAAACTATAAACCCATTATTGAACAACACAATGGTTTCATAATGATTGAAAACATTTTGACTTTACTTTCTTGCATTTATGTGCAAAAATATGACTACATGAATGAATATTATTTTATGTGTCTAATTGATCATGCTTTCACCCTTTGATATTTTTCAATAGATTGCATCAATAGATTGCTAGGGAACTATTGGTTTTTAGACGTTACCAAGTGGATCTCAAAGACGTCAAGTGTCCTCTTCAATGATGTGAAAAGCATAAAGTCATGTTTCCTACAATTGGTTTTTTGGCTTGTTGAATCTCAAGCATTATAAGGTCACAAATTGAAACAAAAAGATTTTTTTCTTTAGCAAGCATACTTATAAATCTTAGGAAATGTCATTTACAATCAAAGAACTTAGAAAATTTATTTTTCTGAGCAAAAATTGGCCAAGTGATCCTAGAGATGGATGTAAACTACCTTCCAATTTAGTAGAGTTAATTCAAACAAATTTAGGTTTTGAAAGGAGTTAGAGAAATTTGAAGGTTCATTTGAATGAGATGAAATAGTGGACATATAAAATGTTGGGTCTTTTCAAAATAGTTTCATACCTAGACTCGGCGGTTATTATAAAAACTAGAGACCCGCCCAACACTGGAATATACACCCTTCAGGGTTTCTGGGTTTTCCTTTTCAATCTTCTGACCCAAAAGGTAATCAGCACAAGAAGATTTAGCCAAATTTGGCTATAGACCATATCTGAAAGTTATATTTAAGCTACCTTCCCAAATGCTCAAATCACTGTTCTTTTTTGTTGTCTGTGTG